>JAABUQ010003363.1_pt1 | contig 29478 bp, 23 predicted proteins | sample 5560001 | NCBI WGS metagenome assembly JAABUQ01 (sample SAMN10711888, study PRJNA513371) | rock metagenome | isolation source: Antarctica rocks | place: Antarctica: Victoria Land, Finger Mt nord | collected 2015-12-18 | reverse complement strand
GCAAAAAGCAGCACGGCGCCATCGACTTCCACCGGATTCGCGCGTGGAATGGGAATTGTTTTGACGGATTCGAGCAACCGCACACACCACCACGCGCCGAGTATGCCGAGAGACGCTCCGGCCAGGGCAAGTAAAACGCTCTCCGTCAGCATTTGCCGCACCAAGCGCCACCTTCCAGCGCCAAGACTGGCGCGTACCGCCATTTCGCGATGCCGCGTGCTGGCGCGCGCGAGCTGCAGATTCGCCACGTTGACGCAGGCGACCAGCAGCACCAGGGTCACCTCGCCGAGCAGGATCAGAAGTGGGGCTTTGGAGTCACCAGTCAGTGTCTCCTTCAAAGGTGTCAGGACGGCATGCACTCGGTTGTTGGAGTTCGGATACTGCTTTTCGAGCCGTTCCGAAATCGCCAGCAGCTCCCCACGCGCCCGCCCCAGTGTGACGCCGGACTTCAATCGTCCGATCGCGAACCAACCGTGATTGCCGCGCGGCCCAAGTTCCTCGGACTCATATTAGCGGGCGCCCAGATATCGGCCGCGGCCTGGAAACTGAACCAGCGAGGCATCACTCCGACGACTGTGTAGGCGTCGTTGTTCAGAGCGACGGTCTTGCCGATAATATCGGCGCGGCCACCAAAATGCCGCTGCCAAAACCCGTAGCTCAAAATCGCAACGTGATTCTTACCCGCAGCATCTTCTCCGGGAGCGAAAGCGCGGCCGCGCAAAGGCCGGATACCCAGCACATCAAAGAAGTTTGCCTGGGCGTGGACAACGGCCGCTGATTCCGGTTCGCTCGCACCGCTCGCACTCATGCTATCGGTCCACGAATAGAGGCTGGTGGCTTGGAGGGTCCGGTTCCGTGCCTGCCAATCCAGATAATCCGCGCCACTAAGAGGGAAATTGCCCGGCGATTCCTCCGTTTCGAAGAGTTGAACCAGACGTCCTGGATCTTCAAACGGTAACGGCCGTAGCAGAACCGAGTTAACGACGGAAAAGATGGCTGTTGTGGCGCCGATGCCGAGCGCGAGCGTCAACACAGCCACTGTGGTGAAGCCAGGACTGCTCCGGAGCTGTCGAATGCCATAGCGAAGGTCCTGAAGCAGCGTCTCAGCGGAATTCCATCCCCACATCTCCTTGCTCCTCTCTTTTGTAATCGTCACATTGCCGAACCGTCGCGCCGCGGCATAGTGCGCTTCTTCTTGCGACATGCCGGATTCGAGATTTTCCCGCTCCTCCATCTTGAGGTGCGAACGAATCTCTTCATCAACATCGTCAGTTGGCTTATCTCGACGAAAGAGCCATTGAATCTTCGAGAACTCTCGTCGCCAGCTCATTGCCCCTCTTCGGATCCCGCCGGCGTGAGAACACCGGTGATCGCCCGCACAAACCGGTCCCAACGCGAAGTCTCGGCCACGAGTCTCCGGCGTCCGGCTGGAGTCAGCCTGTAGTATTTGGCTCGTTGATTATTGTCCGAGACCCCCCACTCCGCTTTGATCCAACTCTCTTGCAAAAGACGCTGCAGCGCCGGGTAAAGAGAGCCATGGTCAACCTTGAAGGCGTCGTCGGACATGCGCTCAATGGACTTGGCAATGCCATGCCCGTGTGTTGGTCCCCAGCGCAGGGTCCGCAGAACCAGCATGTCGAGCGGGCCGTAAATCAACTCGATCCGATCGCCTTTTCGTTTCTTGGGCATGCTGGTAGCCGTTCTACCACATAGGTAGGAGCTTGTCTACTACTATCTACTATCACACTCAATCCTGACCGTCCTACGTGCGCCGTGCCTTTGATATCATTAGCGACGCTTACTTCCGGCCTGTCACCGGAGAACTTTTATCGGGGGCTCTACGTTGAAACTCATCGTCCGCGCTTTGCACTTCCTGTCACTTTCGCTTTTGCTGGCAATTCCCGCCTTTGCTCAGATACCGGCAAACCACATCCGCATCCACTACCATCGGCCCGATGGCAATTACAGTGGTTGGACCGTGTACGCCTATGACGACACCACCGAGAATACCGGCAACTACGGTGGCGGCCCCGTCCAGGTAGCCGGCGCCGACGGCTATGGCGCCTACTTCGACGTAGGTGTGATTGCCAACCCTCACGTTGTCGGCCTCATCATCCACAATCCAACGGCTACAGGCGGCGATCAAAAAGATCCTGGCCCCAACACATTTGTGGACCCTTCTGCTGAAGGCAACGAGTATTGGGCCGTGTCAGGCACAGCGAAGCTCTACACCAGTACCCCGAACTTAAGTAATCCCACCGCCCTGCTCCCCGGCTACGCGCGCATCCATTACTACCGGCCCGATGGGAATTACGCCAACTGGACAGTTTATGCCTATGCTGATACAGAAGAACCCACTGCTAACTACTTCGACGGCCCGACCCCTCAAACCGGCTCGGACTCCTACGGCGCCTATTACGACATCAAGCTAACAGCGAATCCAGCGCATCTCGGATTTATCGTTCACAACGTTGCAACCAACACGAAAGACCCTGGTCCGGACATGAGCCTCACCACGTTTACTTCCGGTCAGGGCCAAGCCTGGGTGATTTCGGGCGATGCAGACGTATTCCTAACCCAGCCCTCTCCGGGTCAAATTGCCGGCGCAGGCCTTTACCAGCGTCAGGCATTCTGGATCGACCGGACCACCGTGGCAATTCCCCATGCGGCTTTGCAATCTGGATGGAATTACTCGCTGGTTTATTCGCTGAACGCTGGCTTAGCCATCACAAGCGGCGGCGCTCTCACCGGCGGCACGGCAATTTCTCTCACACCGGTAGCAAGCGGATTCACTTCGGCCGAAGCCGCCCAATATCCACAGCTCGCCGGTTATGCAGTGTTTCATCTGTCGGCCTCCGCTCAACTCAGCACGCTCAAGCAGGCGTTAACAGGGCAGATTGTGGTAATGGCGGCGGATTCAACGGGTAACTTGACTTATGTAAATGGCGTGCAGGATGCAGGCGTCCTCGATGATCTCTTCTACTACTCGGGACAACTCGGACCCGTCTTCTCAAACGGACAACTGTCCATCAGCCTTTGGGCGCCGACCGCACAGTCGGTAAAGTTGCTGCTTTACGCTAACCAGAACGATACGACACCGATCCAAACGATACCCATGGCAGCGGCAAACGGCGTCTGGACAGTGACAGGACAAAGCTCATGGAAGGGCCAGTACTACCTCTATGACATCTCCGTCTACGTACCCAGCATTCAGAAGATCGTGGAAAACTTCGTCACAGACCCATATTCCGCGGACCTTGCTCTGAACGGAATAAAGACCCGCATTACCGATCTCACGGATGATTCAACGAAGCCCGCAGGTTGGGATGCAAGCTCTTCTCCCTACCTCAACTCGAAGAACGACTTTTCTGTTTACGAGCTTCACGTCCGGGAGTTCAGCACCGCTGATACCAGTGTTCCCGAAGAAAATCGCGGAACTTACCTGGCATTTACGGATCCCACCACCTATGGCATGACTCACCTGCAACGGCTCGCTAAGGCGGGTTTGAAAGCCGTTCACCTGCTTCCCACCTTCCACATCGGAAGCGTCAACGAAGACAAATCGACTTGGAAATCGCCCGGCGATCTGACTGGATACCCACCCGACGGCACCCAACAGCAGGCGGCGGTAACTGCCGTTCAAAACACGGACGCTTACAATTTCGGCTACGATCCGGTTCATTACTTTGCTCCGAACGGAGGCTACGCCTTTAATCCCGATAACCGGGTTACCGAATACAGGCAAATGGTTATGGGATTGCACAACGCGGGTCTACGAGTTGTTCAGGATGTGGTCTTCAACCATACGTATGCCAGCGGTCAGACTACCTTCTCCGTGCTGGATCAGGTTGTACCCGGTTACTATCAGCGACTGGATGCCGACGGAAATGTGGAGACTAACAGTTGCTGCTCCGACACCGCCAGCGAGCATCGCATGATGGAAAAGCTGATGATCGATGCGACTGTTCTGAATGCGCTGCAGTACAAGATTGACGGCTTCCGCTTCGACACCATGAGCCTCCATTTCGTCGACAACATGCAGCACATACAGCAGGCGGTGGAGAAACTTACGCTTGCGAATGACGGCGTCGATGGTTCGAAAATCTACATTTACGGCGAAGGGTTCCTGAACTCCGAGACTGCCGCGCTGGGCGTGAATGCTACCCAGCAAAACTTGTACGGCACTGGCATTGGCACCTTCAACGACAGGATCCGCGACGGAATTCGTGGCGGCAGTTCCTTTTCGAATGCAACAGAACGGGTACAGGGTTTTGCAACCGGGCTCTTCACCGACCCGAGCCTCTACACGACGAATACCGCCGGCCAGAGCCTGTCCGACCAGAAAACGAACCTCAACCTGGAAGCGGATTGGATCCGAATTGGTCTCGCGGGCAATCTTCGTGATTTCACATTTGTCGACAGCACCGGTTCCAGTGTTAAAGCGAGCGAGGTTCTCTATTATGGGCAGCCCGCCGGCTACACCGCCAGCCCGCTGGAAGCCGTGAACTACTGCTCGGTGCACGATAATCAAACGCTTTTCGATGCCATCCAGTTGAAGTCCGCCATTCCGGGCACCACTTCGACCGGAGGAGATTCGATCACCATGCGAACGCGGCGCCAGGTAGTCGCTATGAGCTTGATCGCTTTGGGCCAAGGTGTGCCATTTTTCTTCGGTGCGGACGATCTTCTTCGCTCCAAAGACATGGACTACAACACGTACAACTCGGGCGACTGGTTTACTAAGATCAACTGGATCTATCAAGGCGACCGTCCTAGCAAGAACCTTCTTGCCCAGGAATCGAACAACTGGGGCATCGGGCTTCCACTTGCCAATGTGAATCAAGCCCAGTGGTCCTTCATGCAGCCCTTGTTGGCCGATCCCGCCTTGAAGCCCACGCCCGCCGACATCTCTACTGCGGCTGCCGCGTTTCAAACGTTGCTCCGCATCCGCGGCAGTTCGCAGCTCTTCCACATGGCTACGCTTACCGAAGTCCAGAACAATCTGCATTTTCTGAATACGGGAACTTCGCAAATACCTGGCTTGATCGTGATGAAGCTGGACGCTAATGGTGGGAGTTATGGAATTTATAATCACATCGTCGTCGTGTTTAATGCCACGCTCGGCAACGTCAACTTTCAAGACGATCAGTTGAAGGGCCTCAACCTTCGTCTTCATCCATTGCAGATGCTGTCCCCCGACGCGCAGACACGAGCTTCGTCCCTGAGTAACACGACGGGAACGGCAACGGTCAGCGGATTAACGACGGCTGTATTTGTCGCCCAATAACGTTAGTAACTTCGATTTATAATTCCTGGAGAACATCGATGCGCAACTTTATATCTAAGCTTTTACCGCTTGCTATGCTTGTGTCGGGTTTCGCCCTACCGGGCAACGCTGCTCTGACCGGTAGTTCCGTAAGCGGATCACTTACATTTACCGGAGATCCATCTAACTATTTCGACCCCGGGTACGGCTTTGTACCAGCGGCAGGTTACCTAAATGGTTCCGGAACAACGGTCACAATTTCAAATAGCGCTGTCGAATTTGGCTTTGATGACGGTTCCAGCCGGATATCAGCCGACTTTTCCGGCAACCGGTTAACCATTAGCGACCTGATTGAGACCGGCGGGCCGAATAACGGCTTTGAACTGATCTTCACCGATCCAGCTTTTTCACTGCAATCGCTTTCCCCTGTTTCCGACAACTTTCCGATCAGCTTTCGCTCGCTAATGGGCAACATAATCACGCTCGACTATGCTGGCGGCACGCCCGCTGTGGGACAGACTCTCACCGCTACCTTTGATGTCACTCCCGTTCCCGAACCCTCTACACTAGGCTCTGTTTTTATTTCGGTTTTGGCGGCTTCAGGATTGTTTTTCACCCGCAGCCGCCGGCCGAAGTTCTCGCAGCGCTAGTTACAGTTCGGTCCCGCGTCGGTAGACTTGCGCCTTATCCTGATCGGGACGTCGCCGGCCACCGAGCCACTGCGGCACGCTTCTCAGCATTATTCGAGTTCTAGAACTCGACCTGCTGGGATCCGTGGTTCCCACAGATGCTTGTTTTGGCGGCCTATGATTCTTGAGTTTTGCGAACCTTTTAATCAACAGGCCGTCTCACGAGCATGTGCATTTTCTCATCGCAATTCGCGCTGACCAGACGTCACATGCTGCTCTCCGTCGGTGCTGTGATCATCTTTTCTCTCAAATTGCCTTTGGTGGTCCAAGCGCAGGATGCAAGGCCGGCTCAGGCAGTGTCTGCAGGGGTTTTGAATGAGCCCAAATCAATTGATGCAGAGTATCGAAAACTTGACGAAACACTAACATTTTTGCGCGGGCGCAACGCGAAACAGTTCACGATCGACCCAGTAAAGGGCATCGACGAGGCAAGCTACGTCGCCATCGGCGGCATCGATCAGTGGGTTACGATCCGGGGAGAAGACCGCAAAAACCCGGTACTGCTGTTTCTCCACGGCGGTCCCGGCGACGTCACTAGTCCCTGGACATTCGCGCTCTTCGCTCCCTGGGAAAAGCAATTCACGGTCGTGCAGTGGGACCAGCGAGGCGCGGGCAGAACCCTCCGCAAGACCGGCCCCTCGATCGCGACGACCATGACATTGGATCGCATGGCGCAGGACGGCATTGAGCTGAGCGAATATCTGCGCAAGCATCTGGGCAAGGACAAGATTATCGTCGTCGCTCATTCGTTTGGATCGATCCTTGGTCTGCGGATGGTTCGCGCAAGACCAGACTTGTTCTACGCATACGTCGGCACAGGTCAGGTCGCCGATGAAACCAGAAACTATGCGGTCGCCTACGAAGGCTTGATGAAGAAAGCGCGGGCCTTGGGAAATAAGCGCGCCGTCGACGAATTGAGCCGCGTCGGCCCGCCGCCATATTCCTCCGGGGAGGGTTATGGCGTGCAGCGAAAATGGGCAAACAACTTCGAGGGCGCAGATCGGTTCCTACCAGGGACGCTGGGCCTTACACTTGAGGCGCCAGGCTATTCAGTGCAAGACATTAATGATTCGCATGATGGGCAAATGTTAAGCGGCGAGCGTCTTGTCCCGCAGGCAAAGTCTGAGAGACCGAAGGACCTCGGGCTCGATTTTGCTATCCCAATGTTTTTCTTCGAGGGGGCTGAAGACTTCACGACTCCGACCGAGCTTGCCCGACAATACCTCTCTTCGATCAAGGCGCCGCGCAAGAGGTTTGTGCCGATTAGTGGCGGGCACTTCGCCGTTTTCATGAACTCCGATCAGTTTCTAAGGGAACTCGTCACTCGGGTTGGCCCACTCGCGGGCAAGCGTTAGATTTTTGAGACCATCAGATCTTAGGAGCGAACTACGATAGCCCCCGATCACCGGTTGAGTGGTTGTCGGTGCTCGACTCAGTCCTCGGTAAGTGGCGTTATCGTAGAATGCCCGCAGGGTCTGACGGTTTCAGCAACGCACTTGAGCGATTGTTGTTGATCCCGCCCAGGTGGAAGCTGCCGAAGTAGACTCTATGCTATCCGCAGCCGCATGGAAAAAGCGCAACTCGTAAGTTCGGCAGTAGGAAACCCGATCTGGCGAAACGTGTCTGCGGTTCGCAGACGAAGTATTCTGAAGTTTTAAGCAGCCAGCGGAGATGCACCTTCAGAAGATATTAGTTCGCGCGACGAACTGGGTGGGCGACGCAGTAATGTCCATACCGGCGCTACAGGCTCTCCGGGAGCACTTTCCCGCGGCGCATATCGCGGTGCTCGCCCGGCCCTGGGTTGCCGGCTTATACGGCCGCGAGCGCTTTTGCGACGAACTGATTCCTTACGAAGCTCCGAGAGGCTGGAAAGGATTGCGGGAGAAATGGAGCCTCGCGGCCGATCTGCGGCGCCGCAAATTCGATTGCGCCGTTCTTCTGCAGAATGCCTTTGAATCCGCGGCGCTGGTGCGCTTAGCGGGCATTCCTCTGCGCATCGGCTATGACCGCGATGGGCGCGGTTGGCTGCTCACGCATCCGATTCCCGCGCCACGCCCAGGCGACACGCCGCGCCACCAGCGTTTCAATTACCTGGAGTTGCTGAAACGCGCCAAACTGATAACAAGCTATTCCGCCGAATCCCCGATTCGGCTGGATGGAGCACCGGCTGCGGCACAAAAAGGACGCGAGCATTTCGAGCGTGCTTCCGTCGCAGGCCCAGTCATCGGTGTCAGCCCCGGCGCCGCTTATGGCGGAGCGAAACGCTGGTTGCCCGAGCGGTTTGCCGAGGCAGCGATCGAGGTGGCGCGCGACCGGGGCGCTACCGTCGCCATCTTTGGCTCGCGAGAAGAGCTGACAATTTGCGAGATTGTGCAACAGAGAATTGAAGCCGCAATGCAGCCGTGTATTAATTTTGCAGGGACGACCGGGCTGACCGAGTTCATTGAACTTGCGGCGGCATGCGAAGTGTATCTGACGAACGATTCCGGTCCCATGCACATCGCCTCTGCGTTGGGTGTGCCGACGGTTGCTATTTTCGGAGCGACAGATGATGAAGCGACTGGGCCAACGGGAGTCCAGAGCCGCGTGGTTCGTGAGCCGGTGGAATGCAGTCCGTGCCTGTTGCGCGAATGTCCCATTGATCACCGCTGCATGACGCGAGTCAGTGCCGCGCGCGTCGCTCAAGAGGCACTCGGTCTTGTTGGAATAGAGAAAAGATAAGTGGACACGCGAGAGAAAATTCTGGCGCTCGATGAGCTCCCTGCTCTGCTCAATAGCGATAAGTGGGTGATTGCCGTGGGGCAGTTTGACCCGCTGACCGCTGTCCAGGCCAAGCGGCTTGCTGCACTCGCGACAGACAGCACTAAGCTATTAGCCATCGTTTTAGAGGACGGCCGCGCGCTTCTTCCTGCGAGCGCGCGGGCGGCGCTGATTGCGGCATTGCGAGACGTAGATGCCGTGACCGTTGCCGGGCCGGAGCGCTGGAGAGGGGTGATACCGAACGGACCTTGTATCACCATTGTGGACGACGCGGAAGCTGAGAAAATTCGATCAGCCGAGTTTGTTCAGCGCATCCTAGAGCGGAGTCATTGATGTCGGCGTGGAGTGAGGAGCACAGCCCGATCCTGGTAATTCGCCTGAGCGCCATGGGGGATATCATCCACACCCTGCCTGCCGCAATCAGTCTCAAGAAAAATTTCCCCCATCGCAAGCTGGCATGGCTTGTCGCGCCAAGATGGAAAGCTTTGCTCGAAGGCAATCCTTATATAGATGAGCTGATCCCATTTGATCGCGGCGCGTGGCGGGATTCGTGGCGGGGTTTACGTGCAACCAGACCGGGGTTAGCCTTTGACTTTCAGGGTTTGGTCCAATCGGCGCTTGCCGGCTGGATCGCGCGGCCGAATCGCTTCTTTGGTTTCGACCGGTCGGTAGCTCGCGAGCCGATGGCCTCGCTTCTCTACAGCGATCGCGTTCCCGTTACCGGCCCTCATCGCGTGGAGCGAAACGTACAACTTGTCGCCGCAGCCGGCGCGCGTGAATTGACGTACGAGTGCTGGATCCCGCCGGGAGAGCTGAAAGAAAAGCTTCCTCTGCGCCCGTTTGTGCTGACCAGTCCGTTTGCGGGATGGGCGGGGAAGGAGTGGCCGCTGGAGTCCTATGAGAAACTCGCGCTGGCGCTGCACAAACACGGTTTCGAACTGGTCGCGAACGTGGCCCCGAGTCGGGCGCATGAATTGCGGGAACTGAAGCATGTTCGTGTGCACACGTCGACGCTCTCGGGGTTAATCGCGGCTACCCGGCTCGCAATGGCGGTGGTGGGTCTTGATAGCGGTCCCCTTCATTTAGCGGCGGCTCTTCACAAGCCCGGCGTGGGACTGTTTGGTCCTACGGATCCTGCCTGCACCGGACCTTTCGGCGGCAGCATGACTGTGCTGCGGGCGGTCGACGTAGCGACGACATACAAGAGGCACGGACGCATTCATGACAGCATGCGAGCGATCTCGCCTGACGAAGTGGTGAAAGCTATTTTGAAATCCGTGAATGTGGCTTCAGCTTCGGATGTCGCGGTGTCCCGTTCGTGAGCGCTTCCACCGGCGGCGATGTGCGTCCGCAGTATTGGTTCCCGAAGCGTTACGCCGACCGTGTCCAGCGCCTGAGGGTGCCGTTCGGGTTCGTCTTACTGATCGCATTTGCCTGGCTGGCGGAACCGTCGGGGGCTTCTCTCGCTGCCGGGCTACCAATCTCAATCGCAGGCCTACTGCTGCGCGCTTGGTCGGCTGGGCACCTCGCCAAAAATAAGCAGCTTGCCACCGCTGGACCCTACGCGTACATTCGCAATCCGCTGTATGCGGGCACGCTGATCGTGGCGCTCGGCATTGTGACTGCTGCGCGCAATATGTGGCTTGCACTTATTTTCACCACGGTGTTTTTGCTGGTGTATCTTCCCGCCATCGAACTTGAGGAGCAGCATCTACGAAACATCTTCCCGGACTATGCACCCTATGCAGACCGGGTGTCACGATTCCTGCCCATGGCTAAATGGCCCGGCGCTGAGGCGCAATTTTCGTGGGCGCTTTACCGGCGCAACCAGGAGTATAAAGCGCTGCTTGGCTTTCTTGCCGCGGTGGGCTGGCTGGCCTGGAAATGCGCCACCCTGTGATACGCTTTCGCTGATGAGAGTTGGATGTTTCACCCCGTTGCTGTCGCAATTTCCGCTAGAGAAGGTCCTTGAAAAATTAAAAGCCCTGAACATCAATACCGTCGAACTGGGCACCGGCAACTATCCGGGTGATCCACATTGCAAGCTCTCCATGCTCGATAACGAGAAAGAGCTGAAAGAGTTCAAGAAGAAGCTGGACGACCAGGGCTTCTCCATCAGCGCGTTGAGTTCACACGGGAACCCGCTCCATCCCGACGCTGCGGTTGCAAAGAACTACGCCGAAACCAGCAGGCGCACCGTGGAGCTTGCGGCGAAGCTTGGCGTGCCGGTTGTGATCGATTTTTCCGGTTGTCCGGGCGATAGCGACAATGCAAAATATCCGAACTGGGTGACCTGCCCGTGGCCGCCTGAGTATCTGGACGTGCTCGATTGGCAATGGGAAAAGAAGGTGGTTCCGTACTGGACTGAATACGGTAAATTCGCCAAAGATCACGGCGTGAAAGTGGCCATCGAGATGCACCCTGGCTTCGTCGTGTATAGTCCCGAGACGATGCTCAAGCTGCGGTCGATTGCCGGCGATAGTGTCGGTTGCAACTACGATCCCAGCCACATGTTCTGGCAGAGTATCGACCCGATCAAGGCTGTTCGGGTACTGGGCGATGCGATCTTCCACGTGCACGCGAAAGACACGCAGATCTACGATTACAATCTGCCGAAGACGGGCGTGCTGGACACGAAGAAGTACACCGATGAGCGCAACCGTGCCTGGATTTTCCGGGCCTGCGGATACGGCCATCCCTACGGCTGGTGGAAAGAGTTCATCTCCACGCTGCGCATGTACGGGTACGACTACGTCCTGTCGATCGAGCACGAAGATACACTCATGTCTCCCGATGAAGGTTTGACGAAAGCGGCGGAGTTTCTGAACGAAATCATGATTCGCGAACAACCGACCGCTCCGTGGTGGGTGTAGCGTGCAACACTTAAAGCTGATGGCCGAATACAGCTATACAGTTCTGTTCGAACCGGCCGATGAAGGCGGTTATGTTATCACTTGTCCGGCTTTGCCGGGCTTGGTGACGGAAGCCGACACGCTAGATGATGCGCGTCTTATGGCGCAGGACGCAATTCGAGCCTACATACAGAGCCTTCGAAAGGACAGTATTCCGATACCGCCCGACCGCGCTCCCGTCAAAGAAGAAATCAAGGTTTTGCTGCCCGAAGCGGTTTGAGCGAGAAGCTTCCAAGCGTCACTCCAAGGCGTTTGCTGCGCGCGCTAGAGCGCGCCGGATTTGTAATCCATCACGTTACCGGCAGTCATTACGTGCTGAGGCACAGCATAAACGCGGCTTTAAGAGTTACGCTTCCATGGCACAATCGTGATCTAAAGCGTGGCACTCTGGCTGCCATTTTAGATCAGGCGGAGCTGACGGCTGATAATTTGCGCGACCTGCTGTGATACGCCGCTTACCCCAAGTGATGGCGGCTATTCTGCGGCAATGAACAATGGTAGTGAGGCTAGGCGATCACCGCGAATCCCCGTATCGAGCACAGGGCAGGCGTAACGGCGAACCGAAGTCGCGAAGCAATCGCTATCCTAAGGAGTCGTGGGTACAAAAGCACAGCTTGGGCTAGTTGAAATCTTTGAGACAGCGAGGCTGGCCAATCCGCTCTTCTGCCATCAGGATTTCCTCGAAAAGTTGGCCGAGCATGGCCGGGATTCCATCGGCAAGCGCGCGGCGTTCTTATTGCAGCGGCTCTGCGTCGATTCGCAAAAGCTGCATTACAAAACCACGCAAGGGATCAACCGCGGCTGGCGCCGTTCCCGGCTTGGCGGCAATCATGGCAGTCACTTCTATGCGTGGTGGGCGCCCAAGAACGCCATCCCGCTGAAAGAGTCTGGGGACTTCTCTCACGCGGCGGACGGCTCGCTTTTCCTACGCGATATCCGGCACCACGACGACCATTCGCTTCTGGAGGCACAATCGTTAGAAAGCCATTATCTGCCCATCACCGTTCACGATCTCCGGCGCGAGGAATACGGCCCGCTGCCGTGGACTCCGCCGCAAATGCGGTTTGCTTCGGCGCGGCAGTCTGTGCGGCTCTTGAAAGGACATCCCGGCTCGGGTAAGACCACTGCCCTTTTGAATGCCGCGGACGCGTCCGGCGCCGAACGCGTCTTGTACGTCACCTATTCGCGGGACTTGGCTTCGCTGGCTCGCGAATACTTCGACCGCTTTTGTTCTTCGCACAAGCGCTTCCATGTCGTAACGTTTCCCAATCTCGTCCGGCAGGTGCTTGGATCGGAGGCGCCCTCCGCTCCGGAATACGAGACAAAGCGGCGCTTCCTTCAGGATCTGGCGCCTTTCGCCCGGACTTTAGGCGCTTGGGCAAGCAGCCAGACAGCGCTCTACGATGAGCTCTATGCACATCTTGCCGGTGATGCGCTTCCTCTTGATCTAGGCCGCTTCACGGCCTGCACTGGCCCGCGTGTCTCTGAAAAAGCTTATCGGAAACGGCGCGCGCGATACTTGGGCGAATCAGCCGTTACAGCGGCGCTTGAGGCAGCCGCGCGCCTTGAAAAGCTGAACTCGCATACTCTGGCGGAAAGCTATTTCCCGGAACTCGCGCTTGCCTGGAGCGCTATCGAGCGCCTGCGCGGCACGGGAGCCGGCAACAAGCTGGATGTGGACCCGGCGGTGCTTGAGTTCGACTGCATTGCGGTCGATGAGTGTCAGGATCTCACGCCGCTCGAGGCTTTCTTCCTGATACAACTGACATCGCGGATCAGTGCCCAACACGGCGGCCAGCGCCGCGCCCCAGTGCCTCTGCTATTGGCGGGCGACGAGGCACAGACCGTACGTCCTACCGATTTTGAATGGGGCTGGCTTAGCGATCTGCTGCATTCACAACTCGGTACTCCGTCCGAATACAAGCTGTCGTCCAACTTGCGCAGCCCGCATCGGATCGCGGAGCTGGTCAACCGGGTGTGGGATCTCTACTCGCACATAGAAAAACACGAGCGGCCGAGCGGGACCGGATATGCCGAGATCGAAGACGATGCAGCCGATCAGGTTCTGTACTGTAGCGCAACGCCAGGCCCGGAGTTAGACGAGTTATTGATTTCGCTAGCCACCCGCGAGGGTCTGGCGCTCATCACGTTGGAGGATGACGTCCCGGCGCAGGTTCCGGAAAAGGCCCGGCCCGCCGTGCTGACCGTTTCCGAAGCCAAGGGACTCGACTTCAACTCAGTCTGCGTGCTTAATGCCGGCCGTCATCTCGAGCGAATCGTCCGGAACGATAGCCGGCTGCATTCCGGCAGTGATATCGAAGGGCTGCGGACGCGCTTGGCAATCGATCAGCTTCGCGTGGCGCTTAGCCGTCCGACGGAGCGCCTGTTCTGGGTGGATATTAGTCCGACTGAGCAGATCGTCCGCCAGAGCACCGCATTTCTAAATGGAAGCGCCGCAAGCGGAGTAGCCTCTTGCGTCCCCGCGGCTCTGCTCAAAACGCTAGAAGAAGATGAGCTGGATGTAGAAGAGCGCGTTCAACGCTGTCAGTCGGATGCGCGGCAGTATGTGGACGTGAAACCGGAGATTGCGTGGTCGCGCGCGCAACAGGCCATCACGCTGTTAGGGCGGTCTGGTTCGCTCGCGGCCGTGACGGACGAAGCTGCGCGCCGGGCCGCTTTCTTGACGTTGTCTGAGGTCTGTTTCATTCTCGGGCTGCGCAACGTTAAGCTCGCTCCTGAGTTAGGCAAGCCCGATCTTTTTTACGAAGCGAACCGCGCCGCGGTGAATGCGAACCGTTTCGGACTTGCCGCCATCATCGAAGCTATCGGGCGGCTGCATCGCGCCACCGGCGAGAGCCGCCTTCACGCGTTGGTCGACTTGGCCCAAATCGTACCGGGGCGCAAGGCCGAGATGGAATCTTGGCTGCTGGTGGAAATTGCTTCGCGCTCGAAAGCTTGGATTGAAGAGTTGGAAGCGGCGGTTTTTAACGGCCGCAACGCGGCCATACTTCTTAAGCTGCTGCCGCCTTTCTATGAATCGCTGGATGTTCCAGACCGGCTGGTTCGCACTCAGCGTCTACAACAGCGCGCCATTCAGTTGATGATCAAGGAACGGCAATTCGCGCCCGCCCTGGACGCCTTGCAAGGGCTCCCGGAACGCCAACCGAAGCTCGAAGCGGCGTGTCATGAGGGACTGGGCGATTTTCGCCGGGCCGCCGAATGTCACATCGAGAACGGCAATCGCAAAGACGCGTTAGACTGTTATCGCTCCATTCCCGATCTCGAAGCGGCGCTGAAGTTGGTCGTGGAGATGGGTGACCATCCGGCTGCCGCATCCCTACGTTGGATATCGGAACTGCGCGAGCTCGCAAGCAAGAGGCCGGACAAGTTCAGCAAAGTGGTGATGCCGGCCGAGAAGAAACTGCTGGAGGAGATCCTGGAGCGCTCGCTGGGCGTTACCCGACGCAAACCTGCGGCGCGAAAGGCGGCGGCGAAAAAGCCCGGGGCCTCTCGAAAGCGGCCCTTACCGCTAAACTAGAAATTCCTATCGCGGTGCATTCTCAAACAGGAGATTCATGTCTGGCAAAAAGATCGGCATCTTGACGGGCGGCGGCGATGTGCCCGGCTTGAATGTGGTTATTAAGAATGTGGTGTATCGAAGCACTACGGATGGCCACGATGTCACGGGCATACGCCTGGGATGGAAAGGACTCACCGATCTGAACTTCGATGATCCGGAAAGCGTGAAGCGGTACGTTCTGCCGCTGAACCGCGAGAACACCAGGACCATCGACCGTAGTGGCGGCACGTTTCTTCATACCAGCCGTACAAATCCGTCGAAGATGAAGAAGCTTCCTTCGTTCTTGAAGCCGGAGGACTTTCCTGCCGCGCAGAGTACGAAAGACGGCGTAGCCACCACGACATATGACATGAGCAAGCGGGTGCTCGCGAACCTGGAGAAGCTGGAGATCGACCACTTGGTGGCAATTGGTGGCGACGACACGCTTAGTTACGCGGCGGTGTTAGACAAGCTCGGTTTCAAAGTGATCGGGATTCCGAAGACGATGGACAACGACGTCCGAAGCACCGAGTATTGCATCGGGTTTTCGACGGCGGTCTCGCGGGCGAAAGACGCCATTCAGAGACAGCGCACCACCATTGGATCGCACGAGCGGGTTGGCATTTTCCGGGTGTTTGGCCGCGATGCCGGATATACGGCTCTCTACACCGCATATGTAACGTCGATCCGGTGCGGCATTCCTGAATACAAGTTCAATCTGGAGCACATGGTCGAACTGCTGATGACCGACAAGAAGAATAATCCCAGCAATTATTGTCTGGTCATCTTGTCGGAGGGCGCCGAATGGCAGGGCTATACGGTCAAAGAGTACGGCGAGCCCGATGCCTTCGGCCATCGCAAGAAGTTCAGCGTGGCGGAAGCGTTCAGCGACGAGATCATCGCTCGGACACAGTCGGAAACGGTCGTCAGCGACTTGACTTACGATCTGCGCAGTGGCGCTCCGGATTTTCTCGACACTCTGGTGGCCACTACTTTCGGCACGATGGCCTACGACGCGATCACGTCGCAAAAGAGCGGCTTGATGGCGGCTGTTTCGGAGGGGAAGTTTTGCATGGTTACCATTCCCGATCCGAAGCTTGGGTCCCGCCGAGTGGACGTGGAGCACATGTACAACACAGAGCGTTACCGTCCAAGCTACACCAGCAAGGAAGGTTTGCCCATCTTTCTTACACATGCTTGAGCAAGCGTCACAATCGGAACTTCCTCTCTCGGAAGTGGTCGAGGCCGAAGGGCACCTGATCGACTCTCACATCATGGAGCGGATTTTCGACTCCGTGGTGGAGGCGGGGGCGCGCTTCGAAGTGGAGCATTTTTCGATCGGCCGGACGAACAGCGATTCCTCTTCGCTGCGGTTGAGGGTAGAGGCGCCGGCGCAAGAGCAGATGGAGCGGCTGATGACCGTTCTGATCGGACTAGGTTGCACGGCGACCGATTCCGGCGACGCCGATCTGAAATCCGCGGAGTGCAACCGGTGCGCGCCCGAAGATTTTTACTCCACGACCAACCAGCAGACATTGGTGCGCAGCCGCGGACAATGGTTGGAAGTTCGTAATCAGCGCATGGACGCCATGATTGTGGTGGGCGACGGATTCGCGCAATGCCGACGCCTACGCGACATCAGGGCGGGTGATGCGGTGGTGACGGGTATGAAGGGCATTCGCGTGATCCCCGAAGCCAAGGAGCGGGACCGGCTGGCGTTCGCGTTCATGAGCAACGAGATCTCATCCGAGCGCCAAGTGCAGACGGCCGTTGCGCAGACCGCGGCCATCATGCGGCAGGTCCGCGGCGAAGGCAAAAAGATCGTTGCCGTGGCGGGGCCAGTGGTGGTTCATACCGGCGGCTGCGGTCCTATGTCGCGGCTCATCCGGCAGGGTTGGATTGATGCGCTGCTCAGTGGGAACGCCCTGGCGGTGCATGATATCGAGGCTGCGCTGCTGGGCACGTCGCTAGGCGTCCGCACTTCCGACGGGCGGCTCGAAGAGCACGGGCACCGCAATCACATGCGGGCAATCAACGCGATCTATCACGCCGGAAGCATTCGAAAGGCTGTTGAATCAGGACGTCTAAGCACGGGCGTCATGTATGAATGCGTGAAGGCGAACGTGCCCTTTGTGCTGGCGGGAAGCCTGCGCGACGATGGCCCGCTGCCCGACGTGATCACCGATATGAACGAGGCGCAGGACGCCTATGCAACGCACTTGCAAGGCGCGGGCGTGGTGTTATGCCTCAGCTCCATGCTGCACTCCATCGCTGCTGGAAACATGCTGCCTGCCTGGGTCAAGATTGTGTGCGTGGACATCAACCCGGCAGTTCCCACCAAGGTGAGCGACCGCGGAACCGGCCAAGCTGTGGGAGTAGTGACGGACGTTGGTCTCTTCCTCGACCTGCTGGCACGCAAATTAGAACTGCCATGAAAACGAAGCGTCAATATAAGGACGAGCATGCGGAAGCGGGAGTCGCTGCGCCGCTGCCCGAGATTGAAACCTGGCCGAACCAGTACGGCCAGTATGAGATCGAGATTGTGATGCCGGAGTTTACTTCGGTCTGTCCGAAGACTGGTCTCCCGGATAGCGGCACGTTGCGCCTCATCTACACGCCCAATCAGCGCTGCCTGGAGTTGAAGTCTCTCAAAATGTATTCGCTGGAGTACCGCAATCTTGGTATCTTCCAGGAGAATGCGGTGAACCGCTTCCTAGCGGATGTGGTGAAGGCGACCGATCCGATTGAAGCGGCTGTGATAGGGGACTTCGCGGCGCGAGGCGGCATCTCGACGCGCGTGACCGCAACGTATCGACGAAAAAAGAAGTAGCCTATAAGCTTGGGATGCAGAAGATCACTCGTATCGCAACCTTGTCACTGATGGCTACGTCCATCTGGGCCGCTGAGTTCCAGAATGGCCAAGCTGCTCGCGCGGTTATCGGGCAGCCCTCATTCTCCGCTCATGAGACCGCCTTCACACCGAACGTTCTTGCCCTCTCAAGCGGGTGGCTCTATGCCGCCGACGCATCACATCGTTTACTGACCGTTGACTTGAGCCAGATTCCCGGACCGAGAGAAGAGCCCGCGCGTCACTCCGATGGGTCATGTCCAGTGTGCGGATTTTCGGTCGGCGCAATAGGCAGTTACGCGGTGCTGCCGGGAGTGGCGGGCGTGAGCATCTATGGCAAGACGGTGGTAGCGGCGGACCCACCGAATCATCGTGTGCTGATTTGGCGTGACAGCAGCTTGCCGCGTGTCGCCAAGGGGCCCGATATCGTTCTAGCAGTTGCGGATCCGGTATCGACGGCGTTCGATGGAAAGCGGTTGTTTGTCGGCGATGCCGCCCTGCATCGCGTTCTGATCTGGAACTCACTGCCGGCAAGCGATACACAACCAGCCGACGTCGTACTCGGGCAACCGAGCTTCAGCTCCAGTGCAATGAGCGAAGTTCCCGGACCGGATAGCATCAGCCGTCCCTCGGCGATGGTTTCGGATGGCACGAACCTTTTTGTGGCTGACGCTGTCGATCACCGCATTCTGGTTTTCACGGCGGGAGATCTGCCGCTGGCGAGCGGTTCCGTACTGAACTCGGCGAGCTTGGCGGCCGGTCCATCGGCGCCGGGAACTCTTGTGACGATAGCCGGAACCGGTTTGGGTCCATCCACCGAGTCCGCATCGGAAGGCGATCAGGTATTGCCCAAAGAACTGGCGGGAGTTGAGGTTTTGCTGAACGGGACGAAGCTGCCGCTGCTGTCGGCATCCTCGTCTGAGATCCGCGTTCAGCTTCCGTATGCGCTCGAAAGTCCATCTACGGCGAGCCTCTACGTACGGGTTCAACGGGAGGATGGCACGGTAATCATCAGCAACGCCGTAGCCGTTAAGCTGCTTGCGGCTGCACCTGGCCTGTTTGCCTTCGGAGGAGCTGAACCGCGCAACGGAATGGTTCTGCATGCGGTGACTGATTCCCGCGAGCCTGGTACGCCCGTCACGGCGGAAAGCCCTGCGCGGCCGGGCGAAGTGGTCGTCGTGTGGACCGCCGGATTGGGCGCTGTGAATGACAGTGACGCGGCGGAGCCGGTTACAGCGGGCGAGCCCTTTCAAGGACCCGACGCTCCCGTTTTGCGGCCCGTCAGTGCCGTCGTCAGCGGGCGTTCGGTCCCGGTGATCGCGGCAGATTTGCCCATCGGGTCCATCGGCATTTATCAGGTTCGTATCGCGCTGCCGGCAGACTTGCCCGACGATGCGCATACTCCGCTCGTCATCTCGCAAGAGGGAGTGGTCAGCAACACTATCACTATTCCCGTCGTCAACTAACACATGCATCAACTTCGGTGGCACGCTTTGCTCCAGCAGTGGGTGGTTGTCACGACGGCGCGGCAGGATCGCCCCCAAATGCCGGCCAACTGGTGCCCATTCGATCCGGGCTCAGGCCGGGTACCAGACCACTACGACGTTTACCTTTATCCTAACGATTTTCCGGCCTTTTCATCCGATACAGAGCCATTCGATCCGCACCCCGGATTGTTTGCGGAGACCGGTCCGCGCGGGGAGTGTGATGTGGTCCTGTACTCGCCCGAGCATACGCTTCCACCGTCAAAGCTGACGGTGGAGAATTGGCGCAAAATCGTGGACCTCTGGACGGAGCGGACCGTGCATCACGCGGCGAATCCGGACGTCGCCGTGGTAGCGGTGTTTGAAAACTGCGGCGAAGCCGTGGGCGTCACCATGCCACATCCGCACGGCCAAATCTACGCTATGCCTTTCATCCCGCCACTCGTCGAGAAAGAACTGGCTTCCACACGCGAGTACGCCGATGGGAATGGTGGCGCGTGCCTTCTCTGCCGGCTGTTGAAGGACGAGTTGCAGGCAAAATCGAGAATCGTTGCGACCAACGAACACTTCGTCGCTTTTGTGCCCTATGCAGCACGGTTCCCGGCCGAGATTTCAATCTACCCCCGCCGCCACGTGCGAACTCTGCTCGATCTTTCCGAGGAAGAGCGTTCCGCGCTTGCTAGCGTAATCAGCACAATTCGCCGCAAATACGACAATCTGTATGGCTTTGTGATGCCGCTGATGATGTCCGTTCGGCAAGCGCCTTTGAAGCAGCCGCAAGCGCCTTACCATCTCTACATTCAGTTTCTACCTTTGCAGCGCAGCCAAACCAAGCTGAAATTTCTGGCTTCGATTGAAACCGCATACGGCACTTTTCTCGCCGATACGGCGCCTGAGCAGATGGCTGAAAATCTCAGGCGAAGCGAGCCGGCGACTGAGCCTTATTCGGGCGTGTAAGGCTTGAAGCCATTCTGCTGGAGGACTGCGCGGCCCTTGTCCACGTCAGCCGGATACACATAGAAGAAAGCTCCCGCCAGTTCGCGCTTGATCAAGAGACCGCCCGTGTAGGTGCCGGTCTCGACAGCGTAGTCGACCCCGGCGTCACCCAGAAACTTTTCGATCTTGAGGGCGTCCCGAAGCCGTCGCGCCATGTAAATAAGATCGAGTTCGGCGTCACCAAAGAATTCAGCCTCGCGGCGCATGTTTGATAGTCAAGTGATACCATGCACCGATGGCCAAACTCCTCTGCGTTGCATTCATCGTTCTTCTTGCCGCCTGCGCTCCTCCGAAACCTACTACGCCCGCACTCACTCCGGAAGCAGCCGCGGAGCTAGTTCACTACAACGCCAAAGCGGAGACTTGGATCACCTATGTAAAAAAGCAAAACGCCGCTTGCTCATACAAGCTCGATTTGCCCGACCAGACTTCTCAGCCCACTTCGATCGATTTAGATCATATCGTCTCGTGCGCGAACCGGCCAAGCCCGAAAGAATTCGATGCCAGCGTGTCATTTGTTTTCGACAAAGACACGCAGAAATGGACTGTCAAGCGGTTTTCGAGCTAGCAAGCGCTACCTTAGAATCAGCGGTCGATTCGATCCCGGCATTTCGCGCCGCTACTTCGGCGACGCTGGACCAATCGAGCTTCTCCTGACCGTTAGCGATAGCCGAAACGAAGTGATCGCGAATGACGCTGGCAAAGGGCATCGGTACGCCAAACTCCGTTGCCGCTTCTATCGCCAGGCGAACATCTTTCAATCCCAGCTTCAGGGCAAATCCCACCGGCTCATACTTCCTATCCGCCACGATCTGACCGTAATTCTTGTACACCGGGGAGCCGAACAGTTCATTGATAACCTCCAGGAAGAGATGCGGATCTATTTCCGCTTTGCGCATAGTGGCGAAGGTCTCGCCGAACGATTCGAGCATGCTGGAGATCATGAAGTTGCCGCATAGCTTAATCGCGTTGGCCTGCCAAGGCTCTTCGCCACCGACGAAAGACCTGCGACCGACCGCCTCAAACAGGGGTTTCAACCGCTCCAGCGTCGCGCTTTCGCCCGCTGCCACAACGATGAGCTGTTTCTTCTCGGCGGCTTCCGGACGCCCGAAAACCACGGCCGATATGTAGCGCTGTCCCTTTTTGCTGTGCTCCTCTTCCAGCCGGCGGGCGAAAGCAACGCTGATAGTGCTGCTCGATATGTGAGTGGCGCCTTGCTTCAACCCCGAGGCGATGCCTCCCTCGCCGAACACCACGTCGCTGACAGCCTGGTCGTCAGAGAGCATCGTGAACACGGCTTCGGCGTCTCTAGACACATCGGAGGGCGATTCGGCAACACGGGCACGTTCACTAGACAACGCCTCCGCTTTGTCGCGGCTGCGATTATAAACGCTCAGCTCATGCCCAGCGCGTAGCAGGTTGCGCGCCATGCCTGCGCCCATCTTGCCGACTCCAACAAATCCGATTTTCATAGCTACTGAGTGGACACCGTATCGGGATAGTGATTTCAACCTCGGTTAGCATAATGCCACCAGCAAGCCGGATTGATATGGTACGTGTGATTGATGAGGGTCTGGCGTAAGGCGAAATTATTGTTGCAGTCTGTGACTCTGTTCGCCGCGCCGCTGGTGGGAGCGGCCGATCTGCAAACGCTAATCTCTGTCTTGCGCGCAGGAGACTTCCAGCAAGCTCTGACCTTGGCCAAAGAGCTGAATGCGCAGAATGCCGCGGACCCTCGTGTCTGGACGCTGGAGGGCATGGCGAATGAAGGCTTAAAAGATAAGGTGGAAGCGCTTCGCAACTATCGTTTGGCGCTCGCGCTTAAGCCTGATTACCTGCCAGCGCTGAAGGCGGAGGCGCAACTAGAGTATGCGAGCGGCGACCGCGAGGCGGGGAAAACGCTCGAACGGATTCTGAAACTCGATCCTGCTGACGAAGTAAGCCACGCCATGACGGCAGCGCTGGCCTACAAGCAGGGGAACTGCCAATCAGCAGCCGTGCAGTACCGGCAAAGCCGAGATGCCATCGCGAACAAGCCCGACGCTCTCACGCAATACGGCGAGTGCCTGCTAAAGCAACAACAACCGGACGAGGCAATTGCCGCTCTGGCGCTGGTGGTTTCTCTCCAACCGGACGAGTGGTGGTCGCGCTACAACCTGGCCTCCGCCGAGATGTCGCGCAAACGGGCCGCCGAGGCGATCGAGATTTTAGGGCCAGCCCTGGCTAGCGCCCGAGTGCAGCCGGAAGTGCTCGATCTGGCGGCCGAAGCTTATGAAGCGTCGGGCGATACTCCGCGCGCGGTGGAACTGGCGCGCAAAGCGATTCTGCGCCAACCCAAGAAAGAGGCTTATTATCTTCACTTCGCCGATTTATGTTTCGATCACCAGAGCTTTCAGGTTGGGGTTGACATGATTGACGCGGGGCTGACGCAGTTACCCCAGTCGGCTAAGTTGTATTTAGCGAGAGGCATTCTGCGGGTCCAACTGGGCGACTTCGCAAAAGCCGGGAACGACTTTGATCGTGCCGACCAGCTAGATGGCAATAAGGCTATCAGCGGGGCCGCTGCCAGCTTGGCCGAACTGCAGAACAGCAATCTGGACAAGGCCCTGCAGGTTGCGCGAACAAAGCTGAAAAGCAATCCCCAGGACCCGATGTTGCGCTACGTAAAGGCAGAAACGCTGAAGCAGATGGGCGTGGAGCCGGGAACCGCGGAATTCCGGGAAGCGCTCGATTCCGCTTCGACCGCAGTGAGTTTGAAGCCCGATTTCACTGCGGCGCGCAATCTGCTGGGCAGCCTGTACATGCAGCAAAACAGGCTGCAGCTTGCAACGGAACAGTTTCAGGCGGTACTGAAAAACGATCCATCGAACCAGACGGCTATTTACCACCTAATACAAGCGTCCCGTAAAGCCGGGAAGACCGAGGACATTCCCCGTTTGATGCAGGAACTGGCGCAGGCGCGAACAACGCAGCGGCAGAAGGACGAAGCCACCGGGCGATATCGATTGGTGGAAGGCCCTTCCGCCCACTGAGAAAAAAGGACGGGTACTCAGAACGTAATGCGCGCTCCAAGCTGGAGATAGCGCGGCGTGTACTGAGCAGTGGACCTGCCGAAGCTGCCGTTTGCAAGGTTCGTCTGCACGCCTTGCAGGTTCGGGTGGTTAAACAGATTGTAGAACTCAAAACGTAACTGCAGATTCAAGCGCTCCGCGAGCTTCGTATCTTTTATGAGAACGGCGTCAACTTGAGCAAATCCGGGATTTCGAAAGCTATTGTATTTCTCGTTGCCTTGCTGCCCGAGGGTTGGTTGCTGAATGATGTTGCCGCCGGCAGGAAATAAGCCGTTCAGGTAAGCGGTCCGGCTGGTAGGTAGCGTGTAGCTGGTCACGTTCGGAAAATCGAAGTTGTTTCCGTCAGCGTTGTAGTCGCCGCTGTTGGGCGCATACGCAATGACCTGACCGGCTGCGTTCTTAATCCCCGCGAAGGGAGCATTGGTATAGACGTTGAATGGGTTGCCGTTCTGGACCGAAACGGTTGAACTGATCGACCAGCCACTGGCAACGCGACCGGCCAAGCCGCTACCGGAATGATAGGCCGGCAATTGGTAGTTCAAGAGCATTGAGAAGCGGTCAGGAGCATCCCAAGCCGAGTAGCCATAGTATTGCGAGATGCCGGGGTAAGCCGGGTAGTACTGAGTGTCGTCTTTGGAAACGGAATGGGTGTAAGAGGCATTAATGAACAGCGTATTTCTGAAGAGTTTGCCGCGCGTATTGACAATCAGGGCATTGTAACGGGCAATGGCCGCATTGGTCTGGTAGTTCAAGATGCCGAAGCTCGAAAGAAGGCGCCGGGGCGCTGACAAGCCGCTTTGAATCAGGTCGCCGGCAAAACCGTTGATGTTCAAACCATAGGCGGTGTTTCCCGTTTGGCCATAGCCAGTGATGAGGTTATGGGAGTTGGATCCGGCGTAACCGATGCTGCCGACGAGATTGCTCAACAGCTTGTGCTCGACTGTCGCGGTGTAGTTGAAGGTGGTTGGAGCCGTGAGGTTCACGTCAACGCCACCGCCGCCGCTTTGCACACCGGGAATACCTCCATGAGCATCCAGGGTTCGGGCCGGGAGGGCGGGGTAGACGAATCCTTGCGGGTGCGCCGCATTGGTTCCGAGCTGGAAGATGGGTGCAGCCGTAGTGCCATCGCTGTAAAACGTCGGCGTGATGAAGCCGGGGGGATTGCCATTCAGGCCGTTCTCGAGATTCCCGAGTGTCGGCATGTCGTGATACACACCGAAGCCGGAGCGAATCACCCAGCTTCCATTCTTGGCAGGATCCCAAGCGATGCCAATGCGGGGCGCAAAGGTCTGCCAAATCGATTCGTTGAGAACATGACCCTGCACTTGCATATAGCCATTCGCAACTTCTTCGCTGAATGTGCTTCCGGGGCCAAGGTGGAAATTCGCGAGCACGGTGCCGGGTAGCTTCGGATGCGGATTGCCGAAATCATCCCAGCGGATACCATAATTGACGGTCACGTTCGGCCGGGCTTTCCAGGTGTCTTCGATAAACACGCCACCGGTGGTGGTTTGGTATCCGTATTGACCGGGCTGCGGCTGACCGGTGAGCGGATTGTAAGCCAGATTGGATTCGGTGTAAACCCTATCCTGCACCATATCGAGCACGCTATTGAACTGATAGGTCGGAAGGGTGTGGACCGGAGCGAATAAGGCGACATCATCGCCGTGCCAGCCATCGTACCCGGCGCGGATAGAGTGTGTGCCCGCGATGTGCGTGAGGACGTCGCGCCAGTGGTAATTATGCTGAATGAACTCGCCCTGGGCAAAGCCGCTTCCGGCGCCGAAATTGGCGACGTTGGGGGTGTTAAGCCCAGTCACGTTGATAGTAGGCACCGTGAAATCGCCGGTTTGGTTGTTGATGCCCTCGACAGTGAGGTAACCGAAGCCAATCTCGTTGAGTGTCGCCGGCGAGAAGGTGTGTGTATAGTTCGCTTGCACGGAATTGGTATAGAAGCTGTTTGCCGTAGCGAACTGAGGCCGGATGTTCGCGGTTCCGCTATTCAGGCGAGTCAAAAAGAAGTCTCCGTAGAGGCGGTCATTCTTGAAGTATTTGTCTACGCGGCCGTTGTACTGAATGGCATCGCGAGGAGCGGTTGCGCTCTGCACGCCGTTGTCGAGCACGGGCAAGCTGCACGGAATGAAGGCTGTGGCCGCAGTGCCGCAGCCCTGAAAGGCTTGCGCCGCTGTTTGCGCGACTCCGGTAGTAGCCGCCGCGGTGGGCCGGTACGTCGAGAGAATCTTCGTCCCCAGGGTATTGGGGAAGTTCTGCCGAGCGAAGGAGACCAGCTCAGGGCTCTCATAGACAACAGAGTTGACCGCGGCTTGCGAAGAGCGAAGCGGTTCGATGCCAAAGAAAAAGAAGAACTGTTTGCTTTTCCAGATGGGGCCGCCGATAGTGCCGGAGAGGCTATTCAGGTGAAACGGAAAATAGTTCTTTGTAAACTCGGTGCCGGCATAAAATCCTTGATAAGTGAAGTAATCGCTGGCGAGGCCATGGAACTGATCGGAGCCGGATTTGGTGGTCATGGTATAAACTACGGAACTGCCGCGGCCGTATTCACTTGAGAACGTGTTGACGGAAGTGGTCTCTTCCTGAATTGCGTCCGGGTTTGGACTCAGGTTTACCACACCCGGGCGGATGTTGCTGGTTACATCCAGTCCATCGACTACGTACATGTTGGCATTGGAACTGCGGCCGTTGGCGCTGGCATCCACCGACTGCTCGGGCGAGAAGTTATCGCCAGCAGCTCCCTGGACTCCGCTGCCCAGCAGTCCGCGCCCCGTGACACCAGGCGCGAGAGTGACAAGACTCAGCATGTTGCGGCCAGAGAGTGGGACGGCGTTCAATTCCTGCTGCTGCACCGTTTCTTCGTTTCTGGTTTCTGCGGTATCCAGAACCGGAGCGGCGGCCGTGACTTCTACAGCCGTGGAGGTGCCTGCCACCTGAAGCGAGACGGGCACATTCAAAGTCTGCCCCGTGGTGAGAGTAATAGTTGCGGCCGTGGTCTGAAATCCAGCGCCGGATCCTGAAAGTTTATAAGCGCCGGGAGCTAAACTGACGAAGCGATAACTTCCCTCATTACCGGAGATGGTCTTCTGCGAAACGCCCGTTGCGATGTTAACGAGCGTGACAGTGGCATTCGCAATGCCACCTCCACTGGCGTCCATTACATTTCCTTCGATGCTCCCGCTGAACTGGGCCTGTGCAACAGGCGCCAGGAAAGTCAAGATCGCGAGACAAATCAGACCTAAGTAGCAGATGGTTTTACTGCTTTGGATGGAGTCCCAAGACATAGTGATCGACTTGCAAAATTCGGGCTGGACGGATTGGGAGGGTTGTGATTGGGGGAAAAGCACTGGGACAGACAACGATTTCCGCTCGCAAGACGCGCTCGAGCCCTGATGCAGCGTTGTGGGTGCTCGGGAAATCGAAGTCTGTCCCGGCTTTTCGCGTTTTCTGAACTTCGATTCTGAATTTTGCAAGTGGCTCATAGTGAGGCAATTCTATACCAATTCGAATGAGGAGCGGCGAGGGATCCGGATGTCATATAACTTGAAGTGGAAGGAATGGTGTCAGGTCCACGATGAGGATAAACGTTGCCCTCTCACCTCCAGCTCTCTTATGCCTCTAAGCCGAACTAACTACGGTGTAATCTTTTCCCTCTTTTGTGGACTGTCATCGATTGCGCCCGCTGCCGCGCCACAACAGGCGGCCATTCCAAACCGCGCTCCCTTGCAGCAAAATGCTTTTTATCCACTGCCTCTCGGCGCGGTGAAGCCTCAGGGCTGGTTGAAAGATCAACTCCGAATTCAGGCGTCCGGTTTGACAGGGCACTTGGATGAATTCTGGAACGATGTCGGAAGCAACAGCGCTTGGCTGGGCGGAACGGGAGAAGCGTGGGAGCGTGGGCCCTACTATCTGGACGGCTTGCTGCCGCTGGCTTACCAGTTGGACGATGCCCAGTTAAAAGCGAAAGCGGGCAAGTGGGTGAATTGGTCGCTGACACACCAGCAGTCCAATGGTCAGTTCGGACCGCCGCAGAACGACGATTGGTGGCCCCGTATGGTGATGTTGAAGGTGCTGACTCAGTATCAGGAAGTAAGTGGCGATGGGCGCGTTGTTCCTTTCATGACTCGATACTTCCATTACGAGTTAGAGAATCTCCCTCGGAAGCCGCTGAGAGATTGGGGCCGCTATCGCTGGCAGGATAATCTTCTCTCCGTTCTTTGGCTTTACAACCGGACCGGGGACAAGACTCTGCTTCAGCTCGCCGAGTTGCTGCACGAGCAGGGGTACGACTGGAGAGCGCAGTTCACCGATTTCAAATACACGGGCAAGCAGACTAAAGCTATTTTAGGCCTCAAACACGAGGGGGCGCCACCCGACGCCGCCATGCAGACTCACGGGGTAAATAATGCGATGGCTATCAAAACTTCGCCCTTGTGGTGGTTAGTCAAGGGTGACGCGGGTGACCGCATCGCCATCGATCAGCAGATCGCATTGTTGGACAAATATCACGGACTTCCGAATGGCATGTTTAGCGGCGATGAACATCTGGCGGGAACCGATCCCTCGCAAGGAATTGAGCTGTGCGCCGTGGTAGAGGCTATGTTTTCTTTCGAAGAAGCACTGGCGGTGCTCGGCGACACGCGTCTGGCGGACCGGCTGGAGCGAGTTGCTTATAACGCGCTGCCGGCGACTCTTTCTAACGACATGTGGTCTCACCAATATGACCAGCAACCGAATCAGATTGCCTGCGATCGCGCGCACCGGCAATGGTCGACCAATGGAGACGACTCGAATTTATTTGGCCTGGAGCCTAACTTCGGTTGCTGTACGGCCAATCTGCATCAGGGCTGGCCGAAATTTATAACAAGCCTTTGGATGGGGTCTGCCGATGGTGGCTTATTTACTTCCTCCTATGGGCCCAGTGAGGTCCATTCCACGATTCATGGCCGGTCCGTTGCGGTGGAGGAGAAGACGAACTATCCGTTCGATGGAAAGCTCGAATTCACTGTTCACCTCGATCAAGCTCAGAAGTTCCCCATCACGTTCCGTCTGCCTGCCTGGGCACAAGCCGTGACCGCTAGTTTGAATGGCAAGCCGTTCCGGTCCTGGAAGTCAAGTTCCGATCCCCAAAGCATGCTGATGCGGATTGACCGGGACTGGCGGGATGGAGATCAGATCAGCTTCACTCTTCCCATGGAGCCCCGCGTGTCTCATTGGTTCCATCAAGCGGCGGTGTTCGAACGCGGACCGCTGGTATTCGCGCTGCCGCTGGATGCGAAGTGGAGCGAGCTCAAAACTTATGCCGGGAAGTCTTCAGACTGGCAGTTGCTTCCAACAGAAAAGTGGAATTACGCAGTAGAGTTGGGCCCTTGTGAGGCGAAGACCTCCGAACGGCCGGTCACCGCCACGCCGTTCGATGTGCAGAATCCACCTGTGGTCATGACGGTTCGTGGACGCCTACTTCCGGAATGGACGGTAAGTGAACATTCTGCCGGTGCGGTGCCGGAGAGTCCGGTGAAAGGAAGCGGCGCGCTGCAGTCACTCACGCTGGTTCCGTATGGAGCAGCTAAGCTTCGGATCACGGCTTTTCCGTTTTTGAGCGAACAGGCCGAATGCGGACCCGCTTCGGCCAGTGCCCGATGAGTCACCGCTCCTCTATTAGTCGGCTCGGCAGTTTCCGCTCCGTTGAGACGCGGTAAGAACCCGCTCCATTAGAAGGTGTGAAAAAATCGACAGGAACTCCAGCGGTGTCGCGTGGGGAAAACCGCTGGGACAGATAGGATGAGACGGCTGGTCGTCAGCCGGAGAAGCGGTAAGCTACCGGAACGCACTCAATGAGGTGCAAGAAAGAGGACCGGCCTTATGAAGAAGACTAACAAAC
>JAABUQ010003362.1_pt1 | contig 29494 bp, 23 predicted proteins | sample 5560001 | NCBI WGS metagenome assembly JAABUQ01 (sample SAMN10711888, study PRJNA513371) | rock metagenome | isolation source: Antarctica rocks | place: Antarctica: Victoria Land, Finger Mt nord | collected 2015-12-18 | reverse complement strand
TCCCGGTATGCCGGTATCGAGCAAGGTGAAGGCGGGCGTCTTGCTGTCCCCCTTGGGCTGTCGGACGAGGTAACAGTTGATCAGACCCAATCGCGTGAGTTGAAAGCTGAACGCCGATATCTGTGTACATCTCATCCTTCGGAGCTCCAAAGAGGAATGATTCAAAACAAGTTCCGTTTTCTAAGATGCTCCGCACGGCTGGCCACAACGCGGAAGTGGCTCCGGGGACAGGGAGGGCGGAAGGAGAATGTCTTCTGCAACAGCTTTCGGGCGTGCCGTTGTCTCTGAGAGCGGAGGGAGGAATGTAAAGGCGGGAACCAAGCTGTTACGAATTCGCCGGCAGTGAACCCGGGTTAGTCGATGACGACAAGCCGACTTATCGAGACCAATCGTGCTGAGCAGGAGGAAGGCACGCTCGATTTACGGACTTCTTGGAGTTATCAGGAGTCTTTGCATGATTGCTGGATCGGTCGTTGGGGCGTTGCAGGTGTAATTTTTGCAGATGTACGCGGTTGCGTTCCCATTCTGCTGACGCAGGTTTGCAACCAGAGGAAGCGTCTTGCTAAGTTGCTGCTGAGCTGGTCCACCGACAGCGTGGATCAGGATCGCGTTGGGGAGGTAATCCCGCCAGAAGATGGCCGTCATCGCTTCCGTGCCTTGGGTTTCTAGGGTGCCCGCAAGCGCCACCTGGCGGCGTTGCGCTGTAAGCGCTTCGTACGCCGAGATCATCGCAGGCATGGACTCCGGAGAACTTTTCAGCTGAACTCCGAATGCGTTTACTACCGAGAGCGCGCGCTCCCGGAGGTGATCATCTTCGGTCATTTGCCAGAGGCGGACTAGGTTCATGGCAGCGACGGAGTTGGCGGACGGCTCCGCTCCGTCGTAAGCTTCATGATCCTTCCACAGTAGCCCACCCTGCGCCGGCGACGACGCGGCCAGTGTTTCCGTGGTGATGTATGCCCCTGAAACTTTATCGGTAAACAGGGCCGTCTGCTCTTTTTCAAGCCGCATCGGCCAGGTCAGATCATCGTTGTTCGCAGAGGCTTCGAAGAGGTCCAGCAGCCCGGCAGTCATCCCCGCATAGTCGCTGAGAAATCCATCGATCTCAGCTGATCCCTCGCGATAACGTCGCTTCAGGCGACCGGTATTTGAGTTATAGAGCTTCGTCCTGACCAGCTTCGCTGCTGACTCTGCTGCTTGTAGATACCGCGGCTCGTGCAGCACCTGGCTACCGACCGCGAGCGCGGAGATCATCATACCGTTCCACACCGTGATGATCTTACTGGCGACTGGTGGCGGAGGTCGGTGAAAGCGCACGGCGAGCAGGGCGGCGCGAGACTGGGCCAGGGAGCTGCGGACGGCATCCGCAGAAAGGTGAAAGTGTGTCGCTGCCTCATCGACGGAATGCGCCACATAGAGGACGTTCAGCCTTTTCAGGTCTCCCGCCGCATCCTGCTGCGCGGGGATGTTGCCGTTTGGCTGAACTCCGTAAATCCAGTCGAACAGATTCGCCGCGCTCGCATCGTGCACCACGCTCCCGATTTCATTGGAGGACCACAGATAGTAGGCACCCTCCACATTCTGGGCGGGGTTGCCCGGCAGCGGGCTGTCTGCGTCGAGAGCCGAGTAAAAGCCTCCATCGGGACTGCGCACCGGGGAGGGTGGAGGGCTGGTCGAGGTCGACGGTCTGGTGATCTGCGGAGCTCTGGTGATTGAGGGTGTAGGGGCCGAGGTCCATGTAGCTGGTGACGGCCCTTCTGGCCGCGGGATGAGACGGCAGGGCGGAGTTGGCCGGCGCGGTCGCGGCGCCCTTGCCGGGGTTGGCGAGACCTTCGGCCGCAGCGTCCTTGCCGACGACATGGCCGGTGGGATTGATCTCGCGCATGGTCCAGCCGGGAAAGCGGTTGAGGCCGGCCCAGTCCTTGCCGAGGATGAGGCCGCGGAGGGTGTCGGCGAACTGGGGGTGAGGAGGGCGGGGCCCTTTTTGCTGCCCTTGTCGATGTGGGCGAGGAGGGCTTCGGTGAAGCCGGGGCGGGCGGAGAGCCCCTGCATCATGTCGGAGAGGAGGACGGTGTTGGGGGGCATGGGGGAGGTGGGCGGGGTGTAGCGGGTGCGAGGGCTGCAGCCGGCGAGCGCGCCGAGGAGGACGCCCGTGGTAGCCCCTGCGATGGCTGCGAGAAGGCACCAGCGGGCTGAGGGCGTGGAGGCGAGGGCCGGGAGGGGCCTGAGTAGTTGTACCGGATTCCCGGTTTGGGAATGGCGAGAGCGTCGGGGTACTTGAGACGGGCGAAAGTTCTTTCACAACGGATGAGTTCCGGGCTACGCTGAACCGGTCTCACTCTCGTAAGGATTGAATCCATGTTCTGCTTGCCGGTCCCCAAGGATCGATTCGAAACCACCACACCCTGGGTTTTGCTTGCCATCGCGGTGATCGATGCGCTGTTGCTCCTGCCTGTCTTCGGCGCCCAGAAGGTGAGCTTCTTCGCGCACTTTGCCTTCTTTCCGCAGCATCCCACTCTGCTTACGCTCGTGACCGGGATGTTCCTGCATATCGGGTTTTGGCACTACATCGGAAACATGTGGTTTTTGTGGATCTTTGGGCGCAAGGTGGAGTGCGTGCTGGGGCATCTCCGGTTCGCTGCTCTTTACGTGCTGAGCGGGATTGGCGGGCAGCTGCTTCACCTGCTCTTCAATCTTCACTCGCCCATTCCGCTGGTTGGAGCCTCAGGGGCCATCTCGGGGATCGCAGGACTTTACTTCATCCTGTTTCCCGCGGATCGCTTCCACCTGCATCTCTATCTCGGCTATTGGCGGGTGAAGACCTTTGACACGACGACGCGGAGCGCGGTGGGTGCGTGGTTTGCCGAGCAGACGCTGTTGGGTCTGCTGACGCGGCTCTCGGCGTTCACGAGTGTCGCGTTCTGGGCTCATGTGGGCGGTTTCCTGGTGGGCGCAGCGGCAGGCGCCGTGTTCCACGCGCGGGTTCCCGCGGCGAAACGGCGAGAGATTCCTTTGATCGCGGTGCTTGAGGAGGGTGATCACCAGGAGCAGCGGAGGGAGCTTACGACGCTGAAGCTGAGCTGATTTATGGGCGGGCGAAGAAGCCTCGGCGGGCCTGGACGGCGAGCTTCTTGTCCTTGGCCTTGAGGTCGAGCTTGTGGTAGCTGTTGGGGGCGAGGTCTGGGGGCGGGGTGTAGCCGAGCTCGTACTGGAGGCGGAGGTCCTGGCTGATCTGGGCGTAGATCTGGCGGAGGCCGAGGTTGGGCGAGACCTTAAAGACGCGGCCGCCGGTAGTTTCGGAGAGCTGGCGCAGGTTTGCGAGGCCGGGGTCAGGGCCGGCGGGGTGGAGGCCGTTAAGGCCGGCCCCGAATGCGGTGGGGCCGCCGCCGCCCCCCGACAGGCTGTAGAGGATGGAGTAGATCTGGATGTCGGCGCGCTGCGCCTGTTCGATGGCTTCGGGGAGCGAGTGGCGGCTGCCGTTGTCTCCGCCGTCGGTGAGGATGACCATGGCCTTGCGACCTTTTTCGTTGGCGAGAGCGGACTTGGCGACGGTGTAGACGGCGTCGTTGAGCAGGGTTCCGCCGACGGTTGCGGCGTGCGAGCTGAGGCGGAGGAGGCCGAGGTGCAGGGCGTCGGCGGAGCTGGTGAGGCCCTTGAGTTGCTGGACGGAGGTATCGAACTGTACGAGCATGGCGCGGTCTTCCTTGCGGCCGAGCATGGTCTCGAAGAAGATGTCGCTGGCCAGCGATTCGTCGCCGATGAAGGTGCGCTGGCTGCCACTGGTGTCGACCATGAGGGCGATGGTGAGGGGGAGCTCGGAGCCCTGGGAGAAGTAGTGGATGGGCTCTTCGCGGCCGTCCTGGCGGAGGACGAAGTCGTCTTTGGTGAGGCCGCCCTGGGGCCGGCCGTCCTTGCCGGTGACGACGGCGGAGATGGCGACGACGCGGGTTTCGACTTTGAGGGTGGTGATGGGGTCGGGGTCGGGGTCTGCCGGCTGGATGGGGGCGGCGGGGGCCTGGCCCCACGCGGGCGCGGACAGGAGGACGAGGCAGATGACTTGGATGAAGAGCTTCACGAGCTGATTCCCCTGCGGGCCCAAACGAGGGTGGCAACGGAAATCTTACTGCGGTGGGGCGTGGGGTATCAACGCGGGATTTCGGCAGCTGTGGGCGGGGGCTGCGGGCGCTGGTTAGAGGGGGCCGAGGGCGTCAAGTTTCCGGGTGACGAGGTCGCTGAGGAGGGCGGGGTTGGCCTGGCCTTTGGACAGGCGCATGGCCTGGCCGACGAAGAAGGCGGCGACGGTTTTCTTGCCGCCGCGATACTGGTCGACCTGCTTGGGGTTGGCGACGATGACCTCGTCGACGATGGCCTCGATGGCGGAGGAGTCGGAGATTTGCTGGGGTTTTTCGCGCTCGTAGACGGCGGGGAAGTCTTCGTTGGAGCTGAAGGCGGAGTCGAGGAGCTGCTTGAGCTGTTTGGAGCTGATGGCTCCGGACTCGGCGAGGTCGGCGGCGAGGACGAGGCCGGCGAAGGAGACGGGGGAGTCGGCCTGGTCGAGGTTTTGGGCGCGGAGGCGGGGGGTGAGCTCGCTGGTGAGGATGGCGGCGACGCGGCGGGGGTTTTTGGCGACTTTGGCGGCGGTCTCGAAGCCGTCGGCGAAGGCGCGGGTGGTGGTGAGGGTGGCGGCGTCCTGGAGGCTGAGGCCGTAGTCCGCGATGAGGCGGGCGCGGCGGGCTTCGGGGAGTTCGGGGAGGGAGCGGAGGATTTCGGCCTGCCAGGTGGGGCCGACGACGAGGGGCGGGAGGTCGGGCTCGGGGAAGTAGCGGTAGTCGTGGGCGGCTTCCTTTGAGCGCATGGAGAAGGTGCGGCCTTCGGCGTTGTTCCAGAGGCGGGACTCCTGGATGACGCGGCCGCCATCTTCGAGGATGCCGATCTGGCGGTCTATTTCGTACTCGAGGGCGGAGCGGATGTAGCGGAAGCTGTTGACGTTTTTGACCTCGGCCTTGGTGCCGAAGGCGGCTCCGCGGTCGTTCCAATCGGAACGGAGCATGACGGAGACGTTGGCGTCGCAGCGGAGGCTTCCCTCTTCCATGTTGCAGTCGGAGACGCCGGTGTAGAGGAGGATTTCCTTGAGGCGGGTGAGGTATTCGAAGGCTTCGTCGGGGGTGCGGAGGTCGGGCTCGGAGACGATCTCGACGAGGGGCGTGCCGCAGCGGTTGAGATCAATGTAGGTGCGGGAGCTGGAGTCGGGGAAGCCGTCGTGGAGGCTTTTGCCGGCGTCTTCCTCGAGGTGGAGGCGGGTGATGCCGATGCGTTTGGGTTGGCCATCGGCGTCGGGGATGGTGATGGCGCCGTGCTCGCCGATGGGCTTGTCGAACTGGGAGATCTGGTAGCCCTTGGGGGAGTCGGGGTAGAAGTAATTTTTGCGGGAGAAGATGCTGGTTTCGCGGATCTCGCAGCCGATGGCGCGGGCGGCGAGGACGGCGAACTCGACGGCGCGGCGGTTGAGGACGGGCAGGGCTCCGGGTAGGCCGAGGCAGGTGGGGCAGACGTGGGTGTTGGGCTCGCCGCCATAGCGATTGAGGCAGCCGCAGAAGGCCTTGGAGTCGGTGAGGAGCTGGACGTGGACTTCGAGGCCGATGACGGGCTGGTATTTGGCGAGAACTTCGGCGGGGAGGGTGAGGGCGGTGCTCATAATTGACCTTCGTCTAGGAACATAACGTATTTGATTTCGGATTTTCTGTGAGTAGCATGTAGCCGTTACCCGGGATGTCGAGGTCCTCCCGTCGTCGGCGACCCACGCGGCTCGCGAGAGGAAGACGGTTCGTTCGTCGCCAGCTTCAGCGTACTGCTCCAACCAACCTAAAATGCTGCGGCCATCGCCTAGACCGACCTGCACGTTGCCGCGATGGTTGAGGAAGACGTCGGACCAGACGGACTCGCGACTGCTTCGTTGCGTGAATTTCCATTTACGAAGGAGCTTCAGAAGAAGGTCGTGGCCCCGAACATAACCCCAGACAAAGCCGAGGATTACAGAAATGGGGACTAGGCTCAGGAGCCGCACGCGGTGCACCGAAAAGTTGAAGGGAGCCACGCCGTTGCTGGTCAAGGTCACGGACCACTCAAGGGGCAACTGAGCGCCGAATACGGCGAAGTAGCAGATGTATGTAAAGAAGCTGAAGATCAGAGCTTCGATGATTCGTTCCAGCTCAGTCTGCTGAGATCGCGCGGACATCATGCGAACGACCCTCGCGCTTACGAAGCCCGGGAGCAACACGAGCAGGGCTAAGACGGCTTGCAAACCCTGCAGCATTCGCCGTTACTTCCCTGACTTGGACGGGGGAGCAGGCACCTTACCGGCGCTGGTCGGCGGTAGTTTGGAGGCGGCGGGGGATTGTAACCATCTCGTGCATTCACGTTGCCATTATCCGCTTTGGATGGGGCTGAACTCGACATCTGGCTCACCTCGGGTCTGGACAGAATTATAGCGAACCCCTTTTTGAATCGTGAGGTCTGTCCATGCAGGTCGCCTGCATCTTACCCGCTAAAGGATATGTTTATGGCATTTCGGCTAAGGGCACGGAGGAGCGCGCAGAAGGCTCCGGTGCAGGATACGCAGAAGAACCTGGAGCGGCCGAGTGCTCAGGAGATCTTTGAGCAGGTGGCGAGCAATGCGCGGCAGGAGTTGAAGAGGTCGACGTTGGCGCTGGCGATCTCGGGGTTTGCGGGCGGGATCTTTATGGGGCTGTCGGCGATGGGGAATGCGATTGCGCTGGCGATGCTGGGGACGACCTCGAAGGTCCAGTTTGTCGCGAAGATGTTCTACCCGATCGGTTTTATTGTGGTGATTCTGGGTCGGGCGCAGCTGTTTACGGAAAACACGCTGTACCCGGTGGCGCTGGTGCTGGCGGAGAAGAAGCATTTCTGGAACACGATGCGGCTGTGGTTTACGGTGCTGCCCTCGAATGTGCTGGGGGCACTGGCGTTTGCGGCGCTGGCGAGCCTGACAACTGCGTTGAGCCCGGATGTGGTCCATGCGCTGGCGAAGCTGGGCTTGGAGGCGGTGCACAGGGATTCGAGCGGGATCTTCTGGAGCGGCGTCATGGGCGGGTGGATTATCGCGCTGGCGGCGTGGCTGGTGTCGGGATCGCACTCGATCACCGGGTCGGTGATGATTATCTGGATCCTGACGTTTGTGGTGGGGCTGGGGAACTTCGCGCACTGCATTGCGGCTAGCGGAGAGGTGCTGACGGCGGTGCTGACGGGGAAGCTTCCGTGGCAGACGTACTTCACGTGGTTGCTGCCGGCGGTGTCGGGGAATATCTGCGGCGGTGTGGGCATGGTGACGCTGCTTGAGTATGGGCAGGTGGTGTACGGGGACAGTGGGGAGCCGGCGCTGCGGGAGAACCCAGCGGACGCGGGGGCGGCGGAAGACAGCGCCGCCTAAGTTCGCCGTGAACTTGGAGGCGGAGCTAGGCGGTCGGCTGGACGGGTCGGCTGAGAAGGTTTTTCGGGAAAAGCTCTGCGACCTTCCAGACTCCGCGGAATCAAAGAGGCGGGAAGACCGGAGGATTCGGCATGGCGAACGAGACGGTAAAGATCGTGCGGTTTCACCGGTTGGGTGGACCTGAGGTGCTCCAGATGGACGAACTGCCGCTGCCCGAGCCGGGCAAAGGGGAGGTGCGGCTGCGGGTGAAGGCAATTGGGCTGAACCGGGCGGAGGTGAGCTTTCGGGAGGGCAGGTACCTCCTGCAGCCGGTGTTACCGTCAAAGATCGGATACGAGGCGTCGGGGATCGTGGAGGCTGTCGGCGAGGGTGTGGACAACGCCTGGGTGGGCAAGACGGCGAGCACGGTGCCGGCGTTTCCGCTGGACAAGTACGGCGTGTACGGCGAGGTGGCGATTGTGCCGGCGTATGCGCTAGCGGTGTATCCGGCGAGTCTCTCGTTTGCGGAGGGCACGAGCATCTGGATGCAGTACATCACGGCGTGGGGCGCGTTGGTGCATCTGGGCAAGATGACGAAGGGTGACTTCGTCCTGCTGACGGCGGCGTCGAGCTCGGTGGGGCTGGCGGCGATTGAGATGGCGAAGGCGGAGGGTGCGACGAGCATTGCGGTGACGCGGACGTCGGCGAAGAAGAGCAAGCTCGAGGGCGCCGGCGCGGATCACGTGATTGCGTCGGACGACGAGGACCTGGTGGCGCGCGTGAACGAGATTACGGGTGGCAGGGGGGCGAGGCTGGTGTTTGATCCGATCGGCGGGCCGATTGTGGAGAAGCTGGCAGCGTGCACGGCGTTCCAGGGAATGCTGTTTGAGTACGGGGCGCTCTCGGGCGAGAAGACGCCGTTTCCGTTGTTTACCGCGCTTTCGAAGTCGTTGACGTTTCGGGGGTACACGCTATTTGAGATCACTCCTGTGCCGGAGCTGCGGGCGGAGGCGGAGCGGTATGTGTACGACAAGGTGGAAACGGGGGCGTTTCGGCCGCGGATTGCGAAGACGTTTCCGCTGGACGAGATGGTGGAGGCGCACCGTTACATGGAGTCGAACCAGCAGATCGGCAAGATTGTGGTGATGGTGTAGCGATCGCTTCGGGGAGCGGGCGGCTCCCGTTTTAGGGGAGCCGCCTCGGCTCAGTACAATCAAGGAAGCGATGATTCTTCCGTTTGTCCGCGAGCTGCTTGCGGAGCTTGAGCACTCTGACGCGTTTGAGCGGGTCCGGCGACATTTGAGCGCCGGTTCGGGGCGAAGGCGTGTGTCCGGCCTGACGGCGACGGCGCAGGCGTTGTATCTGCCGCTGTTTGTGCGGGCGGCGAATGCGCCCTGCCTGATGATGGTGGCGGACAACAAGGCTGCCGAGGCGCTCTATGCGGCGGTGCTTTCGGCGTGCGAGCTGACGGGCGCGCTCCATGCGTCGCAGGTGCTGCGGCTGCCGGCGCATGATGTGCTGGCGTTTGAGAATCTATCGCCGCACTCGGAGATCCAGGAGGCGCGCGCGGCGACGCTGTGGAAGCTGTGCGAGAGGGCGGCGGGGACGCCGCGGCTGGTGATCGCGCCGGTGGAGGCGGCGTGCATGCGGCTGTTTGCGCGGGACCACTATACCGGGCTGGCGCTGCGGCTGAAGGCGGGCGAGGAGCACCTTCCGGAGATGCTGGTGGAGCATCTGCTCTCGGTCGGGTACACGAAGGTGGATGTGGTGGAGATGCCGGGGCAGGTGACAATTCGCGGGGGGATCATCGACGTGTACTCACCGGAGCAGGAGCGGCCGGTACGGATTGAATTCTTTGGCGATGAGATTGAGTCGATTCGGACGTTCGATCCGGAGAGCCAGAGGTCGAGCTCGACGCTGGATGAGGCGCTGCTGCTGCCGCTGACGGAGACGCCGGTGACCGAGCGTCTGCTGCAGGCGATCAATGCACGGCTGACGCGGTCGGGAACGGCGGCGGGGGCGGTGATGGAGGGCGGGGAGACGCCGAGCGAGCTGCAGACGCACGTGGCGACGCGGACGGGTGAGGCTACGGTGTTTCCGGGGTGGGAGTTTTTTGCGCCGGTGGCGGGTGCTCCGATGACGCTGCTGGACCTGATGGGGCGGACGGCGCGGGTGTTTGTGGAAGAGCCGGCGATGGTGAAGAACCAGGGCGAGCGCTGGTGGAACAAGGTGGAGCAGAGGCATGAGCGCGCGGGGATCGGGAGCCTAGTACGGCCGGAGGATATTTATCTTTCGCCGTGGGATCTGGACGATCGGCTGCGGGCGTTTACGGGGTGCGATCTCGATCAGCTGGGCGCGGTGGATGTGCTGGACGCGGACCGGAGCGAGCTGAGCGAGGTGGATTTCGAGACGCGGCCGACGATGCGCTTTCACGGGTCAATTCCGGCCTTGATCGACCAGTTGCGGGTGCTGATGGGGCAGGATGCGCGGGTGCTGCTGACGGCTCCGAACCAGGGCGAGGTGGAGCGCCTGGCGGGGCTGCTGCAGGAGTATCAGGTGCCGTACCGGCTGGGGTCGCGCACGCAGACGTCGGGGTCGTCGACGGTGTACTCGGAGTCGAGCTATCTGGCGGGGGATCTGCGGACGCCGGTGATTGTGAAGACGACGGTGGCGGCGGGGGTGCAGGTGCTCGCGCTGGGCGGACGGACGGACGCGGGGACGGCGCGGCAGATTGTGATCTTCGGGGCGCAGGACCTGAGCGATGACGCGGATGTGGCGGCGCGGCCGGCGACGCGAAAGAGGTCGAAGACGTCGGCGTTTGTCTCGGACTTTCGCGATCTGGCGGTGGGCGATTACGTGGTGCATGTGGAGCACGGGATCGCGCAGTACTGCGGTCTGCGGGTGATTGAAGAGAACGATGCGCCGCCGCTCGAGCTGATGATTCTGGAGTTCGCCGACCAGGCGAAGCTGTATGTGCCGCTGACGCGGCTGGACCTGATCCAGAAGTACAGGTCCACCGATACGGGGCCAGCGCCGGAGCTGAACAAGCTGGGCAACCAGCAGTGGGCGAAGACCAAGGCGCGCGTGAAGAAGGCCATGCAGGACATGGCGGCCGAGCTGTTGAAGCTGTATGCGCAGAGGGCGGCGGCGGTGGGGACAGCGTTCTCTCCGGACACCAACATGCAGCGCGAGTTCGAGGATGCGTTCGACTTTACGGAGACGGACGACCAGCTGAATGCGATCGCCGAGATCAAGCGGGATATGGAGTCGCAGCAGCCGATGGACCGGCTGCTGTGCGGCGATGTGGGGTACGGCAAGACGGAGGTCGCGATGCGCGCGGCGTTCAAGGCGGTGCAGGACTCGAAGCAGGTGGCCGTTCTGACGCCGACGACGGTGCTGAGCTTTCAGCACTACGAGAGCTTCAAGAGGCGGTTCGCGAACTTTCCGGTGAATATCGAGATGATCTCGCGGTTTCGGACGGCGAAGGAGCAGAAAGTCATTCTCGAAAAAGCGGAGCAGGGCAAGATTGACATCCTGATCGGGACGCACCGTGTGCTGTCGAAGGATCTGAAGTTCCAGGATCTGGGGCTGCTGGTGGTGGACGAGGAGCAGAGGTTCGGTGTGCGGCACAAGGAGCGGCTGAAGCAGATGCGCTCCGCGATCGACGTGCTGAGCATGTCGGCGACGCCGATACCGCGGACGCTGCACATGAGCCTGATTGGGCTGCGGGATATGAGTGTGATCGAGACGCCGCCAAAGGATCGGATGGCGATCCAGACGATCGTGGCGAAGTTCGACGAGAAGCTGGTGCGGACGGCGGTGGAGATGGAGCTGGAGCGCGGCGGACAGACGTACTTTGTGCACAACCGGGTGGAGACGATCTACGAGCTGGCGGCGAAGATTCGGGAGCTGGCGCCGCAGGCGCGGGTGGTGGTGGGACATGGGCAGCTGCCGGAGGCGGAGCTCGAGCGGGTGATGCTGGCGTTTATGAATCACGAGTACGACGTGCTGTGCGCGACGTCGATCATTGAGAACGGCCTCGACATTCCGCTGGCAAATACGATCATCATCAACCGGGCGGATCGGCATGGGCTGAGCGAGCTGTACCAGCTGCGGGGGCGGGTTGGGCGATCGAACCGGCGGGCCTACTCCTACCTGCTGATTCCACCCGAGCAGCAGTTGACGGAGGTCGCGAGGCGGCGACTGGCGGCGTTGAAGGAGTTCTCGGACCTGGGTGCGGGGTTCAAGATCGCGGCGCTGGACCTGGAACTTCGCGGCGCGGGCAACATGCTGGGTGGGGAGCAGAGCGGGCACATCGAGGCGATCGGCTTTGAGATGTACACGACGATGCTTGAAGAGGCCGTGCGCAAGATGAAGGGCGAGGACGATGGGCCGGCGCATGGGTCGACGGTGATCAACCTGGGGATTTCGGTACGTATCGACGACAGTTACATACCCGAGGAGAACCAGCGGCTGCGCATGTACAAGCGGATTGCCGGGGCGACGGACTACGCGGCGCTGAGCGATGTCCGCGCGGAGCTTGAGGACCGGTATGGCAAGCCGCCCGAGTCTGTGCTGAACCTGCTGGCGGCGGGGGAGATCCGGCTGCATTGCGAGTTGCTTGGCATCGCGACGCTGGAACGGAAGCGCACGGCGATGGAGGAGCAGGTCGCTTCAAGTGCAGCGGCGGGGACGAACGGCCGGAGCGCGGCGCCGCTGGCTCCGCTGCGGCCGGGGCAGATTGCGCGGCCGGCGCCGCCGTCCCGACCGCTCCAGCACGGGTTCAACGCGGTGTCGCAGAGGCAGGTGACGAATGCGACGCTGGCTGCCCGGGCGGCGATCGGGAGTCGGCCCGGCGGCACCGCGCCGGGGCAGGCGGGGAAGATCAAGGCGATGCGGGATATGTTGCATGTGAAGTTTATCGACCGGACGGCGGATGAGAGCTTTGCAAACGCGGGGTCGAGCCGGGGAAAGATGGGGATCGAACCGGGGACGCTGATGAAGCTGGTGAGCCGCAACGCGAAGCATGGCGCGCAGTTTACGCCGCAGGGAGTGCTGCGATGGCCGCTGACGTCGGCGAAGGCGGAGGATGTTCTGGCAGAGACGCGCGCGCTGCTGGACGCGCTGGATGTGGAACGTCCGGTGACGATGTGAGCGCCGTGACGATGTGACGCCGCTACAATGGAAGCGCGACTTTGCGATAAAGGACAACGCGTGGAGAGAGTGATTCGAGCAGCAGGCCTGATGGCCGGCGCGGTACTGGGAGCGAGCATGACGACGATCGCAGCGGGGGCGCAGCGAGTCTCGGCCGATGGTGCGATGCAGACCTTTCACGCCGCGTCCGAGCAATACTTTGAAGACGTCTTTTTCCGCTACTCGCCGACGAGCGGGACAGCGGCGGGGCTGCACCAGTACGACACGAGGCTAGAGGACTACTCCGCGGGGACGGTCGAGCGGCAGGTGGCCGCGCTGCACAGCTACGAACGGAGGATCGGCGCGATAGATGGGTCTGCGCTCGATGCCACCGAAGCCGCTGACCGCGAGATCCTGCTGAACAGTATCCGGTCGCAGCTGTTAACGCTTGAGGTGATTCGCAATTGGGAGAAGAATCCGGACCTTTATTCGTCTGGTGTCACGAACTCGATCTTTGTGTTGATGAGCCGCAACTTCGCGCCGCCCGATACGCGGCTGCGGGCGGTGGTGGCGCGCGAGCGGCAGGCGCCGCAGGTGTTTGCGGAGGCTCGGAAGAATCTGAAGAACCCGCCGCGAATCTTTACCGAGATTGCCCTGGAGCAGATTGACGGGCTGGTCGGGTTTTTCAGAACGACGTTCCGTCGGCCTTTCTGGACGCGACGGACGCGAAGACCAAGGCTGACTTCGCACAGTCGAACGCGGCTGTGATCGATGCGCTGAAGCAGTATGGAGCGTGGATGCGATCGGATCTGCTCCCGCGATCGAACGGCGACTACCGCCTGGGCGTGGCGACGTTTCGCAAGAAGCTGGCATACGACGAGATGGTGGATCTGCCGATCGACCGTTTGCTGAGCCTAGCGTGGGCGGACATTCACCGGAACCAGGCGGAGTTCAAGCGGATCGCGCATGAGCTTGATGCGTCGAAGACGCCGGAGCAAGTGCTGGCGGAGCTGGCGACGATTCACCCCGCGCCGGACAAGCTGCTGCCGGCGTTCCAAAACACCTTTGCGGGGTTGATCGCGTATATTCGCGAGCACCATATTGTAACGATCCCGAGTAAGGTGAAGCCGACGCTCGAGGAGACGCCGCCGTTTATGCGGGCCACGACCTTTGCTTCGATGGATCCTCCGGGGCCATTTGAGACGCACTCGACAAAGGCGTACTTCAACGTGACCTTGCCGGAGAAGGATTGGACGGCGGCCCACGTTGCGGAGCACATGGCCAGCTTCAACGTCGGGACGATCATCTCGACGAGTGTGCATGAGGCGTACCCGGGGCATTATGTTCAGTTTTTATGGCAGAACCAGTTTCCTTCCAAGGTCCGGAAGCTGGTGGGTGCAAGTACAAATATCGAGGGATGGGCGCACTACTGCGAGCAGATGATGTTGGACGAGGGATATGGGCAGCCGGGTGCTGGAGCGACGAGCGAGCGCGAGGCGAAGCTGATTCGGCTGGGGCAGCTGCAGGACGCCCTGCTGCGCGATGCTCGCTTCCTCAACTCGATCAAGCTGCATACGGCGCAAGGCGAGGCTACGGGGAGCTGGACGATGGATCAGGCCGTCGACCTGTTTGTCAGGGAGGGGTACCAGTCCCATGCTGTGGGGCTGGTCGAGACAAAGCGCGGAACGGCGGATGCGACGTATCTGTACTACACGCTGGGCAAGCTCGAGATCCTGAAGCTGCGAGAGGACCTGAAGCAGAAGGAGGGCTCGGCGTTCAGCCTGGAGAGGTTTCATGACGCCTTTCTGCGGCAGGGGCCTGCTCCGCTGAGGGTCATCCGGAGGGCGATGCTGCACGACGACTCACCCGTTTTGTAACTGGACGGGTTTCAATATTCGCGGGGCCAATCTCCCTTCCTACCCGTAAGTGCTATGCGGTACGGGAGTTCGGCTTGTTACTGTAGGAAGGTTGACCGACCGAAGGACCACGATTTCACCATGGCATATCATACGATTCGCAAGGCAGTCTTTCCGGCCGCAGGCATGGGCACACGCTTTCTTCCCGCGACCAAGGCGACACCGAAGGAGATGTTGCCGCTGGTTGACAAGCCGCTGATTCAGTACGGTGTGGAGGAGGCGGTGGCTGCCGGATGCACGGAAATCATCATTGTAACGGGCCGCGGGAAGTCGACGGTGGAGGATCATTTCGACAAGTCTTTTGAGCTGGAGGCGACGCTTGAGGCGAGGGGCAAGACCGCGCTGCTGGAGATCGCGCGGTCGGTTTCGAAGCTGGCGAAGATTACGTATACGCGCCAGCCGGAGGCGCTGGGGCTGGGGCATGCGGTGCTGATGGCGAAGGAGCTGGTGGGTGACGAGCCGTTCGCGGTTCTGCTGCCGGACGATATCGTGGATGCCAAGGTGCCGTGCATGCGGCAGATGGTAGAGGCATTCGCGCGGACGGGATCGAGCATTCTCGGCTCGGAGGTGGTGGAAGGGCCGGCGATCCAGAACTATGGATGCCTGGATTGCACACCGGATGCGGCAGACCCGCGGTTGCTGGCGGTCAGGAACCTGGTGGAAAAGCCGAAGCCGGAGGAGGCTCCCTCGCAGAATGCGATCATTGGACGTTACATTCTGACGCCGCGTATTTTTGAGATGCTGGAGACGATCAAGCCTGGCGCCGGAGGGGAGCTGCAGCTGACGGACGGCATCAAAGCGCTGCTGCGGTATGAGAAGGTGTACGGCTTCAGCTACGAGGGCAAGCGCCACGATGCGGGGGACAAGCTGGGATTTCTGAAGGCGACGGTAGAGTTTGCGCTGATGCGGGAGGACCTGGGGCCCGCATTTCGGGAGTGGCTGAAGAGCTATCCGCTGTAGGCGCCGAGATCGCGTTCCCCGGCTCGGGCGCATTGTTCGGCGGTGGGAACACCTTAATTCTGACTGTTGTCAGAAAGGGTTCCGACGTGCCATCTTTACTCGATCCTGTGCAGCTGGGCGATCTGAAGCTTCCGAACCGCGTGATCATGGCTCCGCTGACGGCTGCGCGGGACGATCGATAACGTTCCGACACCGATCATGGTGGACTACTACCGGCAGCGGGCTTCTGCCGGTCTGATTCTCTCGGAGGGTACGCCAATCTCGCCTCAGGGCGTGGGCTACTCGCAGGTTCCGGAGTTGTGGTCGCAGCAGCAGGTGGAGGCGTGGAGGCCAATCACGGCCGCGGTGTACGAGGCCGGCGGCCGCATTTTCTCGCAGATCTGGCATGTGGGCCGCATCTCCGATCCGGTGTTTCTCCATGGTGAGCAGCCGGTGGCGCCGAGTGCGATCACGGCTACGGGTTGGGACCGCAGTTGAAGAAGACCTTTGGCGGGGTGTACATCGCGAATGAGGGGTTCGATCGCGAAAGTGCGGACCGGGTGATCGAGAGTGGAGAGGCGGACGCGGTTGCGTTTGGAAAGCTGTTTATCGCGAACCCGGATCTGCCGATACGATTTGCGAGAGATGCTCCGTTGAACGCGCCGAAATCCGGAGACGTTTTATGCGCATGGGGCAGAGGGCTACGTGGACTACCCTTCGCTGCAAGCGTAGCGAGCGCTCACGAGCCGCGACGAAAGTCGCGATTTCCGTGGGTTCGCGGGGAGGCTATGGGGTGGTTCCAGTGGTGAAGATGGCTTCGCCGCGCGAGCCAATAACCCGGTAGAGGGCGAACTGGCGGGTGGTTTGAGCGCGCATTTCGAAGAGCAGACTGGCGCGATTCGAGGCCTCGACATCGACGGCGTCGACGAGGCGCAGGCGCGGTGTTCGATCGAGATGAGCCTCGTCGGTGGCGCTGCGGATGGCGGGCTGGAGATCGCCGCTGACGTTTGCCTGGGCGACGATGGTGACGTAGCGGAGGTCGGGCCCGGCGCCGGCCGTGTGCGCGGTGTAGACGTAGGTTGGGGCGCCGCCGTAGCTGAGGGTATAGCCCTGAAGCTGCTCTTCGAGCAGAGGGATTTCCGGCGCTGGGGCGGGTTTTCGGGAGATCTTTGCGATTGGTCGAGCCGTGGTGGACGAGCTGTGGCGGCGGACGGGCGCGGGCGCGGCTGGGGAGGTCGGCCCGGCTGCGGCGGCCAGGGGTGAGATCGCGTAGGTCTGAAGCTGGGCGCGAGCGAGCAAGCGCATGCGGGCGAGAACGCCGGCATGCTCCTTTTCGTCCTCCCACGGGCGGGCGAAGTCATGCGGCGGCCGGTTGGCGGGATCGGAGACGGCGACCATCTGCTTCAAGTTTTTTGGCAGCCCGAGAAGCTTGGGGATGTCGGTATCGCCGGCGGTGGAGCGAGCTCCGTGCTGCAGCTTCGGGCGGTCGGGATCGTCGTTGAGCGATCCCCTGCCCGAGACGGAGGAGGTATCGTTGGCCGCCTGCTTGCTCTTTTTGGCGTCGTCCGGCGAGCGGCGGCGCAGCGTGGGGCGATCGGGGTCGTCCGCGGAGGTCGGGTCCGCAGGTGTCTTCGGGTCTGGGGAGGTCGTGGAGGTGCTGTCCGTGGGCGGGGTGGAGGAGCCGCCGCGACGGCGGATGGTCGGTCGATCGGGATCGTCCGCGGGGGATTTGGGCGAGCTTGGATGCGCGTCATCCTTTGAGGTGGTGAGCACGGCCGGATTCTTTGAGGTGTGGAGGGAGGGCTCCTTGCTGGGCGCGGGTGGAGCTTTGTAGCTGCCGTAGCCGAACCAGCCGTCTTCGTAGGCGGAGTCGGCGGTCTGGAGGTGGGTAGCGTAGGCGAGGTCGAGCATACCTCGGGCGAGTCCGGATTGCTCGAGCTCGTACTGGTTGCCGGGCGTAAGCGCGAAGGGTATGGGGCGGGGGAGGTAGACGGCCGCGTCCTGAAGAGCGCCGTCGATAAAGACGGTGACCGGGACGAGGCGGCTGGCGTCCGGCTTCTTCAGATCGCCCGTCCACTCGTAGACGCCGACGGCGCGGACGACCTGCTCGGGTTTCGTGACCTTGTGAGTCTGGGCGCTGCCGAGGACCGCCGGCAGCAGAGCGCCCAGGGTGAAGGTTGCGGAGAGAGTTCGCCTCATATCGTCAGATGGTTAGACGCTGTTCGCTGCCCCAAAGCTCACGTCGGCGGGGCGTGCGCGTTGCGGTTAGGATAGACCGGTGCCCGAGCCACTGCTTCGCGTGTCCGAACTTTCGATACGGTTTGGGAGCCAGGCGGCTGTCGACGAGATCAGCTTCGAGGTTGCTGCCGGGGAGACGCTTGGCCTGGTGGGCGAATCGGGATCGGGCAAGTCCGCTACGTCGTTGGCGTTGCTCGGGCTGCTGCCGGTGTCGGCGGAGGTGAGCGGACGGATTGTGTTTGAAGGCCAGGAGCTACGCGGGCTTGTGGAGACGGAGATGCGGCGGCGGCGCGGGCGGGAGATCGCGATGATCTTTCAGGAGCCGATGACGGCTCTGAACCCGGTGATGTCGGTGGGGCGGCAGATTGCGGAGGCGGTACGCGCGCACCATCCGGAGATGCGGCGGTCGGAGGTGGAGGAGCGGGTGCTGGCGTCCATGCGGGAGGTGGCGCTGCCTGATCCGGAGCGAAGGTCGAAGGACTATCCGCACCAGTTTTCGGGCGGGCAGCGACAGCGCGTGCTGATAGCGATGGCGATTGTGAACCGGCCGAGGCTGCTGATCGCGGACGAGCCGACGACGGCACTGGACGTGACGGTGCAGGCGCAGATTCTGGATCTGCTGCGGGAGCTGCGAAGGGCGTACTCGCTGGCGATGCTGTTTATCTCGCATGATCTGGCGGTGGTGAGCAAGGTGGCGGACCGGGTGGCGGTGATGCAGCATGGGCAGATTGTGGAGCAGGCGTCCGCGGGCGAGATCTTTCGGAGCCCGAAACATCCGTATACGCGAAGGCTGCTTGCCTCGGCGCCGACGATGCGGACCGACCGATCGCGGCCCTTGGCGACGCTCGGGTAGGCGGACTGCGGAGGCGAGGCGACTATGCTGATGGCGCGGATTTCGGTAGGCTAGGAGATTGGTGCGCAGGTGCCGGAACACCCCTATGCGAGCCCTTATCGTCTCCGACATCCACGCCAATCTTGAGGGTCTCGAGGCGGTGCTGCGCGCGGCGGAGGGCGCGTTCGATGTGCTCTGGAACCTGGGCGACATGGTGGGGTATGGCGGAAGTCCAAACCAGGTGATCGAGCGCATCCGGCCGCTGGCGCAACTGTCGGTGCGGGGCAACCATGATCGTGTGTGCTGCGGGCTTTCCTCGGCGTTGAACTTCAATCCGACGGCGCGTGCGGCCGTGAGCTGGACGCAGAAGGAGCTGACGCCGGAGAACGTCGCATGGCTGCGCGAGGTTCCGCAAGGTCCGCTGCACCCCAAGGTCGACGGGGCGGAGTTGCTGGCGATCACATGTGCGCACGGATCTCCGCTCCATGAGGACCATTACATCCTGAACATGCGGGACGCGTGGGCTCCGCTGCAGCGGATGGACACGGTAGTGACGCTGATCGGGCACACGCATATCCAGGGCGGATTTTTGCAGAACGGGCACGAGTGGCACGAGGTGAGGCCGCGCTACCAGCGCACGAACGCGGCGGAGCAGTGGACGCTGGAGCTGCGGGAGGGCACACGGCACCTAATCAATCCGGGCTCGGTCGGGCAGCCGCGCGACTGTGACTGGAGAGCGGCGTATGCGATCTACGACGCCGAGCGGGCGGAGATCACGTACCACCGCGTTCCGTACGATGTGACGGCGTCGCAGGGACGGATCCTGATCGCCGGGCTGCCGGAGCGGCTGGCGGAGCGGCTGCGCGAGGGCCGCTAGGCGGACTGCTGCTCTTCGAGGATTCCGGCGAGCTCTTCCCACTCGGCCAGAAGGTTTCCCTGCTGCTGCTTCATGGCGTCGATCTCGGCGGCGAGCCGCTGCGATTCGCCGGCGGAGGAGAAGACGGCGAGCTTCTCCTCCGCGGCACTGATGGCCTCTTCGAGGCGGGGGATCTCGGTCTCGGTGAACTGGACGCGCTCTTCGAGTTGCTTGAGCTTGATGGGGTTGAGGCGCTTGACGAGCGGCTTCGACGGCTCAAGGGTGTCGTCGGGGGTGTCGACGGTGGTGGCGCTCACGAGAGGTGCGGGCGGTGTGAGCGAGGCGGCGACCTTTTCGGGTCCGCCCTGTTTGCGCCAGAGGTAGTCCTCGTAGTTACCGGGGTAGATGTGCACGCGGCGGTCTTCGACCTCGAAGACGCGGGTGGCGAGGCCGTCGATGAAGTAGCGGTCGTGGGAGACGAAGAGAACGGTTCCGGTGAAGTTGCGGATGGCGTCGAGGAGGACGTCTTTGGCGCGCAGGTCGAGGTGGTTGGTGGGTTCGTCGAGCAGGAGCATGTTGGAGGGAGAGACGAGCATCTTCGCCATGGCATAGCGATTGCGTTCGCCGCCCGAGAGGACGCCGAGCTTTTTGAAGACGTCGTCGCCCGAGAACATGAAGCAGCCGAGCAGGCTGCGGAGCTCGACGACCGAGACTTTGGGGGCTGCGCCGCTGATGTCGTCGAGCATGCCGGCGGCGGGGTCGAGGACCTTGTACTGGTCCTGCGCGAAGAAGTCGACGAGCGCGTTGTGGCCGAGCTTGACCTGGCCGGAGGTGGGGTCCTCCTGCCCGCTGAGCATGCGAATGAGGGTGGATTTGCCGGCTCCGTTGGAGCCGACGAGAGCGATGCGGTCCCCGCGGTCGATGGTGAAGCTGACATCCTCGAGGATGGTTTTGGCGCCGCCGTCGGGGCGGGGGTAGACCTTGGTGAGGTGCGAGGCCTCGATGACGGTGCGACCGCTGGACGGGGGCTGCGGGATGCTGAAGTGGATGGTGGCTTCTTCTTCGGGAATCTCGATGCGCTCGATCTTGTCGAGCTCCTTAATGCGCGACTGGACCTGCTTGGCCTTGGTGGCCTGGTAGCGGAAGCGGTTGATGAAGGCTTCGAGATCGTCGATGCGGTCGCGCTGGTTCTTGTGCGCGTTGAGGAGCTGGGACCGGCGCTCTTCCTTTTCCTTGAGGTACTTCTCGTAGTTGCCGTGGTAGAAGTGCGCGCGCTTGTTCCAGAGCTCGACCGTTTTGTTGACGGTGACGTCGAGGAAGTAGCGGTCGTGGGAGATGAGGACGAAGCCGTTGGGGTAGTTGCGGAGGTAGTCTTCGAGCCAGTTGCGGGTTTCGAGGTCGAGGTGGTTGGTGGGTTCGTCGAGCAGGAGGAGCGAGGGCTTTTGGAGGAGGAGCTTGGCCAGAGCGATGCGCATCTGCCAGCCGCCGGAGAACTCTTCAGTGGGGCGCTCCCAGTCTTCCTTGGGGAAGCCGAGGCCGCCGAGCACGGTGCCAACCTGGTAGTCGAGCGTGTAGATGTCGTTGGCGTGCATGACCTCGGTGATGTGCGAGTAACGCTCGGCGGCGGCGGCGTACTCGGGGCTTTCGTGGTGATGCTCGGAGAGCTTGGCGGAGAGGGTTTCGGCTTCCGCTTCGAGGCCGCGGAGGTCGTCGAAGACGGAGAGGCACTCCTCGAAGACGGTCTTGCCGCGCATGACGAGGCCGTCCTGGGGAAGGTAGCCGAGGGTCATGTTTTTGGCGCGGCTGATGGTTCCGTAGTCGAGCGACTCCAGGCCAGCGAGGACCTTGAGGAGGGTCGATTTGCCGGTGCCGTTGCCGCCGACGAGGCCGGTCCGCTCGTCCGGGGTGATGAGCCAGTTCGCGTCTTCAAAGAGCAGCTTCGGGCCGAAGCGCTTTCCCGCTGCAGAGAGTTGGAGCATGCCTCGATTTTCTCATCCCCGAGATGGGGAACGCGGGGACGCCTGGGGCGGGTGCAGGAGGTTTGTGCCGAGGCGTGGGCGGCTGCAACCTCCGTGTCAGAGGACAAGGCCTACCCTGTCTGCTAAGGTCAAGGGGAGAGCTTGATGTCTGTCCAGCCACAGTTATTTCCCGAGTCCCCCCCCGCCACCGGACCGCAGACGACTCCCGGCACCGAGAGCTCCAGCGCTCCGGTCGAGGCTCGGTCCGGCCCCCGGACAGCCCCGGTTTGGCTGCAGCGGCTCTCGCTGTTTGTTCTGGTGCTGTTCTGCGTGTATCTCGGTGTGCTGGTGGTGGTGCTGCCGTGGTGGACGCGCATCTGGGATCACAATGCGTTTCTTCAAGCCCGACCGATGCTTGCAGCCATCTTCCATAACGGGGCGGTGCGCGGCATCATCTCCGGCCTGGGTCTGCTGGATATCTGGATCGGCATCTCCGAGGCGGTCAACTACCGCGATTACCGCGGCTGAACGAGAACAACACCATGGCAAGGCAGACCGACGGCTCCAGCGTTCCGGCAGGCAACATTTCGGCGGGCAACATGTCGGCGGGCGACATTCCCGAACCACCGTTTGCGTACGAGAACGCTGAGTTCCTCAATTCGGCGGATGGCAGGCTGTTTCGCATCATGGCGGAGTACCAAGAGCCGATGGCACGTTTCCGGCGCGAGCGCATCCAGGACACTGTCGTCTTCTTCGGTTCGGCGCGGTTTCGAGCGCTTGACGTGGCGACTAGCGAGCTGGAGCTGCTGGAAAACACCGGCTCCGCGCGCCCCGCACCCGAGCAGGACCAACCGGCTCGACCGCAAGAGCGGGAGAGCGGCGAGATCTCGATTCGAAAGCTGCGGCTGGCCGAGGCAGCGGTCGATATGGCGAGGTACTACGAGGACGCGCGTACGCTGTCGGGAATGTTGTCGCTCTGGGCGAGGTCGCTGCCGGGGCGGCGGCACCGCTTTGTGGTGACCTCGGGCGGCGGTCCTGGAATCATGGAAGCGGCCAACCGCGGGGCGGCGGAGGCGGGTTGCAAGTCGATCGGCCTGAACATCCGGCTGCCGTTTGAGCAGCAGCCGAATCCGTACATCACCCCGGAGCTGAGCTTTACGTTCCACTACTTCTTCATGCGCAAGTTCTGGTTTGCCTATCTGGCGAAGGCGCTGATTGTCTTTCCGGGCGGCTTCGGAACGCTGGATGAGATGTTTGAGCTGCTGACCCTGGCGCAGACACACAAGCTGGCGAAGAAGATGACGGTGGTGATCTATGGATCGGCGTATTGGAAGAGCGTGATCAACCTGGATGCGATGGCTGATCGGGGCGCCATCGCTCCCAAGGATCTCGACCTGTTCCGCTTTGCCGATACGCCGGAGGAGGCCTTCGCGTTCCTGAAGGAAGGCCTGCTCGAGCATCATCAGCCTGGGCCGGCGGTGGATCTGCAGGCGGGTTCCGAGGACAGCGCGATTCCGTCGTACCCGGCGCCGAGCGCGCAGGAGGTCCTGGGCCCGGACATAGCACGCACGCGCTAGCGACCGCTGGGACCACGTGAGACGCCGGGTTACCGGCTCAGCTCCCCGGCGTAGACCGCGAAGGGGGAAGGGTGATGGCGCGCAGGGGCATGGCGCCCATGCCGCCGTCAGACCTCGCGAGCGTGCGCAGGAACGATCCGCGGAGGCGCAGATTTGCCACCTCGCCCACGAGCGAGAGCGTGATTGGGCTGTTGGTGAGGTTGCAGAGTATGACGATCGGAGCGCCTCCGGCAGGTGGCTGCCGCACCCGGACGAGCACACCCTCCGCGTCGTGATCGAGCAAGAGGTCCTTTCCCGAACGCAAGGCTGCGTTTCCGCGATGCAGGCCGCTCCACAGCCGATACCAGGCGAAGCTGGAGCTCTGTCCCGCGGCGTCCGACGCATGCGCCAGATCGACGTCGTCGGCGCGCAGCAGGACGGCGCCCCCGGAGCCGAGCAGAGCGGTCGTCAGAGCTCGCGCGGCGGCAGGGTTTGCTTTCGTTGCGTCCGCGCTTAGCAGAGGCACCGGGCCGCGGCCACTGGGAGGAGCCTGCGCATGCGCGAGAGCGAGCCGCATCGGCATGGCACTGTTGTTGAGCGAAGGCAGCGCGATGCGGGCGAGGTCTGGCTGGTCGGCGCGGGCAACCGCGGTGTTGCGGAAGGCGCTGCGTTCGCCGGAGGTTGAGGAGGGCGCGTTCCGCGGCTGGAACGGGAGATTCCTGAAGTCGGGTTTCCCCGCGATCAGGACGCGCGCCCCGACGTAGCCGCGCAGCACGCCGCGGATGGCACGCACGGCCTCCGGATCGTCACGCTCCAGCGAGAGGCCGGTCACGCCATGGTTCAGCCAGAGGCGCGCGTCATCCGTCAGAGCCGTTCCCTGCGCGCCGGGTCGGAGGCCGACCAGGATGCGGAGGCCACGGCGCGCCGCTTCGCGCACGAGATCATCGAAGTCGTCCAGGGTTCCGTAGCGGGGGTCGATGGCTACGGCTGAGGAGGCGGCATGCGCGGCGGCCTCGGCCGGAGCTCGCGCAGCCGGCGTCTCGCTCTCGAGATGCTGGTTGCTATCGTGCTTGAGATTTCCAAGATCTTCCAAATCTTCAAGGAGCAGAGCATCGATGCCGAGGGTCCGCAGATCGTCGAGACGCAGCGTGAGGCGCCTCAGGGTGGCGCCCTCTGCCGGGTCTCCCAGCGTGGCCAGGCTGTCGGGCTCGACCTCGCACAGCACGGCGTGCGGCCACCAGGTTTCGGCCTCCATGCCTGATCCGACCCAGCCGGGACGCGCCAGCGACTGCGCCGATGCGCCCGGAGACCCGCACAGGAGAGCGAGCATCGTCAGGCTGACTCCAAGGAGATTGGATCGATGGCCGGAGCGCCGGGACCACGTTGACGCCCTGCTTTGCTCTGACACGTGCGATGCTTCCATGCTCGGCTGCTCACCTCGGCGACTTACGACGATGCTATCCGAAGCAGATATACTTGACAGCGTTCGGGCGGCATCCAGCGCACCTCGTGCTGGAGTCGCACTGGAGGCAGTATGAGCCTGACACAGCCCCGCGACTCGGGGAGCGATGGACCAGCGCGGAAGATCACGGCACAAACTCTTGCGGAGCGTAAACGCAACGGGGAACCGATCACCGCGCTCACGGCATACGACTACCCCAGCGCTCGGCTGGTGGATGAGGCCGGCATCGACGTCCTGCTGGTGGGTGATTCGCTGGGCATGACGGTGCTCGGATACGCCGATACGCTCCCCGTGACGGTCGACGAGATGCTCCATCACACGCGAGCTGTGCGGCGCGCCGTGCGGTCTTCCCTGCTGGTCGCCGATATGCCGTTCGGCAGCTACCAGGTCTCGGAGGAGGAGGCCGTGCGAAACGCTGTGCGCTTCGTGAAGGAGGCTGGCGCGGAGGCGGTGAAGATCGAGGGCGGGGCCAACCGATCGGCGCTGGTGGATCGCCTCACCCGAGCCGAGATTCCCGTGGTGGGGCACATCGGTCTCACGCCACAGTCGGTGCACCGCATGGGTGGATACCGGGTGCAGGGAAGGACCTTCGCCGCGGCGGAGGTGCTGCGGGCGGACGCCGCCGCAATCGAGGCCGCAGGGGCGATCGCGCTTGTGCTGGAGGGTGTGCCTCGGGAGGTCGCCGCGGCCATCACGCGGGATATATCCATCCCGACTATCGGCATCGGCGCCGGACCGGACTGCGATGGACAGATCCTGGTCTTCAACGATCTGTTCGGCCTCACCTTCTCCCCGGCTGCAAAGTTCGTTCGCCGCTATGGGGACGCGGGCGAGTTGATGCGCCAGGGGATCGCGCGATATCTCGAGGACGTGACCACGCGCGCGTTTCCCAGCGACGCTGAGAGCTACCATTTGCCGACTGCCGTGCGCGAGGAGATAGAAGCGATCGATCGTGTGCCGACCCGGAGCGCGTGACGTCGATGAGAGTCGTCACCACCATCCGGGAGATGCGAGAAGCATGCCTTATGCTGCGGGGTCGCGACTTCTCTCCGCTACCGCGGCGACTCGGTCTCGTGCCGACGATGGGCGCGCTCCACACCGGGCATCTTTCGCTGGTTCGCGCATGCAGGCAGGAGTGCGACATCACGGCTGTCTCCATCTTCGTCAATCCGACGCAGTTCGGTCCGGCCGAGGATCTTGCGCTGTACCCGCGCACCTTTGAGGAGGACTGTCGCATGCTGGAGGCGGAGGGCGTCGATCTGCTGTTTGCCCCGGAGGTGACCGAGATTTATCCCGGTGGACAGCTCCGATCCTTTGTGGATGTGGGCGAGATTGGAGAGCGGCTGGACGGTCGATCTCGCCCCGGTCACTTTCGCGGCGTGGCGACGGTGGTCTTAAAGCTCTTCGGGATCGTCACGCCGGATGTCGCGTACTTTGGGCAGAAGGACGCGGCGCAGGTGGCCGTCATTCGCGTGATGGTCGACGACCTGAACCTCCCCGTTCGTGTCGTTGTGTGCCCCATCGTGCGGGAGAGCGATGGCGTGGCGCTGAGCTCGCGGAACCGCTATCTCAGCGCATCCGAGCGGGTGGAGGCGCGCGCTCTCTCGGCGGCGCTTCGGCATGTGGAGGCTATGGCCGGGGCTGGTACGACGGAGGCGCGGAGACTCCGCGACACCTTGCACGAGGATCTTGGGGCATCGCCCGGGTTGCGCATCGACTACGCCGAGGTCGTCGATCCGGAGACACTGCTTCCGCTCGCCAGCACCGTGCGCGGAGCTCTGGTCGCGGTCGCAGCCTGGATTGGAAGCACGCGGCTGATCGACAACATCCTCCTTACCCCCGCGGGAGAGAGGGTTTCCCGGTGAGAGTGCTGCTGGGCGTGTGTGGGGGGGTTGCCGCGTACAAGGCCGCGGAGCTGGTGCGTGCGCTGCAGCGGCGAGGTTTCGACGTGCAGTGCGCGATGACGGACGGAGCGATGCAGTTTGTGCAGCCGCTCACGTTTGCGGCCCTCAGCGGGCGGCAGGTGATTACTTCGCTGTGGCACCCGCAGCCCAGCACGGAGCCAGGCGCGATCGAGGACTTCCCCATTGAGCACATCGCGGCCGTGCAGGAATCAGCGGCGTTGGTCATTGCGCCGGCCACCGCGAATCACATCGCCAGGTTCGCCCACGGCCTCGGCGATGACTTTCTTTCGACGGCTTACCTGGCGGCGACATCGCCGATCGTTCTCGCGCCCGCCATGAACGTAAATATGTGGAACCACCCGGCGACGCGGGAGAATGTCGCTGTGCTGCAAAAGCGGGGCACGCGCTTCGTTCTGCCGGGCTCCGGCTATCTTGCCTGCGGCATGGTCGGCGGCGGCCGCCTGGCCGAGGTGGAGGTGATCGCGGACGAGGTCCTGCGCGTCACGGCACAGACCCATGACCTTGCCGGCGAGGTGGTTCTGGTCACCGCCGGTGGAACGCGTGAGCCCATCGATGCGGTGCGCTACCTGGGGAATCGATCGAGTGGAAAGATGGGCCATGCGCTGGCCGAAGCCGCAGCGGCGCGGGGTGCACGCGTGCATCTGGTTACTGCGGCTTCCGCGCCGACCGAGGGTGCGATCGACGTGTACCGCGTGAATACCGCGGCAGAGATGCGTGCCAAGGTGATGGAGCTTCTGCCGATCTGCACGATGGTCCTGAAGGCAGCGGCCGTCGCGGACTTCCGGGCGCGCGAGATCCCGCCGGGCAAGCTGAAGCGTTCCGGTGCGCTTACGCTGGAGCTGGAGGCGACGGAGGACATTGTGCGGGAGGTCGTCGAGCGCCGCCGTCCGGGAACGCTGGTGGTGGCGTTCGCGGCCGAGGTTGCGGATCCTGTTGAGGGTGCGCGGTTAAAGCTCGAGCGCAAAGGCGTGGACGCGATCTTTGTCAACGACGTTTCCCGGGCGGATGCCGGCTTCGACGCGGATACGAATGCCGGTCATCTTCTAACCAGAGAGGGGATCGTCGAGCTCCCGCTGATGCCGAAACGCGAGCTTGCGGATCGCATTCTGGATGAGACCCTGAAACTGAAATCCTGAGCTGAAGGCGCGGAGATCAGACGGAGGTGCGAGCGTGCTGCACCATCTCGACCAGGGCCTTGCGCGTCTCCCCCGCGGTGCGGACCTCACGGGGGAAGTTGATACGCGTTCCCTTCATGCCTTCCGCCGTCTCTAATCGCAGGTAGAAGCCAAGTCGATCGACCGAGGTCATGGTCGCTTCGACGGCGTCGAGGGACGCGTGGGTGCGCGCCAGCAGGATCATGGAATCGACGTGATCGGCGTTCATGTGAGCGAGGATGCCGGGCGCGTCAGCGGCCAGCGGGTCGGCGGTTGCGTGTGCGTACTCCGCGGCTGCGACCCAGCCCATGACGCCGAAGCCGCCGACGTAGTACACGTCGAGCGGTTGGAGGCGGAAGAAGCTGAAGTCCGTGAAGTCAACCCAGTAGCGGCTGTTCTCGTGACGCGCCAGGTACAACTCACGGGTTTGGGCGAGATCGCTCTCCGGCACCGGCTCGGCCTCGCCCACCATGGTGGCGCGGGCTGCCCCGAGTGGGTCGACCTCGATGACGCCCTGCGTGACGAAGAGGCTGGATCGAGGGTCAGACCTCAGATTCTGCGTATGCATGGCCATGTTGCTGATCAGAAAGATGGGCCGGCCCAAGGCATCGAGTGCGTACGGCATCAACGAACCAAAGGGAAAGCCTGGGTGCTTGCGCGACATCGTGGACAGTGTGGCGACCGAGGCCAGCGAGACGAGGGTTCTGACCCGCTCGGCGTAGATCGGCTCCGGTAGCTGCGGAAGCGCTGGGCCGGTGTAGGCGTGCTGGCGGGGTGCGGATGCTTCGGTGGGTGACATGGAACTTCCTCGATTGGGGACTAACGGCGGAGGCCGCGTTCCGTGCAGCCTCCGCCGACCGAGAACTCCTAGGAGGTGCTGTCCCGAAAGCCTTTGACCTGGTCGTGCGAGGATTTGATGTGAATCTGCTGCTTTTCGAGCAGCTGTCGAACTGGGCCACTTAACGTTCCGCCGTTCAAGGCTTCCTGGTAGGCCTTCTTCGCCACATCCTCGCCCTGCTCCGCGGTCTCAAGCAGCGTGTGATCTCCGCCGCCCAGCTTGGCTTTCAGATCTCCCCACGTACGATGGATGGCTCCTGTCGCGGTTCCACCGACATCCGAGCCGATACCCGCGGCAGCCTCCAGCTCACGCGCAAACTCCCCGCGCGTCTGAGCTTCCTTGATGAAGAAAGATTTCTTCTGGGGATCTTTCAGGTGCTCCCCGATATCGGCGAATCCGCGGTGCCCGTCGTTCAGCACCTCTATTACGGTCTTAACAAGATCCATTACCTCTGCCATGCGTTGTCTCCTCTGTGTAGCTTTGAGGATAGCCGAGAGCTTGTGGTTGGCTGCCTGCGTTGCCGAGGCTTGAGCAGATCAAAGCCGGGGTCTTTTATGCGCCCTCGGCGGAGCCCGGCTTACTCTCGGCCTTACCGGAGGGGAGGCTGGCTGGAGGCTTCGGAGGCGGTCCGGGCTTGGGCTTGCTTGCGGCGGGTCGCGCCCTCCGACCTCCTCCCTTCACTGCCGCCTTTGGGGCAGCCGAAGTTTCCGAAGATCTTGCGACCGCAGTCGATTGGGCAACCTCGGTTGAACCCGCGCCGACCGCCTTCCGTGTCGCCGATCGTCCTGAACTCTTCCGGGGAGCCTGGCTTTCCGCCTCGGCAGGGCGGGACGGACGGCTTGGTTTCGGAGCCGCCGTCAGCGCCTTCTCCGCAGCAGGCAGCTTCGCCTTCGGGGGCCGTGGCGTGGCGGCCGGTTGAGAGCCGGTGGAGGCGCCCTGGGTCCGGTTGCTCGATCCCTTCGGGCGTCCGCGACGCACCGCCGGTGGGTCGGCCAACAGCTCACGGGCACGTCGCAGGCGCTCGATCTCCCCGTCAATCGCGGCGATCATCTCATGCGTGTTCATGGCAACCAGTGTATGCGGAGCTTCCCTCGGAGGGCAGGAGAGAGGAACCCTACTCCGCACTATCGGACTCAGGCGCGAGCCGCGCTGCCGGGCTGTCCCGAGCGGCAGGGAGGCTCCGGCTGACCAGGCGGCGTGTCGACTCGCGCACGATGAGTTCGGGCTCCACGACGATCACCTCCCCGCCGCCCAACGTCCC
>JAABUQ010003361.1_pt1 | contig 29505 bp, 33 predicted proteins | sample 5560001 | NCBI WGS metagenome assembly JAABUQ01 (sample SAMN10711888, study PRJNA513371) | rock metagenome | isolation source: Antarctica rocks | place: Antarctica: Victoria Land, Finger Mt nord | collected 2015-12-18 | reverse complement strand
CTCTCCGCGTAGCGGAGGAGGTACCGCGCCTCGTCCGCGCTGGTGTATTGCGATTGCCCGATCAGCAGTTGGTAGCCGCGCGCGTTCGCCGCCCCCTCGATCGCCTCCGAGAGTTCTCCATAGTAGGGATTGGCCAGCGACGGCACGACCAGGCCAAGCGTGGCCGGCGCCCCCCTCGCCGCCGGTTGCCCCACGAACGTGCCGGAGCCGGGGACACGATAGAGGAGGCGTTCGTCCACCAGCATCTTGACGGCGCGCCGCACGGTCGTCCGGGAGACCGAGAAGCGTTCCGCGATCTCGCGCTCCGAGGGAAAGAGATGGCCGGGGGGATGCTCGCCGGAGCGGACCCACGCGCGCAGGGATGCCGCCAGCCGAGGCGTGAGATGCGTGGTGCTATGGCCGTCATGCTCTTCCACGGGACCACTCGATTGGTGCGGCCGAAAGCAGGGCCGTGCGGCATATAGACGTGGTCGCTGCACCTGTGCTATACCATACCGGTATGATACCAGAAGGTACCACGGCGACGGTTCCCTGTCAAGCAACAGCCGAGTGGGCGTAAATGAGGTGGAGGCTATTGAGGAGAAAGGGCGGTCATACCGATGGGTGCAACACCTTCGCCGATCATTGATGCCGACATTCACCCGGTCCTCGACGCACGGCGCATGCTGGATTTCTTGCCCGAGCCGTGGCGTCGGCGCTACGCGACCGGCAATCACGGGCCGGGTCACATCGGCTACTGGAACCCGAACGGCGTGATGCGGTCCGATGCCGTCACCCCCGACAGCGCGCGCATCGAGGGGAGCCCGGAGACGCTGGCGCGCTACTTTCTCGACGAATATCATATCGAGTATGGCGTGCTCAATCCCGAAGGGATCCTCCATGTCGGGCTGTCGCCGGAGCCCGATTTCGCCGCAGCCGCCGTGTCCGCATGCAACGACGTCATCGCGAACGATTGGCTGCCTGCTGATCCGCGCTTCCGCGCCTCACTGATCGTCTCCCCGACCGATCCCGCGCTCGCCGCGCGGGAGATCCATCGTCTCGGCGATCACCCGGGCTTCGTGCAAGTGTTGATGCCGAGTGCCGCGCGCATCCCGTACGGCCAGCGCTTCTACCACCCCATCTATGCTGCGGCGGTCGCCCATCACCTGCCCGTGGCGATCCACCCCGGTTCCGAGGGCGTCGGCATCTCCGGCGCGCCGACGGCCGCAGGATACCCGACCAGTTACTTCGAGTGGCACACCGGACTCGTCACGAGCTACATCGCGCACCTGATCAGCCTGGTGACGGAAGGGGTCTTCATCACGTTCCCGACGCTGAAGTTCGTCCTCATCGAGGGCGGTGTGTCGTGGCTCCCGCCCCTCCTGTGGCGGTTCGACAAGAATTGGAAAGCGCTGCGGCAAACGACGCCGTGGCTGACATGCCCGCCCAGCGACATCGTCGCGCGGCATATCCTCCTCACCACGCAACCGCTCGAAGAGCCCGAGCACCCGGGCCATTTCAAGGCAATCATCGAGATGTTCGATGCGGCCCAGATGCTCATGTTCTCCAGCGACTTCCCCCACTGGGACGGCGACACGCCCGATTTCGCCGCCCGCCCCTTCCCACCGGCATTACGGCCGCGTATCTTGAGCGAGACAGCGCGCGCACTCTATCGCCTGCCACCGGCCCCGGCATGCGCATCGAGCCAGACCAGCGACTCAATCGCGGCGGAGGCCCGTCGTGTCTGATGTCCCCGCCCGTACCCGACACCACGAGGTCGGCAAGGTGGGCGAACTCCCGTCGGGTTCGCGGAAGCTCGTGGAGGTAGAGGGAGCATCAATCGGCGTCTTCAACGTCAATGGGGAGTTCATCGCGGTGCTGAATGTTTGCCCCCACGCATTGGGGCCGATCTGTCGGGGGCGGGTCGGCGGCACGACCTTGCCATCGCTACCCGGGGAGTTCCGTTGGGGGAGGGAGGGCGAGATACTCGCGTGCCCGTGGCACGGCTGGGAGTTCGACCTCCTTACCGGGAAGCCGCTGTTTGGGAATCTGCCAAATCTCCGTCGCTACCCGGTCACCGTGCGTGACGGCGCCATCTTCATCACGCTGAAAGGAATGGGATGAAACTGATCGCGAGAAAATGCGGGTGCGGAGGGAGATGAAGGGGAGGACCAGGACGCTTAGCGGAGCCATCCGAGGTCCGCGCGTGTGACCGCTGCGTTCCCATGCCGCCCCCGGAATACCTGCACGAGCTCCGGCGACGGAGCCGACTTCACCGCTCGGTATGGACGCTGCGCCGCTCGAAGGGCGACCAGGAGGGCGAAGGGACGAAGAAAGGCATCCCCTTCGGGCGGCATGCGCTCACCTGCCCGGTGACGGCGGTGAGGGACTACATGGATATGTCGGGGATCAGTGAGGGGCCACTGTTCCGACCTATCAATCGGCATGGGCAGGTGGGGGAGGTCCGGCTGGGGGATAAGGCCGTGGCGCTGGTGGTCAAACGGGCGGCCGCAGCGGCAGGCCTCGACCCGACGCAGTACGCCGGACACTCCCTGCGCGCGGGGCTGGCGACCTCCGCTGCGGCGGGCGGCGCACAGGAACGGGACATCATGCGCCAGACCGGCCACCGCTCCATCCAGATAGTCTGCTGCTTCCCTACACGCTGTCCTGGCAAGAGAGAGTTGCATGAATTCATGCAACGTGCTAGACTACATACAGGGGGAACGTACAGATGGTGTTCGGGGCGCAAATACGGAAGTGGCGGTTGTCAGCGGATTTGACGCAGCGTGAGTTGGCGGAGCGTGCCGGGTTGGATTTCACGTACTTGAGCAAGATCGAAGCGAGCGTGGTCGCCCCACCCAGTGATGAGAAGGTTCGTGCGCTCGCGCGTGCCCTTCACCTTGACCGTAACGCGACCGAGGAACTCGTCGACCTCGCGCATCAGACGAAGCTACCGGCAGAGATCGTGAAGGCGGCACTGATTCGGAATCCTGAGGTCGGTGCGCTCCTGCGCCGACTCAAAGATCAACGCCTGTCGGATGACGAAATTGCGGCGATGCGCAACATCGCCGCGCGGGGATCCAAGACCAAGGAGAACGGCTGAGATGGTGCTCCCGACGCCCCCATTCATCCCAGATATCAGGCTGGAGAAACGTGCGCTTCGGCTGCTCGGTGAATATGAGCGGGAGCGCGGCGCGACCGTCACTCTGCCCATCCCCGTCGAGAAGATTGTCGAGCGCACGCTCGGACTGGGCCTCGTTTGGCTGCCGATCGCGGAGCAACCCGGCGAAATCATCCTCGCGCGGATCGATCCGCAGTATCTCGGCCAGCCTACCATCCAAATGAACGAGTACCGACGCGATCATTTCGAGGCATATTTCGGGACGGAGGCGTTCAGCCTTGCCCACGAGGCCGCCCATTGGGTGCTGCACTACGATCGCGGCCAGAGCGAGCAATTGGCGATTCCCGGACTCACCTCCGCGACGGCCGGTGCCCCGATTCTATGCCGACGTCTGAGCGACGGAGATCGCCGCGAGTTCCAGGCCGAGCGATTCGCGGCGTTTCTGCTGATGCCCGAGCAGTTGCTGCGCGAGGCGATCCGTGGGCTTGATCTCACGTCGTGGTCCGTGATTGCCGCGCTCGCACGCAATTGTGGCGTCTCGAAGCGCGCCCTCACCAGACGTCTTGTGGAGATCGGTGAAATTATGGTCGGTGCGGATAATCGCCTCGCGCGGGCGAGGCAGTCGCCGCATGGGCCGCTCGCCGTATAGATATTTTTTGCCCCGGAGGTTGCATGAAACCGTTCAACACGCTCATCCGCTTCCTGGTAGACAACCATGCGTCGTCCGCTTCTCCCATGACCGCCAATACCGGACGAACCATCCAGCCCGACCTCGCGCAGGCTCAGCGCCTCGAGACATCGTACAAGAATTTGGAGCGGATCGCCGGTTGGATTGGGAACGCCGACAATAAGGTACTTATTGTCCTCGCGTTCCAGGGGGCGATCATCGCGGGGATCGCCACGACCGGTGCAGGAATCTGGCAGACAATCCAGCGCCAAGCCCAACCGTGGTCGCACTACGGGCTCGCCATCCTCTTCTGGGTCTTCGTTGGCTGCATCATCCTCTCGCTGATCTACGCGTTCCGCGCTATCAGCCCGACGGTTACCCATCGGGAGCACAAAGAGGGGCGCGGCTCACCCTTCTTCTACGGCACCATCGCTGCCATGCCCCTCGACCAGTTCCGCGCGCGGATGCGCGGGCTGGACGGGGATGCTATCGAGGAGGAACTAATCCAGCAGACGCATATCAATGCCGGTATCGTCTGCCGGAAATTCCAGGACACGAAGGCGGCGATTCGCTTTCTCTGGTGGGAGCTGATCTTCCTGCTCGCGGCGGCCGTGATTGTCGTGCTGGCACCGATCAGGTGACAACATCTGCTAGCCGGCATACCGGAAGGAGATCACCATGGACGAAGGGAATCGAACATGATCGCAGAAACACAGATGCCTGCGGCGTTGCGCGCGATCGCGGAGGATGAACTCGCGCTCTATCATGCCGGGCGGAGCATCACCGCCTACAATACAATTCCCGACACCGCGCTCATCCCGATCCAGAATCGTCGCCTCTGGTTCAAGGTTCCGGACGTGGTCTGCGTCTTCGTGGATATGAAGGGTTCGACGCAGCTCAGCGCCTCCAAGCACGATCGCGGCACCGCCGGCGCCTACCAACTCTTCACCGAGGCGGCGGTCCGGATCTTCAATGCATTCGATCCACCCTATATTGATGTTCGCGGTGACGGCGTCTTCGCGCTGTTCGACCAATACCAAGTGTATCGGGCGTTCGCCGCCGCGATCAGTTTTAAGACGTACGCGGCGGAGGTGTTCGCGCCCACGCTGCGGGAGCAGACCAGTCTCGATGTCGGCGCCCATATCGGCATCGATCAGAAGACGGTCCTTGTCCGCAAGGTCGGCATGAAGCAACGCGACGGGCACACCGATCGTCAGAATGAGGTCTGGGCGGGCAAGCCGGTAAACATGGCCTCGAAGCTCGCGGCGATGGCCGCCGCCGACCGTCTCCTCGTCTCCGACCGCTACTACGCGCGGATCGGCCACCCGCTGGTCCGCAGATCGTGCGGCTGCCCCGATGGCGAGAAGCGCGAGCTGTGGGCCGAAATCAACGTCGCCGACGACCCGAAGTTCGACTTCGATACGGCGTACGAGCTGTCGTCATCTTGGTGCCGCACCCACGGGGCGGCGTACTGCGAGACCATCCAGGGGCTCGACCGAAAATGAACGGAGAGGAGATCCGCATGTATCAGGCACCACAGAAACCGAATTTCGCCCAGCGCTGGGACGAGGCCTATCGCGCCCCACGGGAGGCCACAGCGTCCTTCTCGAAAGCCCTGCGCGAGGCGAACCGCCCCCTCATCGGCCACCCCGACTACGAGCACCTCGAAATCGGTGAGACGTTGGCAGGGACGACCGTCGCCGTCTTCATGGACATCCGCGGCTTCACCAAGTTGGCAATCGCCCTCGATCCCACGGAGACGGTTCGGATCCTCCAAGCCACCCTCGCCGCCTCCATCTATTGCATCGAGTGGTACGGCGGCCACATCGCCGATCTCACCGGCGACGGGATCATGGCCCTCTTCAACGGAAGCGCGCTCTCCAACGAGCAACATGCATTCAATGCCGCCTGTGCCGCCGGGATGCTGATGATGGGTGTCCGCGACACCGTCAACGAGCGGCTCCAGGACCAGAATGACCAGACCGTACGAGTCGGCATGGGCATGGAGTACGGCGATGTTGTATGGACGCGACTCGGCCTGCCCAGCGCGAGCCAAGTGAAGCCAATCTCCGGCATCTCCTTCCTCGCCGGCAAGCTCTCGACGGCGGCGTATACCGACAGCTGGCAATGCAAGGTTGGCCAAAACCTCGCCGCGTGGGTGCCCGACGAGTTTAAGACAAGGGCGCCGCGATACGAGTTTGAGTACAAGGGACGGCAGTACACGCACGACCTCTACCTATTCAACTGGGAGGCGTTCCACCGTGCCTTCGAGGTGTCGGAGTTCGCGCTCAAGGAAGCGGTGCGGTCGCGCCGATTGCCGCGCATCGCTCGGCCCCAGGCGATTGGTGCGGCGGGGACGATCGACCTCACTGGTAGCGCGCAGCCACGTGGCGGCCCGCGCCCCCTGAAAGATCAGCCCTTCTTCGGCCAAGAGGCGGACCTGTCGTGAGGGAAGTGCCCTGGTTCGAGGCCGACCACGCCCGTCTTGTCCTCGAGTACGTGCTGATGGGCCATGCCCACCCCGAGTTCTCACTGCGCTGGCTCGACATGAGACCGGTATGGGAGGGCGAACTCCGCGAGAAGATCCCCGGTTTCGAGACTCCCCCCCTGCAGGTCCGACTCCGGTATCCGCCAGGATACCCCATCCGACCGGTGATGGTCGTGCCCCTCGCACCGGAGTTGCCGCCCGATCGCCTCGGTCACGCATGGCATCGCTTCGACGGTGGCAACCTCTGCATCGGCGACCCGACGCGGTGGGAACCGACGTTCACCGCCGTGGATGTCCTCGCGAAGGTGGGCGACTGGTACTTCAATTACCTCGCGTGCGATCTTGGCCTGATCGATGCCATGCCGGATGTCGGCCGCGCCGTGCTTAGGGATAGCGGGGCTGGTGACTGATGGCACACCTCGGCTGCCTTGTGATGCCCAGTGATCTGGCGTCCGCCGCGCTCGCCGCATCCCCGCCCGGATTCGGCTGGATCGAGGGCGCCAAACTCGGCCAAGAGTGGGTCTTCGTGGCGCTCGCGCTGGCGCCAGAGGGCGGCGAGCAGGTGCGCACGGATGCCTTCGCGCGGCTCAAGGACCATCGTGCCGTCCACTACGGCGCGATGAAGCAACGATTGATGCCATGGATCACGGCGCATCGCGGACTCGCATTGGCACTCCGCTTAGACATGGTTAAGAGCCTCGATGATCTCGCCCAGTGGCTCCATGATGTCCCGGTACGCGAACTGGTTCGAGACCAGTTCCTCCTCTGCTGCATCGAGCCGGGGCCGGACGTGTTGACGGCCAGCTTCGTCGTCGTCATCCCCGGCGACAATGGAGCCAAAGATACGGTCTTCGCCATGGACGTCGAGCCAGTGCCCGCCGCACCGGACCCATTCGCGCGCGTGCGGCACCTCGTACCGCTGGCGCAGCTGCGCGGGAAGCGCGCGGCCGTCATCGGTCTCGGCAGCGGGGGCGGGTTCGCGGCGCTCGAACTCGCGGCGGCAGGTGTGGGAACGCTGCATCTCGTTGATAGGGATCGGCTGCGCGCGCCGAACCTCTTCCGGCACATCTGCGGGGCGGCGGATCTCGGGCGCACGAAGGTCGCGGCCATCGCCGACCTCATCCGCGCCCATGACCTCCCCGCCGAGGTGGTGCCTCATGCCGACGACATACTAGTCTCCACCGATCGGCTCCGCGCGATCGTCGCGGAGGTTGACATCGTCCTCGGGGCCACAGACACGGTTACCTCCCGGCGTATGCTCAATTATCTCTGCGTCAGGTCGGGTACCCCGGTCATCTTCGCGGGCACCTTCGACAATGCTCGTATCGGCGAGATAATCCGGGTGTTGCCCGGGCGGACCGCTTGCTACGAATGCACACGGCGGCATCTGCGGGACTGGGGCAGCCTCGGGTCCGAGCCTGAAGCAGAGGAAGATGCTATCCCGTACGGTCCGCAGGTGAGCGAGTCGACCGCCACTGGTGGCGGGACGCGGACTGATGTCTTTATGGTCGCCGCGCTCCAAGCCAAGACAGCGATGACGATGCTACTCGCCGACGATCCCACGACGTCGAATATCTTGCCGCATGATTACGTCGCGTGGGGCGCCGTCCCGAACCGGCACTTTCCGGAGCCGTTCCGCTTCGACTATCCGTTCGCCGCGAAGTATGTCACGATGCCCCGGTGGTCGGACTGCCCGGTTTGCGGGCTACCGCCGATCGACCTGCGGGAGATAGAGATCGAGAAGGTGTATGCGGAGATCTTTGCAACACAACCGGAGGCAGAGGATCGCCCATCGTGAGCGACCGCGACTGATCGTGTCTGCATCGGTGCGCGACTTCATTGTGCAGACCGCTACCGAGTCGCCCGACGTCGAGACGGGCGGTATCCTCATGGGTCCGCCGAATTCGCCTTCCGGCACCGTTGTGGTCACCCACGCCTCTGACGGCGGTCCCGGCGCGCAGCAGACTGCGGGCATGTTTCTGCGCAACACGGAATATTGTCGCGGCGTACTCCACGATCACTATGAGCGCTTCGGCGTCGATTACGTCGGCGAGTGGCACAGCCACATCCTTCCCCTGCGGGGGCCGAGCATGGGCGATCTCGCGACGATTGCCGGTATCATGCACGACCCGGATTATGACTTCACGACCTTCGCCCTCCTCATCGCTGTGTTAGCGAATCCAGCCGCAGATGAGATCGAGGTCGACTTACTAGTGCTTGCTCAGAGGAGGTCGTCGGGATTGCTGTAAGGTGTACCCTCCTCACCGCAATCGTCTCAACAGATGCGGACTCATTTTGCCAATCACGAAGAGGTCTCCTGATTATGCACTAGGGTATATAGCAGTGCCGACAGCGATCTATCGGACTCCGATCGAGACGTCCGGCGCACCTACCCGCCTTTGTTCGAGTGAGCACGAGCAGGATGGAGCCGTCTCGGTGATTCCGACCGGGACACATGACACAGATGTGACACCGACGTAGGTTGTTCAGCGTTTCAGCTGAGAGATAGGCAGGAGAGAAAGTGTTGCATGTCACCCGTACCTTCGGTAAAATCAGAGGTATGGATGACATGCCTCTCAAACAGCCAGACCACGCCTGCCTCTTCGCCATCGCTGCGGGGCAACGCGGCTACTTCACGGCTTCCCAAGCGCGCGCGTGCGGGTTCATGTGGGATGCCCTCACCTATCACACCCAGCACGGTCGCTTCCTCCGTATCCGCCGCGGTCTTTACCGCTTGCGCGATTATCCCTCCTCGCCGCGCGAGGAGGTCGCCGCCGCCTGGCTCGCCGTCGGCAAGGAGGTGGCGGTCGTCTCGCACGAGAGCGCCCTCGACCTGCTCGGGCTGAGCGACATCATCCCCGATGCCGTCCATCTCACGGTCCCGCGCGCGAAACGCCACCTGCCGCATCTGCCGGGCGTGATCATCCACACCACGACCCGGCCGCTGCCTCTCAGCGACATCGCCGTCCGCGACGGCATGCGCCTCACCGCAGCGGCGCGGACGATCGTTGACGCGGCCGAGACGGGCACGGCACCCGAGCAGATCGAGAAGGCGGCGATCCAAGCGATCGAGCGAGACCTCACCACGACGCAGCAGCTCCTGCAGCACGCCAGCCAGCGGAATCGGCGGGTCGCCCGGCTCGTCACCGACGCGCTCGGCGCGGTGCGGCGATGAAGTACGCCACGCCGGGTGCGCTCCGCACCGCCCTCGAACAGCGGCTCCTCACGATGGCACACGAGGCGAACCTCCCGATCGTGCGGCTACGCAAACTCGTGGTCTTCGAGCGCCTCCTCGCCCGCCTCCTCATTGTCGCTCCCGACCGGTGGCTCCTCAAGGGTGCGCTGGCGCTCGATCTGCGGCTCGGTGCGCGATCGCGCACGACGAAAGACATGGACCTCGCCCGCTGGGACGATGAAGAGGCGGCAACTACCGATCTGCTCGCGGCGCAGGCAATCGACCTCGGCGACTACTTCACCTTCGCCATCGAGCGGACAGGCAGGCTGGATGCGGCGCTCGAAGGCGCGGCGGTGCGCTACCATGTCGCCGCCGCGCTCGATGGGCGCCCGTTCGAGGAGGTGATCGTCGATATCGGCTTCGCCGACTTTCTCACGACGGCACCAGAGGTGCTACGGGGGCCGGATCTGCTCCGTTTCGCGGCGATCGAACCGATCGCGGTACCGGCGGTGCCAATCGCGCAGCACGTCGCCGAGAAGGTGCACGCCTACACGCGCATCTATGCCAGCGACCGCCGGAGCAGCCGGGTGAAGGATCTGATCGATCTCGTCTTGATCCGGTCCGCGATCGCGTTCGAGGCCGAGCGCTTACAAGAAGCACTGCATGCTACCTTCGCTGGGCGCGGCACGCACCCGCTCCCCGCTGCGCTTCCCCTGCCTCCCGCCGACTGGGGACCCGCGTATCGCCGACTGGCACGCGAGGTCGGACTCGACCCTGATGTCCGCATCGGTTTCGCGCTCGCCGCAGCGTTCCTCGATCCGATTCTTGCCGGGACTGTGTCGGATCGCGCCCGGTGGGAACCGCTACGTGGGGCATGGGAAGAGCCAAACTAACCACTCTGTCACGAAGAGATGGAGGTCGCATAAGGTTTCTTAACCGACAATCACTGATGAAGAAGGCTCCCCTTCTCTCCAATGGACGGCGATCCGCCGTGTTCCGCCGTATTGCGGTGTCAGTTCGCGGCCATTCCTCACGACGAGCCACCGTCCCGCTCACTGATGGAATGGCGCCTTCTCGACCCGGTCATTGCGTACCGGCAGCGGCCATCAGCATGCGATGAGGGGACGGCGGCGCCACGAAACGCCGCCGATCGCGCCTGCTCCATCACCATACGTCCAGGATCGCCCTACATGAGGGATATGTCTCGAACGCTTGCGCCTCTTGACATGCGTACGCGCGTCGTAGCCGCGCAGCCCCTTTTCCGTGCTGTTCACGCTCCGCCTGTCGGCAATCCCAGTACTTGATGTCCGGTCCCCTCCCCCTGCGCGACGGCGACGCCGTCTTCATGCCGATGCTCGACAGCCTCACTCTCCCCTGCCAACCAGGCACGTATCGGAGACCCGTCGATTCCTGATTCCGCGCAGGTCACCCACCTCACACTGGCGAGGATGTGCATGTCACCCCATGGGCATCGGCCCCGTATTCCCCGCGACGCCGACGAACGCATCCTCGATGCGCGCGAGGTCCGCAGATGAAAGCTGCCATCCGGTCGCGCCGACGTTGTCCTCCACCTCGCTCGGCTTGCGCATCCCCGAGAGGCCAAGCGTCACGCCGGGCTGATGAAGCACCCAGTTCAGCGCGAGTTGCGGCACGGTCTTGCCGAGGTCGGCCGCGATGGGCTTGAGCGCATCCACGGCGGCGACGTTCGCGGGGAAGTTTTCCGGCGCGAAGAGCGAAAGCCCGAAGGCGCGGCCGGACGCGCGCCAGTCGGGCGGTGCGAACCGGGTTTCCGGGGTGAACGCGCCCGTCAGCAGCCCATAGCAGAGCGAGCCATACGCCATGACCGCAGTGCCGCTCTCTCGGCAGTACGGCAATATCTCGTCCTCGATCCGGCGGTCGAAGAGGTTGTACCCCATCTGCATCACGCTCGCCCGCTGGACCGTATTGAACGCGCGGACCTGCTCGAGACTGTAATTGGAGACGCCGACATACCGGGCTTTCCCCGACCGGACGACGGTCGCCATCGCCTCCGCCGTCTCCTCGATCGGCGTTTTCAGGTCCGGCCAGTGCACGATGTAGACATCGATCCAGTCGGTGCCCAGGCGGCGCAGGCTGTCGTCGATCTCCATGTAGATGCGTTGCGGCGTGCTATCGCGCCACTGCCTCGATCCTTCCTCCGCTTCGTTCCATGCGAGGCCGCATTTCGTCACGAGGACGATGTCTTTCCGCCGCGCCCCCAAGGCCTTCCCGACGATCGTTTCGGAACGCCCCTGACCGTAGCCCGGTGCGGTGTCGAAGCAGGTGATCCCCAAGTCCAAGGCGCGGTGGATAGCCCCAACCGCTTCGTCTTCGAGCGTGAGCCCATAGCCGGGGTTGCCGATCTCCCACGTGCCGAAGCCGAGTGCCGATACCCGCAAATCCGTCGTGCCGAACGGTCGATACTCCATCCAACCCTCCTTCGCGCCGCCCCGCAAACGAAAACCACGCCGCATCCGCTACCCCTTGACGCCCCCCATCGTCAGCCCGCGAACGAGGAAACGCTGTCCGAACAAGGTGAAGAGATAGGCGGGAATCAGGCCGATGACGACCGCCCCCGCCGCCACCCCGAAATCCTCCTGCGTCGGCGAGACCAAGGCGGCGGTAAAGAACGCCATGATCGTGCGGGTCTCCGATCGCGTGAGGACGATGGCGATCAGCAGGTCGTTCCAGGTGAACACGAAGACGAGAAGCGCGACGACGAAAATGCCCCCGGACAGGATCGGCAGCACAACCCTGAGGATACTCTTGACCTCGGAGCAGCCGTCGATCATCGCCGCATCCTGGATCTCCTGCGGGAAGTCCTGGAAGAAGCCCAGCAGGATCCAGATGGCGAACGGCGTCAGGAAGAGCGCGTACGCGATGATGATGCCGTGATATGTGTTGATGAGATGCAGCGAGCGACAGATCAGGAAGAGGGGGATGACGATCGCGACGGCGGGCAGCATGCGCTGGCTGATGATCCAGAACGACAACGCCTCGCCGCCGATCTTGTACCGCCCGATCGCGTAGGCGACGGGGATGGAGAGGAGGAGCACGACCGCCGTGTTGATCACCGAGATGACGATGCTGTTCTTGACCGCCGTGCCCACCTCGTATTCTGTGAACATCAGCCGATAGTGGGCGAGCGTCGGGTGCGTGGGGATCCAGCGGGGCGGGTAACTGAAGTACTCCACCGGGTTCTTGAACGAGGTCGAGACGATCCAGAGCGTCGGGAAGAGATAGAAGAGCACGATGAGGATGACCGCAGCATAGAATAAGGTGCGCCGGGCGTACTTGAAGGTTCGTGCGGCCGTCATGCCCCTCCCTCCTTGCCGGTGACGCTCAGGAAGACCTTCGCGAAGGCGATCGTCGCGATGCACAGGAGCCAGGCCATCGCTGCGGCGTAGCCGACGCGGAAGTTCTGCAACCCCTGCGTGTAGACGTAGTAGCTGATCGTCTGCGTCTGCGTCCCCGGCCCGCCCTTCGTCATGATGAAGATGAAGTCGAAGATACGGCTGAGATCGATGGCGCGCAGCAGGAGTCCGAGCACGATCACCGGTTTAAGGAGCGGCAAGGTGATCCCCGTGAAGACTTGCCACGGGTTCGCGCCGTCCACCCGCGCGGCCTCGATGAGATCGTCCGGGATGCCCTGGAGGCCCGCGAGGAGGAGGAGCATGAAGAAGGGGGAGGCGTGCCACATGTCCACGAAGACCATGGACGGGCGCGCCAAGTTAATCGACCCGAGCCAGTCGATCTGCTGCTGGCGGCCGGTGAGGCGCGAGAGGAGGTCGTTGATCGGCCCGTACTTCGGCGCATAGAGCAGCCGGAACGACATCCCGGCGGCGGTCGCCGAGATCATCACGGGCGTGGAGATCAGGCTGATCGCGAGCGCGCGACCCCGGAAGGGCCGATTCAGGAAGAGCGCCAGCGCCAGGCCGAGCGAGAATTCCAGTACGAGGGCGGGGACGGCAATCCACATCGTCTGGCCGAGCGAGCGCCAGAACAGCGGGTCGTGCAGGGCCTCGGTGTAATTCGCCAGCCCTGCCCACGTCCAATTCGGGTTGAACTGCAGGTCGTAGCGCGTGAAGCTGACGACGAGCGCGTAGACGAGCAGGAAGAACGTGCCGACGAAGAGGAAGAGCCCCGTCGGCAGGACGAAGAGGTACGGGCGCCAACGGCGGATGCCCGTCCCTCTCCTGGTCGCGGCGACCTGCGCGGGAGTATAGACGGCCCGTTGCGTCCGCTGCGCCATGGCGAGGGGCTCCTTTCGCTACGTGATCGGCTTATATTCCAGGCCCTGCGCCTTCATCGCCGTGTACGCCTGCTTCCACGCATCGGTCTGCTTCTGCTTGCCGACGCGATCGCTGATCTTGTCCCACGCGTCGGCGGCCGTATTCAGCGCGTCCGCCATCGGCTTCACCTTGGTGATCGCCTGGGTGAGCGCATCGTTGAGCGGCGTGTAGTAGGCGGACGCCCCCGGTATCTGGAGGTCCGGGAAGCCGAGCTGGAGCGACTGCTTAATCGCATCGACGTACGGCTTGCTGTACAAGGAGATGAACTGGTCGTTGGCGAGGACGGAGGAGCGATAGGCGTCGATCCCCGTATTCGGATCGAGGCAGAAGTGCAGATGGACCTCGGGTTGGCTGAAGAACCAGACGACGTACGACGCGGCGTCTTTCTGCTTGCCGTACTTGGGGATGCCCAGTGACCAGCCGGTCGCGAGCGCGGGATGGACCAGTGCTTTCCCATTGACGACCGCCCCGGGGGTGACGGCGAAGCCGATCTTGCCGACAACGGCGGACTTTTTCGGGTCGGTGACGGCGCGACCGGTCGAACTCCAGTTCACGGAGAGCGCGACGTCCCCCTTCGCCAGCGCGTTCTCCGTCTCCTGGTAGCCGAAGCTGTTGGAGCCCGGGGGCATGAATGCCGCGACTTTCACCAGATTGTCGGTGGCCAGCAGGGCGTTCTTGCTATTGATGAGAGGCTTGAGGGCGTCATCGAAGTACACGCCGCCGTAGGCGCCCAGACGGTTCTGCCACCACCAGTTCGGGCCGCCAAGCCCCTCGGCGGTCCCGTAGCCTTTCTGATTATCCTTGCGCCACGGCGTGTCGGTGAAGAACTGCGCGAGCGCGGCGTAGTCGTCCCACGTCGCGGGCGGCGCGAGATCGTTCCCCGTCTTGTCCTTGTACTGTTTCGCGAGGCCCGTGTTCTCGAAGGCATCCCGGTTGTAGTACATCATGTGCATGTCGCCGTCGAACGAGACGGCGAGCATCGTGCCGCCCCAGGTCGTGTACACGTTCCGGAACACGGGGAGGATATCGTCGAGCTTGAGGTCGAAGCCGTTCTTGTCCATGAGCGGCTTGATCGGCTCGAGATGGGGCGCATAGTCGGGGAGTTGGAACGGCAGGAACATCGTGATGTCGTAACTCGTGGATTGGGTCGTGTATTCGGTGATGTTCCGCTGGAAGAGGTCAGTGCCGGGCACGACGTCAATGTTGAGTTTGAGATTGCCGGCCTTCTCGATCTGATCCCGGAATTGGCGGAGCGCGTACGCGTAGTACTCGGTGGAGGCGGCGATCTTGACGGTGGCGCCATTGAAGTTCTTCGTGACGGCGGGGGCGGCGACGGTCACGGGGACGAACGTCGAGGTGGGCTGCGCGGCGGCCAACGTCGACGCCGCACCGATGACCGTGGCGGTGGGGGAGCCGCCGGCGGCGGGCGATGCCGTCTCGGCAGCGGAAGGGGTCGCGCCCGTCGCCACCCCCGCCGCCTTCGTCGGTGCCGGGGTGTTCGTCGCCGCACCACCTGCGCTACACGCTTGTAGCAGGGCGACCCCCGCCGCGCTGCTCGCCGCAGCGACCGCTGCGCGGATAAAGGAACGGCGCGATAGTCGGGGATCACGTCTCTCTGCCACGAAATTCCTCCTCGAACACGATCATCTCATCATACTGCCACCATGAAGCAGGGCACTGTGCACCGAGACTTCCGCCCTCCTTTTCCTTTTCGCCCCCGTCAGGCACCGAAGACTTCCCTGCCACGGCGACCCGACTTCCCTTAGAGGTCGGCGCTCGCGGGCGCATCGCCCGCCTCGGGTGGCCCCGGAACGTCGTTCGGAGCGCGCTGCCGAAGGAAGGCGACGACCGCCGGGTAATTCGGGATACCCGCGCGTCCGCCGAGTTGCTGACACTTGAGCGCGGCGGCGGCGCTCGCAAAAGGCACGACGGTCTCCAAGGCCCAACCTTGGAGCAACCCGAAGACGTACGCGCCGTGGAACACGTCGCCCGCGCCCGTCGTGTCCACCACGGGCACGGCGAACGCCGGGTACGAAAATTCTTCGTCGCGTGTTTTCGTGAACGACCCGTCCGCGCCGAGCGTGACCGTGACGATCCCCGGCCCCATCGCCAGCAAGCGACGCGCGCCATCCCGATAATCGCCTCCCCCCACGACACGCGCGCACTGCTCCCCCGCGATCAGCACGTCGGCCACAGCGGCGAGGGCGGCGATGTGCGGTCCGAACCCACCCGCGTCGAGGCAGACCTGCACGCCCGCCGCCCGCGCCACGGTCGCCGCCCGCATCGCCGCCTGCGGCGCGTACCCGTCCAGATGGAGGAAGCGACCGGAGCGCAGATACCCCGCGTCGAGCGTGTCGGCGTCAATCGGGGAGATCGTTCCGGGGTGGAAGCAGATACTGCGCTTGCCGGTCGCCGCATGCACGAGGATGATGCACTGCCCGGAGGTCGCGCCCCGCTCCACCTGCAACCGGCTCAGGTCCACGCCCTCGTTCGCCAACCCCCGCCGCATAAACGCGCTCGCCTCGTCGTCGCCGACGCGCCCGACGAACCCCGCCGACGCGCCGAGGCGCGCGAGGGTCACGAGCGCCTGCGCGACGGGGCCGCCGCCCTGCCGGGTGAAGTCGAGGATGCGCGTCCCCTCGTCGAGGCGCGGCAACTCCGGCACGATGCCGATATAGTCCACGGACGTGAACCCGAGGCCGATCACATCGAACGCCATCACTCAGCCCCTCGCGAGTACTTTGCGCGTGTCGCCGGAAAGGAAATTGCGGAACGCCTCCCCCAACTCCTCGAGGTCGTACACATGCGAGATCAGTTTCCCGGCGTCCACCGCGCCGTCCGCGATTATCCGCTGGTTCTCGGCGAACTCGGAGAGCGGGAAGTACCACGAGCGCACGAGGGAATAGTCCTTGAGCATCGAGTCGGCGGTCGGCTGGAACTGCCACGGCTGCCACGCCTCGCCGAGCATCACGACCGTCCCCTGCGGCGCGACGAGACGAATCGCTTCGTTGATGAGCGCCGGCTGCCCGACCGCCTCCACGATCACATCGAGATCGCCGATTGCCGCCACGGTGTCAGGCATGACGGCGCAGGCGCCGAACTCCGCCGCCGCGTCCCGGCGCGTGGCGACGAGGTCGCTCGCGTAGTATTCCCGCACCCCGAACGCCTGCAACCCGGCGACCGCCCCCAGGCCGAGCGGGCCGCATCCCATCACGAGCACGCGGGAACCGGGGGTCACGCGGGCGAGTCGCAGCGCGTGCCACGCGGTGCCGACGGTGTCGAGGAGCAGCACCGCCACGTCCAGTCCAATTGCGGGATCGAGCGGCACGACATCGCGGGCGGGCACCGCCATGTACTCGGCATACCCGCCGTTCCAGGGCTCGCTCCAGCCGAGCAGGCCCTTCCGGTGGAGGCAAAGGTTCGTCAGCCCCCGGCGACAATACGAACAATCGCCGCAATAGACCGAGAGGTACGCCACCGCCCGCGTCCCTTCCGCGATGGCGCACCCGTTCGCATTCACCACCGTGCCGCTCACCTCGTGGCCGGGGACGAGCGGGAAGCCCTGCCGATACGGGCGGCGGTCGGAGCCGCACAGGCCGCAGTACGCAACCTTCATCAGCACCTCGTCCAGGGCGAGCGTCGGCATCGGTGCGTCCACAATCTCGATCCGTCCCTCGCCCAGAAACCGCGCCGCGCGCATATATACCCCCTCTTTTCGGCGTTAGTCCTTGACCGCGCCCATCGCGAGGCCGGCGACGAGGTACTTCAGCACGAACACGGAGAACACGAAGACCGGCGCGAGCACGAGCAGGCCCGCCGCCGCCAGCGGCCCCCAGTTGATCCCCTCGAAACTCATGAACCCCGTGAGCGCAACGGGAGCCGTCCGCGCCGTCGTCCGGGTGAAGATGAGCGCGAACAGGAACTCGTTCCATGCGGCGATGAACGAGAAGACCGCGACCGCCGCCATGCCCGGCGCGGCGATAGGTATCACCACGCGCATGAGCGTGGTCAGCCGCGATGCGCCGTCCACGAAGGCGGCCTCCTCCAGTTCGAGTGGCACCTGCAGGAAGTAGCCGCGCATCATCCAGATCACGAAGACGAGCGTGAAGCTGAGATACAGGAAGATCAGCCCCTGGTAGGTGTCGAGCATGTGGAGCCGGTTAAAGATGACGTACAGCGGGAAGAGCGTGCCGATGAGAGGGAGGAGCCGGGTGGAAAGGATCCACAGGGCGATGCCCCGCCGCGCCCGGAACTGGAAGCGGGTCAGGGCATACGCCGCCGGCACACCCACGAGCAGGGCGAGGAAGGTCGTCGTCCCCGCGACGATCACGCTATTGACGTACTGATGCACGAAGTCCGCGCTGCCGAGCACCGTGCGGAAATTCGCCAGCGTCGGCAGGAAGAACCATTTCGGCGGGATAGCGAAGGCGTCCGCGCGCGTCTTGAAGGCGGTCGAGACGAGCCAGAAGATGGGGCACAGGAATAGGAGCACCACGCAGTACGTGAGCAGATTGAGCAGGCGCGCGCCCGCCGCGCGACGACGGTGGTGGCCGGTACTCATCCTCGTCCCCCTTCCAGATCCAGCCGCGAATATTTCACCAGGACGATGCTGATCGCCAGGCAGATCGCGAGCAGGACTACGGCGAGCGCGGAGCCGTACCCCATGTTGAGGAACGAGAAGCCGACCTTGTAGGCGTACATGTTCAGCGTCTGCGTCGCGTTCGCGGGGCCGCCGTTGGTCATCACGAAGATCGTGTCGAAGAGTCGGATCGCGTCCGTCGCCCGGAAGATCAGGGCGAGAAAGATCAGCGGCCGCAGTTGCGGCAGGGTGATGTGCCAGAACAACTGGAGGGGCGACGCGCCGTCGAGCCGCGCGGCCTCGTTCGGCTCGGTCGGGAGCGACTGGAGCCCCGCGACGAACATCAGGGTGACGAATGGGGTCTCGTGCCAGGCATCGGTGATGACGATGCTCGGCAGGGCGAATTGCGCGCTCGCCAGCCAGTTTGGCGTCGGCAGATGCGCGCTGCGGAGCAGATAATTGATCATGCCGAGGTCGGAATTGTACAGCATTCGCCAGGTCAGCCCGACGACCACGGGGGTCATGATGAGCGGCAGGAGGAAGAGCGAGCGGAAGACGCGCTTGCCCGCGAACTCCCGGTTGAAGAGCAGGGCGAGGAGCATGCCCAACGTCAGCTCGACGACGACCACCCCCGCCGCCGCGAGGAACGTCGTTTCCAGCGACGACCAGAAGAGCGGGTCGTGGAGCATGTCCGCGTAGTTGCCGAGGCCCGCCCACGACTTACCGAGGTACGCCCGGCGCAGGTCCCAGTGCGTCAGGCTGTTGTAGATCAGGTACGCGAAGGGGACCACAGTGGTGGAAAGGAGGATCAGCACCGCCGGGGCGATGTAGGCGATCCACACATACCCGGTGCGGGACATGCTCCGGCTCGCGCGGGACCGAGTACGCCCGGACGTGCGCCCGGCCGCGCGAGACGGCGTAACGTTCGGGCTCGCGGTCATGTGTCCCGTCCTCGCGGTATCCGCAGGCCCGGGATCCGGGACCGCAGATGCACCGTCTACTTGAGCAAGCCGGCCTTCTTCTGGATCGTGACGCTCCTGTCCTGCGCCTCCGCGAGCGCGTCCTTGGCGGACTTCTTGCCGGTGAGTATCTGCGAGAGGGCAAGACCGAGCGTGTCGGCCAGTTCCGTCCCCGTCGCGATGCGGGGCCAGTAGTCCGGGCTGCCGAGCGCGAACATCTTGGTGAGGTCGCGTGCCCACTCGCCCTCCTGATAGTTGTATTTCTTGATGAAGGCCGGGCTTTCGAGCGAGGTTTTCCGCGTCGGGTCGGCGCGCAGCCCGATCTGCGTCGTTTGCAGCATCACCGCCGGGCTTGTCGCCCACTGGCTGAAGAGCCACGCCGCCTGCCACTTCTTGGAGGAGCGCGGGATGCCGAGGCCGTAGGCGCTCGCCGGCGCGCCGAACCGCCCCTGGCTCCACTGTGGGCCGCGCGGCCCGTTCGGCCCCATCACCTGCGGCAGGATCGCGTACCCGACTTTGCCGGCAATCTTCGACTGCGCCGGGTCCTCGAGGCGCGGGGCGAAGTTGGTCGCGTCCATGACGATCGCGGCCTTCCCCTGTTGCATGGAGAGCTGGACCTCGTTCCAGTAGTAGCTGGCGACATCCGACGGGCCGTAGTCGCGCAGGAAGTGGCCCCACTGCTCGGTCGCCTCGATCGTCTCCGGCTTCGTCAGGCCGATCGCGTGTGTATCCTTGTCGAACCACATCCCCCCATATCCATACACCCAGCCGAGATACGGGTAGATTGCCGCGTTCCCCTCCTGGGATCCGCGCAGGGAGATGCCCGCCATGCGGCCCGCCGCCTTGATCTTCTTGCAGGCGTCCTCCAGCTCGGCCACCGTGTCTGGCGGCTTGGCGATCCCGGCCTTCTGGAACTCGTCGGTGTTGTAGTACATCATGATGCTCTCGCCATAGAACGGCAGGCCGTACAATTTCCCGTTGTACGTGAGCGTCTGCAGGAAGGGCGGGAAGAAGCCGTCCATCGCCAGTAGATTCTCGTCGGTGATGCTCGCGTTGGCGCGCAGCTCGTCCACCGGGTAGATCCACTTGTTGTCCACGTACTCCGGGTTGAGGAACCAGCCGATCACGTCGTAGGTGCCCGTGCCGGTTGAGAGATCGGTCAATTGCTTCTGGCTCAGTTCCTGCTGCGGGATCTGCTCGAAGTTGACCTTGATGCCGGTTTGCTTCTCGAAATCCGGGGAGAGTTGCTGGATGGCATCCGTCGCGGTGTGCTTCTGCACCGCGAGGTTGATCGTCTGCCCCGCGTACTTCTTCGTGTCCGCCGCGTTGATGGTCGGGGGCTGGCCCGCCGTCGCCGAACCGCTCGCGGAGACGGTCGCGGGGGCCATCGTCGCGGCCGCACCCGTCGTCGCGGCCGCAGTCGGCACCGCCCCTGTTGTCGGCGCGGCGGTGGGGGACGGATTGCCGCTCCCCCCGCAGGCGGCGAGGATCGCGGTCGCGGCCCCGGCGGCGAACCCGCCGAGGAGCGCGCGACGCGACAGCATCTGGCGCTTCCCTTGATCCGGACGAGCATCCATGTTGGAACCCTCCTTCGCACAGCGAGTCCGCCGCGCATTTCCGCACGCTGGTAGCACGCGCACCATGGGGATGCTTGGGAACCGACACCACCCCTTTCTTGTCAGTAACGGTCGGGCAACGGACGTCTCGCGCCGTACACTTGCACATTTGTTCAGCAGCGATCTATTGTGCGAGTATCCTACGTGCGGACCGCACGTTTGTCAAATGACGGGGAAAGAAGGCGTGACGAATGGAATCGCCAAAGACAGCGCCAAGCCCAGCAAAGGGGCAGCGCATGGATTGACAGGGGGAATCGCCCGCCCTAGACTGGATGCACAACCAAGCGTCCATGAACAAATGTGCATATGGAGCGACCATGCCCTCGTCCACTGATGTCAATCAACGGCAATTAATCAGGATCGCGCAGCTGTATTACGAGGAAGACCGCACGCAGGAGGAGATCGCCGCGCGGCTTCGTTTATCCCGCTCCAAGGTGGTGCGGCTGTTGCAGGAAGCGCGCCGCGCGGGGATTGTGCAGATCCGCATCGTCGCGCCGCAGCAGACGAGCTTCGACCTCGAACGGCGGCTCGAACGCCATTTCGATTTACGGCAGGCCATCGTTGTGGATACGGGCGGATTACGAGAGGAGGGTATCCGCCCGGCCGTGGGGGCGGAGGCGGCGTACTTTCTGGGGGAGGTGCTGCGCTCCGGGGATGTGCTGGCGATGTCGTCCGGGACGACGCTCGCGGCAACCGTAGATGCGATGATGCCGCTCCGCACGACGGACATCACCATCGTCGAAGTCGAGGGCGCGCCGAACGAGGACATCCCCCTCCCGGAGTACAGCACGTACGAACTGGCGACGCGCCTCGCCCCCCTGATCCACGCGCAGTACCGGATGATCCCCGTGCCGCGCGAGTTCGGGTCGCGCGAGATGGCGGAGATCATCCGGGCCGATGTCCGCATCCAGCGCACGCTCGCCCTCGCCCGTGCGGCGAACGTGCTGCTCATCGGGGTGAGCAGCCTTGACCCGATCGCGCCAACCTTGAGTCATCTCACGGCGGACATCCTCGACCCCCTCAAAGCCGGGGGGGCGGTCGGGGAGATCGCGGCACGTTTTTTTGATGCGGCGGGGAAGCCATGCCCGTCGGCGTTCGACGACCGCCTGATCGGGCTGGAACTCGCGGATTTCCTGCCGATTCCCGTCCGCATCGGCGTCACCTTCGGGCGGCACAAGGTCCCGGCCATCGCGGGGGCATTACGCGGTGGGTACGTCAACGTGCTCGTTACGGACTCACGGACGGCGTCGGCGCTCCTGGAATACGCGTCGGATCGCGAGGCGAAGGCGCGGGAGCGGCAGGCGGACGCCGCAGGCGTGGCGGCGGGATGGTGAGCGTAATGGGGACGCAATGATGCCGAACCCGCGAGTCCACGCCCTCGTCACTGCGGAGTTGACCGGCGAGGCGCGAATCCACCTCGCCGATGTGGTCGCGCTGACGGACGGCGATGCACTGCGTTGCGGGCGCCCCGTGGGTGAGAACGAACTGATTGCGGCGCTTGCGGGGAAGGAGATCCTCGTGGTCGGCTACGAGCAGGTGACGGCGGCGGTGATCGACGGATCCCCCGACCTCCGGTTGATCGCCTCCATGCGGGGCGGGCCGGAGGCGAATATCGCCATAGGCGCGGCGACGGCGCGAGGAATCCCCGTGCTGTATACCACGGGGCGGAATGCCCGTGCGGTCGCGGAACACACGGTGGGGCTGATGCTGGCGCTGGCGCGGCACATCCCGCGCGCGGACGCGCTCGTGCGAGAACATGTCTTGACGCATGATGCCGTCGACACCCCGACAACGGACGTGCTTTGGCGGCTGCCGCCCCGCTCACCGGCGGCCCGCGCGCACGAAACGCTCATCGGGAGCGAACTCTACGGCAAGACCCTCGGCGTCGTCGGCTGCGGCGCGGTCGGTCGCCTCGTGGCGCGCTTCGGCGACGCGTTCGGGATGCGCGTCCTCGTGCATGACCCCTTCATCACCGATGCAATGGGGAGTTGCGGCGAGAAAGCGCCGTTTGCTGCGGTCCTCGCTGACAGCGACTATCTGACCCCGCACGCACGCCTGACGCCATATTCGGCGGGCATGATCGGAGCGGCGGAGTTGGCGGCGATGAAGCCAACGGCCTGCCTCATCAACACCGCGCGCCGATCTCGTGGACGAGCGAGCATTGATCGAGGCCCTGCAAACGCGCAGGGTCGCGGGTGCGGCGCTGGACGTCTTCCACCGCGAGCCGCTGCCTCCCGATTACCCCCTGATCGGCCTGGACCAAGTCATCCTGACGCCCCATCTCGCGGGCTGGACCCGCGAGGTGCCGACGCACCATTCGGAGATCGTGGCCCGCGATCTCCTCCGGTTCCTCGCCGGCGAGATACACCACGAACACCTCGCCAATCCCACCGTGCTGGCACAGGCCGCGTTCGCGGAACGCGGGGGCGGTTGCTCGGTGCACTCGCCGGACACGTATGACACGACAGGAGGTCGCGATGCTCGGCTCACTTCGACGCACATCCCGCATCACCGCACCGGACGGTCGCACGCTCATCCTGGCCTTCGATCACGGGATGTGGGGCGCGAATCACGGCGGCATGGCACGCCCGCGCGAGACGATCACCGACGCAATTGCGGCGGGCGCGGACGCGCTCCTGACGACCGTCGGTATCGCGCACGAGTGCGAGTCGCTGCTCGCGCGCGTCGGCCTCGTGCTCAACATGGACATGTGCGCGGGCAATGAGGAGACGGCGGTGCGCGAGGCGATGGTGATCGGCGCGGACATGGTCAAGTTCATCACGACGCCGTGGAACAGCGAATTGCCCGACAGCACCGCGCGGGCGCGCAACGTCGTCGCGGTCTGTCATGCCCATGGGTTGCCGGTGATGATCGAGCCGATCCCCGTCTCGTTCGAGGCGAGGGAGGCGCACACGCCGGAGCGGATCGGTCAGGCGGCCCGGATCGCCTGCGAGATCGGCGCGGATGTCGTGAAGATGCAGTACAGCGGCGACGCCGCGAGTTTCGGGGGGATCATGCGCGCGATCTATCGCCCCGTGGTCATCCTCGGCGGCCCGCAGCACGACGACGACGCGGGACTCCTGCAAGGCGTCCGTGATGCGATGGAGGCGGGCGCCATCGGCATCGCGATCGGGCGAAATATCTGGGCGCACGAGCGGCCCGCGAAGATGATCGCGGCACTCGGCGCGATCATCCACGGCAACGCTTCGGCAGATCAGGCGATGCACGAACTCGCCGTCGTATCCGCCAGGTAATGGTTCCGTCACGACGCGCGGGGACATGAGGCTTCGCCGTTGCCAAGCCTCATGTCCCCGCGCCAAACACGACCTGTACCACTCATCCCCCGCCCGGGAAAGTTACGAAAGACTGTCTCAGAAACGCTGTGCGACACGAAGTCGCGCTGATACGAGTAGCAGGAGCATCGGAAGCTTCAATGAGTAAAGGCAAGCCAAGACGAGAGACGTGGTCCAATCCTTGGACTCGGCACCCCTGGATGCACTGGGCAGCGATCTCCTCGCTGGCTCATTCAAGGGATATGTTCCCTACTCCTCCTCACCGCTATCTTCCGTGAATAATGCGCCGATCGGCACTTCCAGCGCGGTGGCGATTTTCGCTAGCTGTTTCACCGATGGGTTGCGCTCTCCCCGCTCGATCCCCGCGTAGTACGTCCGGTCCAGCCCCGCCTGCGCCGCGAACCGCTCCTGGGACAACCCCGTCCGCAGCCGCAATTCCCGGATCCGTTTTCCCAATGTCACGATGACGTCTTCCATGCGCCCACGGTGGGGGCTTGCGGTCGCATCGTCTACGGTTTATAAGGACACGGTTGATAAGCATCATAGCGAAAAGGGCATGGCAATGCATAGCAGTGAATGGGTTCAGTACGTCCGCTACGGATGGATGCCGAACTCATCGGCGAGGAATTCGACCGGGGTGCGCATCCCGAGGCTTTGGTGCGGTCGAATCGCATTGTACACCGCTTCTCCGTCGCGTCCCGCGTGCTGCATCGTCGGGAGATCGACTTCCCCGTCGTAGCACTCCCACCATTCCTCGCGGAACGTCCGATTCATCCGTTCCACCTGCCCATTCAGTTTCGGACTGTGCGGCGGCAAGACCCAGACACTGATCCCTTCCTCCGCGCATTCCTGCTCGAACTCGGCCATGAACTCGCTGCCGCCATCAATCTGAATCGCCTTGATGACAAAGGGAGCGCGGGCACGCACTTCGCCGAGGAACTCCTTGGCGGTGCCCGCCGTTGCCACGCCGCGCACCCCGACGACGCCGAAACGCGAGACGATCCACCCACAAGTGGGTACCCGGACAGCGGAGAAGTGGTAGCGCACCACGCCAGGCACGGGAGAGAGGCGCATCGTGTCGATTTGCAAGCGATCGCCCGGCGTTTCCTTCGCGATCGTCACGCCCTTCGCTTTGCGTTGCGCGTGGGGGCGGGCATGGCGAGCGCGGGGCGTCGCACGGGCGGGCCGCGGTTCGACGAGCAGGCGACGCTGGCGCAAATACCGAAGAATCCGGCCGACCATCGAGACGGCGAGGGTGATGCCCCGCCGCGCGAGCAAAACGGCGAGTTTCGCCTTGCCCCAGCGCGGATACTGCGTCCGGAGCGTGAGGACGGCCGCGACTTCGGCCTCACCCCAAGTGCGTTGGCGGATGGTCTGCGGGCGTGAGGAACGATCTTCGAGGCTCGCCAGATCGCCCGGATCGAACCGCTTCTGCCAGCGATGGAGCGTCGAACGCGGGATGTCGAAGTGCAGACAGGTTTGTTTGACCGTATGGCTCCGGCGATAGTCGAGCCACTTGAGCCGTTGTTTGGCCCGTTTGCTGAGCCGGTGGGCGTGAGGCAGTTGCCGCACGCCCACCGGCAAGGCGGAAGAGAGGTTGACGCTGCCACCGCTGCCGACGGCTTTGAGCGCGCGCTGCGAGGATCGGGTAGACTGACGCATGACGGGAGCCTCCTTGAGTGAATGGCTTGAGCACCTTTCACCCTCAGGATACGTTCCCGTTTCTTATTCCTCCACCCGTCGCGCACCTATCTGAACCGACACAAGCAGATCTGACGACGCTCCCCCCGAACATGATCCGACCGACGCGGAGCGCGCCGCCCTGCTCGTGCGGGAATCGTGGTGGTTCCTCTTGGCACTGCTCGTTTTCCTGCTGCTCCTTCACACCGTCTGATCGGCGTCATGGCGCGGCAGGGTCTTCGCCGACTTGCACCTCGATAATGTCGCGCACTGTTGCGTCGGGACGATCAGCGATCCGCTCCCCGCGCCATTGCCGCACGATTCCCACCGCCCGCCGCAGCGCCACTTCCATATCCGCCGCCTGATAGGTCGCCAGTCGTGTATACGTCGTGCCGTCTGAGAGCAGCAGTTCCCCGACCATCGCGTAGGATCGCATCGCCGTTTCCTCTTCATTCAGCTCAGTCGAGCAGGCGGCGGAAGCCGAGCGGCGCGCGCTCCTCCGCTTCCAAGTAGCGGACATGGACGGCCAGCACCCCTTCCAGCGTCGCCTCCGGTCGCTCCCCACGCTGCCACAGCGCGGGCGGCTGGGGCTCCGGCGCGGCGAACAGGGCGGCAAGGAGGTCGCGTGCCGTCTCCATCGCCGCCACACTCCCCTGCGCCCCAAACTCGCACGTCACCTGTCCGAGCAGCAGGCGTCCATCGCTCGCGCCCCACTCCCCCGTCACCGTCATCGCATACATCGCCATCGGAATCGTCTCCTTGCATACAGGCACGGTGTGGGGCGGGATGACCACCCCGCACCGTGCGTCCCGCTCGCCGCTTACCTCTCCCCTTCTCCGCGCGCGTCGCCCCCTTCGATGGCGACGATCAGCCGGTGCGCTGTCTGCTGGATCGCCGCGAGGTTGCGCCGCACCACCGCCAGATCGCGTGCCCAATGCGCTACGTAGCCGAACGAATAGCCGCTTGTGTCGAGGCCGAAATGAGACAACACGGTGTACGCCGCTCCCTCCGCCACCGTCTCCGCGTCCTCCCACCGTACGTCCCCGGCGTGATCGGCGGCGAAGTGTGCCGCCTCATGCACGAGCGTCTGCACCTCGCGTAGGCCGGTGAGGTCGCGATGAATGGCGATCTCGTGGGCAACGGGCAGGTAATAGCCGTTCGCTCGCCCCGTCTCCGTCCGCACGAGCGTCACGCCTTGTGTCCGTAACCACTGCGTCAGTTCCTCGCGCACCATGTCCGCCACCGTCGCGTCGCCGGTGAGTGCGCCATGGATCGGTGGGGCGGCGAGCGGTTCCCCCACGGTTTGGTCAACGTCCCAGACGTATCCGATACCCCAGCCCGTGACGATCTCTTGTTCCTGCCTATCATCCTCCGCTGGCACGATACGGGCGCGGTGGGGTACGACGATGCGGATACCGCACTCCCCCTTCTTCACCTGCCGCCCCAGTGCCTGCCATGCGCGATACCCCGCCACGCGGGTCGCCGCCGAGCGTTGGGCTTGGATCAAGGCGACATTGTTCGGGGAGTACATGTGAAAGCGGGCGAGCGTGGCGAGGTAGCGGGCAAATGCGTCTCCGTCGAGGATGGCGGCGATCCCCCGTTCCAGCGTCGTCAGCGCGTCCCGCATCTGCTCGTCGCGCCCGCCCGCGTCACTGCTACAGGTGGATGCAACCATACGGCGGGGCGTCGGTGTCCGGTGCGGTGATCCTGTTGTCATCATCTTCTTGCTCCTCAATCTGGTCAGTCCAATCGCGCATATCGCGGAACTCGGACAGGCTTACTTCCGGGAGTTGCAGACGGTCGCGCGTCGCACACTCACAGCGGTACTCATCCCAGAGATCACTGGGGAGTCGCCCGCTCGACGGGGTGAGCGTATGCCGCAGCGTTGCCGACCACCCGCCCCGACTGGTCGAATGCATGGTCAAAGACCTTTGTTCTCTTTCGGATGCTGCCGCGCCGCCCAGCGCGAGCGCAGTCTGCGTATAGGGCATCGTCACACCCCTCTTGTCTCGTGGTGTTTGATGAGAGTGAGAACGGGGACGGACGGATACGTACCGCCCCCGCATCGGCCTACGCCGCCGCGACCTCGCCGGGGAAGGTGACGGGATGCACGCAGCGCATCCGGTCGAGCCGGAAGGTCTGTGTCCGTTGGCGGAACGTGCAGTACGCCTTGCACGCCACGTACTGCTCCTCGGTCAGCATCACGGCACTGGGGTAGAGGGTGCGGGCGGTCTGCTCGTGCTTCGCATCCTCGTAGAGCACCGTGACCGCCCCGCTCTCCATCAGGGCCGTCACGAACGCCTGGATGGTGTCGCGGGTCGCGAGTACGCCGTCGCCGTCCTGATGGTTGTGCCACGAATAGGTGACGCCGGAGAAGGCGCGCACCGCATAGTCGGCGGTCTGCGGGTCGGTCTGGGGGGTGATGATGCGGGGTATCTGGACGGTTGTCGGGACGGTGAAGGTGACGTACGCTGTGCTCGCCATGGGGGTGACTCCCTCTGGTCGGCCCCGGCGGTGTTGGTAGCACCGGCTGGGGCATTGCGTCATCCGGGCCGCTCGCCTCGGATGTTTGTAGCTCTATCGCTACAATAGTATTGTAGCGCATTCGCGACATTTGTCAAGGGGTTGCGGTGGGCCATTGCAGCGCGTACGCTACATTCTATGGAGATGCTCACGGGATACATCACGCTGGGCGAACTCGCCCGCCGCGCCGGGCTGAAAGGCACCGGGGGACTGCGGACGCAGATTGAGCGCGGTGTCCTCCCCGCCCGCAAGATCGGGCGGGACTGGTGGGTACGCGAGGAGGACGCGCGGGTGTACCTCGCACAGCACGCGGGGAAACGCGGGCGACCGCGCACGCGGGACGATGCCTAGCACGCGGGGTGACAACTGCGACCGCCCGCATCCTCAGCAATCACTCATTCCACTGGATGACCCCCGCGTGACGCAGGAGCCGCTGCAAGCCGGTGAGTCCGCCTACGACCATCGCCCAGAACTCGCCGTCCATCGCGACCGGCGTCCAATCATCGGGGTCTTCGAGGAACCAGTGCGGTGTCTTGCCCGTCGCCCCCTCCCGCTTCCAGTGCTGGATCATCTCCGCGCGGGTGCGGTAGTAGGCATGGCGTAAATCCTCATACTCGCACCGCTCCCCGTTACGGTTACTCGTTGTCCGGTCGCGCTCGTCCATCGCGCGCTCCTTTCTGTCCGCTGCATTTCCCGGCGTCCCCGCCGCTACGGGTTCGGGTGCAGGGCGGTCAAGGCCGCAGAGCGAGGCAACGCCGAGCGTGCCTTGAGGGCCATGCGACCCTCGTGCTCGCGGCGGGGGTTGACGGCGGGAATGCGTGCATCAGCAATCGATTGCCGTTTCCCGGGCAATGACTACATCCGTGCCGTTCACTGCGGGGTGCGTCGGAGGAGTTCCGCGTAATCGCGGTCGGAAAGCCAGGGGCGAAGGGCCGGGATCGCGGCTGCGGGCACGGCGAAGTAGAGTCGCGTGTCGCCGATCACCATCAGGACGTGCCCGCCGTCGTATGGGCCGCCCGTGATCCGCGAGAGTGGCATCACCGCGAGGTGCATCTCCCACTCGATCAACTTGCTACACCACTCTTCCAGCGTCGCCGGTCGCCCGACGATGGCGA
>JAABUQ010003360.1_pt1 | contig 29508 bp, 34 predicted proteins | sample 5560001 | NCBI WGS metagenome assembly JAABUQ01 (sample SAMN10711888, study PRJNA513371) | rock metagenome | isolation source: Antarctica rocks | place: Antarctica: Victoria Land, Finger Mt nord | collected 2015-12-18 | reverse complement strand
ACTGTCGCAATATGTTAATGTTCACGTGAGTAACTTTCCTTTGGTTTTTTGTTACCGGAACTTTACTCGATCAGGCCGCCCTCCGCAAGGTTGGGAGGCCTTTTGTCTGATTTAGTCTAAACGTCAATATACTTCTAACAAGCGAGTTAAAGAGATACTTCTTATGCTATACTAATCTTAAACTAAGCAGTAATATACAAAAATAACCTTATGAGAAGGATGGTATATATGGCAAAGTCTCGGCGTCCAATTTTCCGCGAGAGCGCGATGAAGCAGTATTTGCAGAGGCGCGAGCAGGATATTCTGCCACACACGGTCTCGCCTCCCTTCTTCACCTATGCCTGGATCGTCCTCGTTCTGCTCGTCGCCGCTGGCGTAATCGCCTGGTCAGCCGACGTCCCAACCTTTACAACTGCCTCGGGTGTCGTGACCGCACAGGCGACGCCGCAGAACCGTGACGCGACACAAGCCCTGATCTTCTTCCCGTCCGCCAATGCCCCTAAATTGCAGCCGGGCGAGACCATTCAACTACAGATTGGGGCAAATGGACCAACGAGCACCAGTAAGATTACAAGTGTTGTACCTGGTATTGTCAGCCCCACCGATGCACGCGCACGCTTCAGGCTCGACAACGCTGCCGCTCAGACAATCACTGAGCCGTCCATCGTCGCAGTCGTTGGGCTGGACCAGAACTTCCCGGCCCGCAAGTACGCTGGCACAACAGTCAGTGCACAGGTACAGATCGGCTCGCACTCGGTAATCTCGCAGTTCTCTTTATAACACTTAACTCCTTATTCGGAAACCTAAGTGCGGAGCACTAGCCGCGAGCAAGCGGCGTTGGTTTCCGTATAAGATCTAACTTATTTATTGATCCTCAATGTGGAATTGGAGCGAAAAGAGATGGATCGCCAGCAGCAAAACAGGCCACCTGAGCCTTTTAATAACGCACCCTTACAGAACAGGCCGCCACAACCCATCCCAGTCGCGCCGCAGAATAGGCAGCCTCAACAAAACTACCCACCTCAACAGGGCCAGATGCCGCCACAGCCTCGCCCTCCGCGTCCTCCGATACAGCGACCAGGACCAGGAGTCGCGGTCGCCCCTCCCCAATATCTACCACCGCAGTTCCAGGAACAGCGCCGCTCCGCTCTGATGGAAGGCTTGAACGCTGATGAGAAACAACATCCATCTGCCCTGGTCGCGAGCGTGATCGCACACCGCGAAGAGAGAGTACGACAGCAGACCAGTGGGCTGAAAGATGAGGTACAGCCAAAGGGCAAGGGTGGAGACGCAGACGAGAGAGCACCAGCGAAACCAGCTCAGACCTCTCTCCTGGCAAAAACTCCCTTCCGCAAGCGCGTTCCTGTGCTGCTTCAGATGAGCGAGGTGGAGTGCGGTGCAGCCTGCCTGGCTATGATTCTGCGCTATTACGGCCGCAAGACAAGTATTTCAGAGGTAAGCGAACGTGCGGGAATTGGCCGCGATGGACTCTCCGCGTTGGGCATCGTGAAGGTCGCACGTGGCTATGGCATGCGTGTCCGCGCCATCTCGCTCAAAGAAAACGACTTCCGCTACGTGAGTCTGCCCACCATCGTCCACTGGCAGTTCAACCATTTCATGATTGTTGAACGCTGGTCGCCCAATGGCGTTGACGTGGTCGATCCAGCCAGAGGACGCAGACGCCTATCACCGGAGGAGTTCGATGCAGGTTTCACGGGCGTGGTGATGATGCTTGAGCCCGGTACCCAGTTTGTGAAGCATACGACGTCGCCGCAGGTAACCCTGGGCACCTACGTTGTACAGTATCTCAGGCGTGCTCCGGTTGTGCTGATCCAGATCATTGCGGCCTCGCTGCTCCTCCAGCTCTTCGGCCTCGCTGTGCCTGTGCTCACCAAAGTTGTCGTCGATCAGGTCATTCCCTTCAAGCTGGGCGACATCTTACCCTTGCTCGGCGCTGGCCTGCTCGTGATCCTCACCGCACAGCTCGTAACCATGCTGCTACGCGGCGCTTTACTCGTCTATCTCCAGACGCGCATCGATACCTATATCATGCCCAGTTTCTTCGAACACATGCTGACGCTCTCGCCCGCATTCTTTCAGAAGCGATCAAGCGGCGATATCATGGCTCGCCTGTCTAGTAACAATGTTGTGCGCGATATCATTAGCAACCAGATCGTTTCGGCCTTCTTAGATGGCAGCTTCGTCATTTTCTATCTCGTCATCTTGTTGACGCAGTCCTTGACCTTCGGCATTCTGGTTGTGGTGATCGGTCTGGTACAGGTGATCCTGCTCCTGAGCACGAACGGATCAATGCGGGCCTTGACGCGCCGCCAGCTGGAGTCGGCGGGCAAGACGCAGGGCTATGTGGCCGAAGTTCTGGCGGGCATGGATACGCTCAAGGCGGCCGGTGCAGAACATCGCGCGCTTGGACGCTGGACCAATCTCTTCTTCGATCAGCTCAACACGACCATTAACCAGAACTATCTCAGTTCGACAATCGGTACCTTCATGAGCACGCTGCGCACGCTCTCTCCCTTGCTCCTCCTGTGGGTCGGCACGACAATGGTCCTGAGCGGCAAGATGGAGGTCGGCACAATGCTTGCGCTCAGTGCCCTGGCCTCCGCCTTCCTGACGCCGGTGGCCTCTCTGGTGAGCAGCGCGCAGCAGCTACAGATCGTCAACTCCCATCTAGAGCGCATCTCCGACGTTCTCGATGCCCAGCCGGAGCAGGATATCCAGCGCGTCCAGCAGCCTCCCCGCCTCAGTGGCCGCATCCGTCTGGAGCACGTTAACTTCCGCTACGATTCTAACTCGCCGCTGGTCCTCAAAGACATCACCCTCAACATCGAACCCGGCCAAAAAATCGCCATCGTCGGCCGCACTGGATCGGGCAAGAGCACGCTGGGCCGCCTCGCCCTCGGCCTCTGCCTGCCCACCGAAGGCGAGATCTACTATGACAATATCCCGCTGCGCTTCCTCAACTATCAAGCTGTCCGCGCCCAATTCGGCGTCGTCATGCAAAACGCCGCCATCTTCAGCGGCTCCATCCGCGAGAACATAGCCTTTAACGTCCCCGATATCGGCATGGAGCGCATCGTCAAAGCCGCCCAGATGGCCGCCATCCACGACGATATCATGGACATGGCGATGGGCTATGAAACCTTCGTCTCCGAAGGTGGTAGCGTCCTCTCCGGTGGACAGCGCCAGCGGCTCGCCATCGCCCGTGCCCTGGCCCACGCCCCAGCCATCATGCTCCTCGACGAAGCCACCAGCGCCCTCGACGTCATCACCGAACGCATCGTCGAACAAAACTTCCTCAAGCTCGGCTGCACCCAAATCATCATCGCCCACCGTCTCAGCACCGTCCGCAACGCCGACCGCATCCTCGTCATCGACGACGGCAAATTGGTGGAGCACGGCTCACACAACGAACTCGTAAAGCTCAACAAATACTACGCCCGCCTAATCCAAAGTCAGTTGTCAAACGGCGAGATCAAGAACGACTAGGGAGGAGGAGGAAAGCACCTGTGCCAATCATCATTTATCGTCAGTTTGGTTACAGTGCATGGATACTGAAGTTTTTGAGGGCAAGGGTAACCTCACTGGACCAGAAGCCAACACTTCCACCAGAAAGGGAGACGGAATCTTCGATCGCTAGTAAGGAGGTTCCATCTCTTTCAATATGTAGAGAAGAGCTTTTGACGATAATACGAAAGTTATGCCAGCTTTTATCGGGAATATAACTTGTTCTTTGGAAGCTATTGTAGGGGTCAAAGACGTGTGCCACAGACAACGTCTGTAAGCGAGCTTTAGGATTTTGAGTTCTAGGACCAATAATATATCCCTGCCCATCTGATCTATAACGCACAAATACTCCGAAGCCAGGGAAACCACCAGCATAGTTAAGTATTTGGATATCAACTTCGACCAGATAGTCTGCTGTTGCATCGAGTTGACAGGGAGCCGTGATGGTAGGCGCATGAAGCTGACCAGCACCAATAACACGTCCTCCATCGTTAAATAATTCTCCGTGAGAGATCCTCCAATCTGAACTGCCAACCCATCCATTTGTTTCGCTTGACCAATTGGCATAGTATGGCAACGTGGAACGATGAGCATGTTGATTGAGAAATATGATCGTGCTCAGTGCTCCCAAACCGACTGCCCCTCCTAGCAATCCTTTAAGAACCAGCCGTCGTGAGGGGCGAACGAGTGGTAAAGGTGATTGGTTGTGAGAGGTGGTCGAACCTTCGTCAACGGTAGGGATAGAGGAAGGAGGCAGCGGAGCACCGATGTCTGCTATCGTCGGCTGAGGTATCGATTGCTCCACTGCCTCTTGTTTGGGCTTATCATGATTGTCTTCCGCTACAACGGGCACTTCCTCCTGGTAGAAACCCAATTGTTCAGCCGTCTTCTCATAAAGGGTACAAAGCTGCTGGCGATAGTACATGTCAGGAGTCGTCTTCCCGCGTTCCCAGCGGCTTACATTGGCATCAGTTGTACCGATTTTCTCCGCGACGTAAGCCTGCGTCCAGGAACGACGCTCACGCTCTCGTCGTAAGCGCGTTGCAATCTCATGCATACTTTTTCTTTTCCTCTATCATCGCTCAATCCCAAAAACCGAGAAGAAATGAAGTATCCAGATGAGAAATAGCCTGTCTTTTCCTTTTGATAAAGAGAAAACCGAGGTAATTTCCTCTCTGGCGAGCAAATGATAAGTGAACTACAAGTTAATGACTACCTATTGGTATTATATCAGCAGTTATTACGATGCATACTATGAGCGGTACTTCTAGGAAAAGAGGAACACGATGAAGCCACTTTTGCCTGGTACACAAAGGCTTCGTACACAGAGGAGGAAATTGTGTTACGGAAAAACAAGTTGTGGATAGTGCCCTTAAGAACGAAACCGCTTTATACTAAAAGGAGAGAAACATGTCTAGGAAGTTTTTGTCGCGGATAACTTTATCCTTCATTTTCCTTGTTGCTATCTTACTAAGCACCCTTATAACATTTGGTAGGAACTCCTCGATGCATGCATTTGCTGCTTATACGCCTCCGGGTGGTGGTAGTGGCTGCGAAAGTACTCATTGGGTGATAGACTCAGAAAAGTCAGTGAACTATAATGGAACAAATATGGCAGGTCAAGGTGCTGTCTACCACTGGGATCTCTCAGTATCAGGACTACGCGACGTCTCGTCAGGAGCATTCTGCGGCAGAGCATCTACAAATGTTTGTATTACTATGCCTTCAGGCCAGAACGTTGCTCCATATATTAAGCTCACTAATGAATTGTACATTAATGGTGTGTTTACCAGCTATGTTCGTCCATTCTATGTCGTATATCCTGGTAAGACGTACTGTGCACCTAGTGGAAGCTTCAGTACAACCTATCGTGACTATGTCACTGTATACAGTTACATCCTCACACCTGATGGTGCTATCAACAACGCAGGTAAGGAAGCAATAGAAGTCAAAGTATGATTTGATAATAATGGCTAAGGGAACATTCTCTCGGCACTGCACCTTCTAACAATGAACCGGCTTCGCTGCTTCTACTCAGAACAAGTACACCGAGGTTGGTCATTGTTAGAAGGAGAATGAGATTCAGTTTACTTTATGCTGCTCTGAAGATGCTCAACATTTCCAAGCCGCCGCACATAGACAATCATAGCAATAGCGAATGAGATGGCAGTGAGGCCCCCCACCCACAGCATCAGTAGCGCAGACTCAAAACCAATAATAACTTGCGCTGGAAATGCAAGAATAAAGATGACGCCCGTCACAAATAGCGACCAGCCGCCCCATCGCCTTGCACCCCGCTCCCCAATCAGCCCCACCGAGATCATAATCGCGCCAATGCCGAAGATAGCGTAGGATAGGTGACTGAGCGTTGAAAAGCCTAGCGACCAGAGAGGCCAGTAGATTGCCGCTGTACTCCCACCTTGCGCCAGAATATACACAAGGACAAGCATTACTATATAGAGTGATGTCGATATTGCCGCGTAAATACTCGCGAAGAGCACACCTATGCGACTTAGATATCTAAGCGATGAATCGGTGTTCACGAATAGTCCCACACCAGCTACCAGCGCGAAATTGAATAGAGGTATAAGGGCATCAACAATGAACTCTGATTGCTGCAATGTCAGTTTGGCCGCAAGCGAGGCAATCTTCTCGTTTACAGTAGTCCCCGCGGGCGCGTCCAATACACCTAGTACCGATGAGAATAGTAATACGATTATGAAGCCAAGTGCAGCCACCATTAGATATGTACTCAGTCCCCTTTGAGGAACTTTCGCTTCATCAAGAGCGCTGCTTTCCCTCCAGCCAATTCCAGCGCTTTGCACGTTTTCGATCTTATTCATGACTTTACCTTTCTTTATATGCTAAATTCCTTGATTATTTTTCTTTCCTTTAACCCTCATCATGCTTTGTATCTCTCGCCCTTTAGCGCAAGATAATATACGGACCAGATTTTCTCACACTTTATGATTTTCTTGCCCCTCTTCCATCGCATCCGTACTGCTTTGTCAAACAACATAGCATCTTTTTTGTCCCTTGCCCTTTAGCGCAAGAGGGCGTACGGACCAGATTGGAAAGCCCTCGCCTGCCTCCCATGCTCACCCCGAAATCCACCCAACTTCACTTGCTGAGGTCCGTTTGAAGTTTGATAGAGCAGTACACCTCGCCTGTCGCTTGACTTGCCCCGAAATCTACTCACTTCCCTTTACATCTCCTCCACTAAATACCTAAACAGCAGAATCGTCATTCCTCCCCCTGAAATGGATCAAACATGCTAAAGCGGCCGCTATACAAAAGTTCTTTGATGCCCTCAACAGCCGTCTCCGGTGCAGCATAGGCCGGCAGAGTTTGAAAAAGCGCGGCCGTATCTCCCAGTTCGCACATCTCTTGCGCATGCTTGTGCTTGATCTCCTCAAATGATGGCATCTGAACGGCGACAGCATACTCAAGCTTATTTGGATTGAGCAGGCCGTAGTGAATCTTGTTGCCGACGTGCTTGCTGCAGCGACACGGGTTGGCAGGATTGACGATGCCGCACTTTTGTTGGACAAAGCCGCGAATCTGGTTGCGTGCCCGCGAGAGCCGTTTGCGGAAGTTGACGGGCGTAGTCTCCATGATATAAGCCCCCTCCTCGCTGGTAACCTCAAAGATCTCGCCCAGAATAAGCGTGATGCGGTGCACGCGGTCCAGGCAGACAAGCATGCCCAGAATACAGTTGAACTGCACCTCTTCGATCAATAGCCGCTCCTCATGGCCATCCGGAACTTCAGCCTCGCCCAGCGCCAGGCTATACTCCAACTGCACCCCCAGCGCCTGCAACGTCATCTCGCGCTGCTCCGCCCTCCGCTTGCGCGTCGTCAGCAGATAATTGGTCGCAATCCGATAGACCCAGGTAGGAAAAGCGCTCTCCCCTCGAAACTCGCTGAGATGAGTAACAACCTTGACCAGAATCTCCTGCGCCGCATCCTCAGCATCAGCCGGCACCTGCAGCATGCGCAGAGCGAGATTGTAAACGCGATCCTGAATAGATCGAAGAACAGCCTCCAGCGCCTGCTGATTCCCCTCTTTCGCCCGCTCAACCAGCGTTTCTATAGATGTCGTTTCTTCTTGCATCTCACTCCTGATCCACACGAGAAATAACCAACTTGGTACGAAAGCTCACAAGAGCCTCCGCCGCCTCATCCCAATCCGCAAGCTCAGTCGTCACAAGCTCCGGCTGCAAACGAGCATTCCGCACCAGGTCCAGAATCGTCGGAATGCTCGCCCGCGAGTGAACGCGGCCAGTTCTGAAAGTGACACCAGAATAATACATATCGCGCATCGGCAGCGGAGTCTCATTATTGAAATAGATAGCCGTGCTGGTGCAGATGCCATCAGGCGCAGTCGAGCGCAAGACGCTGATAAGCTCAGCAGGATCACCACCAGCATCAACAGTAATTGGATAGCTACCAAAGCGAGGGAGCGGAGGATCAGTCGCTTCAATGACGTTCGCACCAAGCTTCTGGGCAAGGGCCAGCCGGCCAGCATCGCGATCAACGTAATCGACTTGAGCAGCGCCCAGAGCGCGTGCCAGAGCAACGGCATAGAGACCAATACTGCCAGTTCCCGCCCCACCGAGAATGAGCACTGGCGCACCCGGAAACTCCTCCAGCGCAGGCCCAACCGCACGCCAGGCATCAGGAATATTATCGCTAGCACTCGCTATTGCAACCGGTGAAATTCCTGCCGGAATCGGAACCAGCATAGCATCAGCGAAGGGAACCAGCATCAAGTCCGAGAGCGCACCACCCCATTCTCCTCTTCCCAGCCCATAACACGAGAATCGTGGCACAGTCGTGCAATTCGCCGTGAAGCCGCGTTGGCAAGCAGCACACGTTCCACAGGAAATCTGAAATGGAACCACAACCTGCTGCCCCGGCGTCACACTTCGAACATCCTCCCCCACCTCTTTGACTCGTCCAACAACCTCATGCCCAAAGGCAAATGGCCCACGAAAAGGGGCCTCACCCCGCAGAATTGGCGTATCCAGATCACACGAAGCTACAGCTAACGGCTCCACAATCGCTTGCAACGGCGCGGTAATACGCGGCGCAGCCACATCCCACCACTCAAGTTTGCCCCGCTTTATAAACGTCAACTGGCGCATTGAAAGTATCCTTTCCTCTTTCTCTTCATAATGCAAGCCTATTTTTAGCATCGCTAACAGGCTATGTATCACTTCATTAGACGCTTTTTTTCGTCGAGTGTGACAAACAATCCGTTTTTCCCGGAAGGTGGTATCTTCGGGCGGGGCATTGTAAACACGAGAACACGAAATCTATTTTTTGGAAAGTAAAACGTCTCCTAATAGAGATGCTGACACAAACGAGCCATGTAAGAATGCTTACATTCTGCTCACTGCATGTTATACCAACAAGCATACTATTATGTGGGACGTGTCCTGTGTTTCAGGAAATGGAGGGGGTAGTTCAGCTATGTCACACACATTGATGCGCATTATGAGAGTGGCCATTGCTTTTTTTCTCCTTATTCTTATCGGCTTCGAGATTGTGCCTACCAGTTCGGAAAGAGATACACAGCAATATATCGTTGAGGCAGGCTTCCAGCGGGGACGAAGCCAGCAGATCGAGAGAGCAGCTTATATACTGCAATATCGTCCTGAGTCAGAAAAAACACACGCAATCAATGAGTTGCAAACCTCCCTATTCGCATTCCAGCAAGAACAAGCATTGCTCTGGGAAAACTCCGATTTGGATGTGCAACGCTCATTACATAATGCGCAGAAGGACTATACCGCCATCGTTGCGGCAGCACAGGCACTTCTTGATCATCCACACTCTCTTATCGAGCTTGATATCATCTTGCTTCATACCCCAAAGTTTTTTCAAGTCATAGATGACCTCGTCATCATCTTAGAACAACAACTAGCGAATCGCGTAACACAACTTCTTATCATCAGAATAAGTATGCTTGTACTTTGCATATTCATGATTACCTCTCTCCTGCTTCCAGGTCGTCGCTCGTTGATGGACCGAAAGACATACACAAAAAAAGAGGAAGGCGACGAAGCCAGCAGGCACGGGAGTTCGTAAGAGCAAAACATTTGATAATGGACGATAAAAAAGATAGCTGGTGGAGGTGGATGATGTCTCTTCCGAAAATGTCTACATGCATTCGCATCCTGGAAGTAATTGCTATTCTCCTTCTGATGTTTCTTGTCTGGTTTGAGATCGTACCATCCAGCTCGCAGACAGATGAGCGATACATCGTGAATGTCGGTTTCCAACGGGAGCGCGATCAACTTTTTGTCAATTCCCTCTATACACTGCAATATCGCTCCGAGGCAGAAAAAGCACAGGCGCTCAGCGACCTGCAAACCTCTTTACTCGCATTTCAACAAGAGCAGGCCCTGGTCTGGAAGAATCCCGATCCGCATGTACAACGCTACATGCGCGATGCACAACCAAACTACCTCGCAATCGCGACCGCCGTGCAAGTACTTATCGCTCATCCAGATGATCCAGTGAATCGCTCCGAACTCTCCGTCATTTTGTTACACGATCAGCACTTCTTCACCTCTATGGATGCACTCGTCGCATTTTTAAAACAAGAGTTGGAGGTCCACATCACACAACTCATGTATACAAAGATCATCATCGAGAGTCTCTGTCTGCTCATCATTTTCCTTTCCTTTCCCACTTGACCATGTGCAATAACAAAGCAGCGCAATTCAAACGTCGTTTCTGAACCGATTTCCGCCACCCGCGTGGCGGCAATCCCTTGTGGTTGTCGTCGTGCACGATGGCAAATTTTCCGTAGGCGACGAACGACTCATCTTGACAACAGTATACAAAATAATTATACTTAGTATAAATTTAGTCTAAGTACACTATACTACTGAGACTTGATTATTCGTGCCAATGCAAAGTAACAAGTAGAATGACAACGTTCAGCAAATGTTTGTTTTAGAAAAACTGTTTTCAATAGATCAGCAACACGTTATTCCTTTTACCGATAAGGAGAGTTCTGATGAATAATCAGTCCAATAATCCCGCGCCAGAGGGAGCATCTATGAACTTCTTTGGTCCCGCTTTTGCAGAGAATCCATTTCCAGTGTTTACACAGATGCGCTCTGCTGGTGCCGTCGTGCCCATTCCCGCACCCTTCGTGGGAGGTGAGCAGCAAGTCTGGCTGGTGACACGGCTAGAGGAGGCAGTGCAGGTTCTCAAGGATAGGCAGTTCACGGTCGATATGTCCACAATCAATGGAGAGAGTGCGACTCAACAGATGAGGCAAAGCGGTCCCGGTCGCTTGCTCGGTCAATCGATGATTTCCGTTGATGAGCCAGACCATCGGCGCTTGCGCGGACTGGTCTCAAAAGCCTTCACGCCAAAGTATATCCAGAGCTTGCGTCCGAGCATTCAGCGCATTGCGGATGAACTGCTCGACCGGGTACAAGATCAGGGTCACATGGATCTGGTCAATGACTACGCCTTCCCGCTGCCAATCACGGTCATCTCAGATATGTTAGGCGTGCCAGCACAGAACCGCGAGATTATCCGCGAGTGGTCCGATACCCTCACCGGTGCGGTGGACTTAGGGCAGCGTAGAGACGGGAGAGACAGAACACAAATATTCACAGACTACCTCGTGCAGCTCATCGCTGAGAAGCGGCAGCATCCACAGGATGACCTGATTAGCCAGCTCGTCCAGATCGAAGAGGCTGGCGACCGCCTGGACGAGGCCGAACTTCTCTCGATGATCGCCCTACTCATCTTCGCCGGCCACGAGACGACCTCGAACCTGGTCGGCATCGGCACCCTCATGCTCCTGGACCATCCAGAGCAGATGGAGCGGCTCAAGCAAGATCTCACCCTTGTCCCCTCGGCAGTGGAAGAGCTTCTACGCTATAATGGACCCGTACTCTCGCCCGCGCCACGCTTCGCCACCGTCGATGTGATCCTGGCGGGACAGCAGATCCACAAAGGTGATGTGATCCTGGTCGTCCTGGGTTCGGCCAACCGTGACGAATCCCAATTCACCCATCCCGACGAGCTAGAGATCGCCCGCAGCCTCAACCGGCATATCGCCTTCGGACAAGGCATCCACATCTGTCTCGGCGCACCGCTCGCCCGCCTGGAAGGTGATATCGCCTTCACCACCCTGCTTCGCCGTATGCCGAATCTACAGCTCGCCATCCCACGCTCAGACGTCACCTGGCGTGGCAGCTTTAACCTGCGCGGCGTCAAAAGCCTGCCTGTCACCTTCTAAATGGGAGGTGCATGAAACAAGAGTATGTGCCCACTCATGCAAAGGGAAGCTCGAACTCTCGTCCGAGCTTCCCCTCTGTTCTCACTAGTAACCGAATGGATTAAACGACTCAATCGATTGCGCACTTGCGTTTACAAACGCCTGAAACTCACGAATATCATTCAGGCCCTCGCCATTTCCAGTAGTCAGCTCCCGCTGGCTAGACATTGCTGAACTCGTTCCGCCATCGCTATTTCCAAGCGTGAGCACCCTCCTGCTGGACACTACTGATTCCACTCGGCCGTTATAAACAACGGCCGAACTACTTGCCACCGACAGCCTTATCTGAGATGCCGGATGCGCACTTACAGGTGCCAGAAACGCCAGTTGAGACGATGCAAACAAAGCGCTCAACGCAACCGTTAAGAAGAACTTTCTCTTCATAATTTTCCCTTTCTATCAATAACTATTGGTCACTCCTCTTTCAGTATACTTATGCAACAAAACTCATGCATACTTCTATATCACCCTCCATAACGACAATCTCTCGCGGTTATCGCCTATCTCCCCGATCCTCAAGCCGATATGACGATCATCTCTCGTAGTTCTCATCGGCAGCCCAGGACAAAAGATAGAGATCTTGAGCATCCCATCGCAATATGATACAATCGCTAGTACCAAACATTCAGATATACTATGATTATGCTTAATGGGCACGAAATAATGCTCTTTGACTTTTAAGTCCTATCACTAGAGCCTGCTGATTCGATCAGCCAAATCCACGCTTTAGCAGTGCATGCTTCTAGACAGACGAGAAAGGCAAAAGTAGTATTTCTTCGCTCTTCGTAGAAGCAAAAACATATCTTTTTTCAACAAAGTAGAGCACTAGCAGGGAGCGCCATTGATGACAACGGAGCCAATCGAACTCTTTTATTCCTATGCGCCCGAAGACGAGGCATTGCGCGCACAGCTCGAAACACACCTGGCACTCCTCAAACGGCAAAACCTCATTCACGGTTGGCATCACCGCGAGATCCTAGCCGGGCAGGACTGGGAGCAAGAGATCGACGCCCATTTAAGATCGGCGCGCATCATCCTGCTCCTCGTCAGCCCCGCGTTCATCGCCTCCGACTACTGCTATGGCCTCGAAATGACACAAGCTATGGAGCGTCATGCCTCCGGCTCTGCTCACGTCATCCCTCTTCTCCTACGCCCTTGCGACTGGGAGACAACACCCTTCGGCACACTCCAGGCATTACCAAAAGACGCAAAACCTGTTACACTACGAACAAACCGCGATGCCGCGTTTACCGAGATCGTAAAAGGCTTGCGTGCAGTCATTGCTGCGCTCAACAGCAATTCATCAGGCAGCGCAACACCGGCCACTCAAGAGGCAGATACGCAGAAAAAGAGGACGAGGAAGGGGATAGAAATGGAGAATCCACTACAGCTACCTGCAACACCTACAGCATTCACACCGGCCACACCAACCGCCACAATCGGCACATCCGCGCTCAAAACCGCCATCAACACCTACTATAAAGAGCTCAAAGAATACGAAGGCATCAACGTCGATTACGAGCTTGCCGTGCGCTCCGCCTTCCAGAATCTACTCGCCAACACTGCCCGCAACGTCAACTGGACGCTCATACCCGAACAAACCATCGAGGGCAACATTCGCCCCGACGGCGTCTTGCGCGACCACTTCAACCTCAAACGCGGCTTCTGGGAAGCCAAAGGCCCTAAAAGCGATCTCGAAAAAGAGATCAAGAAAAAAAAGGCCGATGGTTATCCGCTCACCAACACTATTTTTGAGAACACAAAGCAGGCTATTCTCTACCAGAACAAACAACCCGTGTTTGAATGCGAGCTAAAAAATTCACACGAGGTCAGCGATCTACTCAAACAATTCTTCGCCTATACTGAGCCCGACATCGCCAACTTCGAGGTCGCCGTCCAGGAATTCAAAGAGCGCATCCCCGAACTCGCTGGTGCCTTGCTCGCGACCATCGAGAAAGAGTACAGGCTCAACAAACGTTTTATCGGGGCCTTCGACACGTTCGCCGCCCTCTGCCGCTCCTCGCTCAATCCGCAGATCAGCACTTCCGCCATCAACGAAATGCTCGTCCAACACCTGCTCACCAAGCGCCTCTTCCGCACCGTCTTCAACAACTCAGATTTCACCAATCGCAACGTCATCGCCATAGAGATCGAGAAGGTTATCACCGCCCTCACCAGCCGAGAATTTAATCCCAACGACTTCTTGAAGAGGCTGGACCGCTTCTACGTCGCCATCGAGGGCGCGGCCAAAGATATCGGAAGCTGGTCCGAGCGCCAGAGCTTCCTCAACACCGTCTACGAAAGCTTCTTCCAGGGCTTCTCCATCAAGCAGGCCGACACGCACGGCATCGTCTACACGCCCCAGGAGATCGTAGATTTCATGTGTGCCAGCGTCGAAGAAGTCCTCAAAACCGAATTCAATACCTCCCTCGCCGAACCCGGCATCCAGGTCCTCGATCCCGCCACCGGCACCGGCAACTTCATCGTCAACCTCATCAAACGCATCCCCCGCTCCAAACTCCAACACAAATACCTGCACGACCTCTTCTGCAACGAAATCACGCTGCTACCCTACTACATAGCCTCCCTCAATATCGAACACGAATACTACGAACGCATGAAAGAGTACGAACCGTTCGAAGGTATTTGTTTTGCTGATACATTGGAGTTGGCGGAGGGGCAACAGTTATCGTTATTTGTGGAGGAAAACACGGAACGAGTACAGCGTGAAAAAGACGCTCAAATTATGGTAGTGATTGGAAACCCTCCTTACAATGTAGGTCAAGTCAATGAAAACGACAATAACAAAAATCGAAAGTATCCCGTGATTGACCAACGTATACGAGAAACGTACGCTAAATCTTCAAAAGCAACTCTTAACACGAAACTTTACGATGCATATGTTAAGTTCTTCCGCTGGGCAACTGATCGTCTACAAAATCGTGATGGTATTATTTGCCTCGTGTCCAACAATTCCTTTGTAGACCAAATTGCATTTGATGGAATGCGCAAGCATCTTCTACAGGATTTCACACAAATTTACCACCTTGATCTTCACGGAAATGTGCGCAAAAATCCAAAAATTTCGGGTACTACACATAATGTGTTTGGTATACAAGTAGGCATAGGTATCACTATTGCAATAAGGAACTCTCAAAACCCTAAAAAAGGTTTATACTACTACCGTGTACCAGAGAAGTGGACTAAAGTAGACAAAGTGTCTTTTTTAGTAGAAAAAGGTAGTATTCAAAAGATTGAATGGGAGGAATTACAGCCTGATGCAAGATTTCATTGGCTCACAGCAGATTTACAATCAGAGTTTCCTACATTTTTACCTTTAGGTACACGAGAGGTTAGAAGTACTAAGTTACTAGAAAGCAGGACTTTATTTAAAACATATTCTTTAGGCGTGAATACTTCAAGAGATACCGTAGTTTATGATTTTGATAATAAGGATTTAGAAGATAAAGTTAAGCAATTCATCGATGACTACAATAGTGAAGTTGCGAGATGGAGCAGGGCTGGAAACCCTAGTGACATCGACAATTTTGTTCACTATGAGAAGATTAAGTGGAGTCGTAATCTTAAGAGAGATTTAAAAAATGAAAGGTATACGCAATTTGATGCAAAAAATATTAGAAGAGCTATTTATAGACCATTTACTACTGAATGGTTATACCTTACAGATGTCTTAGTCGATGAATTAGGTAAAAGCCGCACATTTTTCCCAAATCAAGATAGTGAGAAAGAAAACGTAGTGATCGCTATCAGCGATCACGGGTTTAGGTCGCTCTTTAGTGTAATAGCAACTACTTACATTCCCGATCTACATTTACTTGCCTCCGCTGACGGATTTCAATGCTTCCCTTACTATACCTATGCCGAAGATGGTTCTAATCAGCGTGAGAATATTACAGATTGGGCGATTAAACAATTTCAATCTAAATATGGCGAGCAAGTCATTAAGTTCGATATCTTCTACTATATTTACGCCATTTTGCATCACCCTCAGTATCGCTCTAGATATATAGAAAACTTGAGGCACGATTTACCTTATGTACCTCTTCTAAAGACAAGAAGTCAATTCGAGGTATGCGTGCATATTGGCAAGGAACTGATGGATTTGCATCTCAACTACGAGCAGGCCAAAGAGTACGATCTGGATTGGCAGGAGAATGAGGAGGTGGCGTTTGATTGGCGCGTGGAGAAGATGCGCTTGACGACGGACAAGACAGCCCTGCTAGTCAATGAGAGCTTGACGCTGGCGGGGATACCATTAGAGTGTTTTGAGTATCGCCTGGGCAACCGCTCGGCGCTGGAGTGGGTAATTGATCAGTATCAGGTGAGCGAGGATAAGCGCAGCGGTATTAAGAGCGACCCGAATAACCTGGATGATCGAGAGTACATTATCCGCCTCGTGGGCCGCGTAGTGACGGTGAGCATGGAGACGGTGCGGCTGGTCAACGAGCTGGCGACTTTAGTGAAGGCAGAGGATTGGCTGGATGAGGCAGTGAACTTAAACGAGAGTGAGTTGGGCATACCAGAGTGAAATATAACGGTAGAGTTTTGTTGCGGGCTAAGGGTGGCCTTAGCCCGCAACAAAACTCTACCGTCGATACGTCTTTCAATTTAATCTTCACGGTAATTGCTGGCCCAATTGCGCTCGTCTTCCTCAAAATTTGATGTGCCTGGGATCATGAGCGAGATTTGGCATGTTGAAGTGTCATGCGTGGCTCCATGCCAGTGCCAGGTGTTGGCTGGAATCGTGATAACCTCACCTGCGGAGAGGACATATTTCTCGGTCTCGGTGGCAACGATGCATTTACCAGTCAGAATCAGCAGAGTTTGATCGTGTTCATGCGTGTGAGGACGGTTACGCGAACCCGCTTCAAAAAAGACCACCAGCATGGCAATTTCACTCGTTCGCCCTGGAAACGCAATACGCTGCTGGCGTGCTACACCTTCAATATAGGAGCTGAGTGCTCCATCCGCGCTCGCGGCATTTTCATCTATTTTGATAGGCATTGGCAGTTTCTGCATTTCTTCTCTCTCCTTCCCACCTTAATGGGTAAGCGCCATTTCTGTGGAACAATCCAAAGAATGAAGTTCTACATAAGCGTTATGCATTCGTCAATCTCATCCCGTGTTCATCGTAACGCGCGCCCACCGGCCTGGCTAGTCCATTGATGCGTTTGAGGTCGTCAGGTGTCAGGACTATCTCGCTTGCCTGCACGTTTTGTTCCAGATAGGTGCGTCGCTTCGTTCCAGGAATCGGAACGACATCGTCTCCTTGAGCGAGAAGCCATGCAAGCGCGAGTTGGCTGGTCTCCACACCCTTCTCCTTAGCAATGGCTTCCAGTTCGTTGACCAGATTAAGATTGGCCTGAAAGTTTTCGCCCTGGAAACGAGGCAGCCCACGCCGGAAATCGTCAGGGGCCAGATCCTCAAAGCGTCGTATTTGCCCACTTAAAAAACCTCGTCCAAGCGGGCTATACGCAACAATCGTTACGCCCAGTTCCCGACAGGTTGGAATGACTTCAGCCTCGATCTCTTGACTCCACAGCGAATATTCCGACTCGAGCGCGCTAATGGGATGAACCTTTGCAGCACGCCTGAGCGTCTGAGCAGAGGCTTCAGACAGACCAAGCAAACGTACCTTTCCCGCTTTCACCAGATCGGCCATTGCGCCAACCGTTTCTTCAATAGGAGTGTTAGGATCAACACGATGCTGATAATACAGATCAATGTGATCAGTGCCAAGCCGTTGTAAGCTGGCATCACAGGCGCGTTTGACGTACTCTGGTTTGCCATTGACGCCTACAACGTCACGTCCTATCCCAAATTTCGTGGCCAGCACCACCTGATCTCGTCGCCCGACCAGAGCTTTCTGCAAAAGCTCTTCGTTCTTGCCCCCTCCATATCGATCGGACGTATCGAGAAAATTGATGCCCAATTCAAGCGCACGATGAATAGTTGCAATGGACTCAGCCTCGTCGGTTGGCCCATAGGATTGAGACATGCCCATACATCCCAAACCAATGCGGGAGATATGCAGAGAACTCTTTCCTAATTGTACCTGTTTCATGGATTGATCCTCCTTAAAATACTGTCTTTCAATCTTTCCTGGAACGTTCGTTGACAACAAGTAAGCCGCCCAGAACCGCATCCGCGATGGCCTCCAACTGGATGCGATCCAGGGGAGCATGACCAGCGATCAAGCGAAAGATCACGGCACCAGAGATGACATCAATGGCGACCTCGACCTCAACGTCTCTGCGAACCTCACCACGATCGAGACCGCGTTGCCATAAGAGACGCGCGACCTGCCTCCGTCCTTCCAAGAATCGTTTGATGAGCAGTTCTCTAGCGTCTGGATCGTTGACCGTCTGCGCCAGTAACTGAGCATAAATCGCTCCTGCCGGGCTTGCGTAAAATTCGCCGACGTGAATGAGATGAACAGTCATGTCGCCGCGAGCAGTACCGGTATCAGGGATAGGAACATTCTCAGCCATGTATTCAGCGAAGGCATCGATAGCCACCATCGTTCGATTTGCCCAATGTTTATATATAGTGACTTTGCTGACCCCAGATCGAGTGCTTATCGCATCGACGGTTGCCGCCTTGAGTCCACCTTCGAGTAGCAGTTCTCTCGTTGCCTGTAGCACCTCTGTGCGGGCTCGTACGCTTTGCTTGCGAAGTGGACGGTCTGACAGCGAAGCCATCTCTGGAGAAGGATCAGTGAATGGCCTCATGAGCGTCTCTCTCTGACCAGATCAACTTCCACCACCCACAGAACGTGTGCAACGACAGCTAGTTTTACTGTCATCTGCGGGTCAAACGCATGCGGTGACCTGCAAGATACGGTGTGCATCATGCGAATGTTGCTCCTTTACAAAAGTATACTGTACGTACAGTATACTTTTGTAACACTCATGTGTCAAGCCCTTGTAGAGTATCAGCCGCAACTTACCTTTTTGCAACCTGCTTACAACCAGGCAGCGGAAGAAGCACTCCACCTTTTCATCCTCCCGCCCCCTTGCATTTCTTTTCATCTTATGGTATATTGCTTGTATGAGCAATCAAGAAAGGAAATCTCAAAAAGCTGAAGCGGCGCAAGGGACGCGCAAACGCATCATTGCTGCTGCCTATCGCGTGCTAGCGGAAAAGGGCTATGATGCCGCGACATTACGGGAGATAGCGCGTGCCGCCGACGCCGCCCCTGGACTCGTCCACTACTACTTCGGTGGCAAGGATCTGTTGCTAGTCGAGGTCCTCAAGGATGTGAGTCAGCGCTTCATTGAGACAGGCGAGCAGCTCAGTAAAGACGTTGTGCCCTCGCAGCTCGCGGAAGCCGCACTCGCCCGACCTCATCGCTGGGCAACGGAGGAAACCGAGTGGTATCGTTTGCGCTACGAACTCTTTGCCCTGGGACTGCACAACCCCACTCTGGCACCCGGCGTACAAGAGCTGTTAGCAGGCGGACGCGAGGCTATTAGTGAGCTTGTGCGCCAAACTATGGGGGAGCAATCAGTTGACTCAATGGCTCTCGCCACTGTTTTGATTGCCAGTTTTGACGGCCTGGCATTGCAAAAAATAATGGACCCTGATGTCGATCTCGATGCCGCATACAAGGTCCTGGCTCAAATACTACAATGCTTTCAATCACCCGACTAATAAGATCGTTTTTTTAGCGTTATTGCTTGCTTAAGCAATCAAATTAATGAGAGTAATCAAATTCAACTCAAAGGGGGAGAGAACACTATGAACGCTAGCGTACTAAAAGCGGGCGAGGGTCGAACCATCATGATGGGACCAGTTCGTCTAGCCGTGCTAGAAGATGGAACAAGCACACGAGGCACTATGGCAATTGCTGAATTTGCGGTTCCACCTCACTCGCCTAGCCCGTTTCCTCATGTTCATCATGCTCATGAAGAGGGATTTTATGTGCTGGAAGGTGAACTAGAGTTCAAGGTAGGTGATGAAACAATTAACGCAGGGACAGGAAGCTTTGTAATGGTACCCATCGGCGTACCCCACACGTTCTCTAATCCAAGCGATAGCCCCGCCCGCTTCTTAGCGACGTTTACGCCACCTCAGTACATCCGCTACTTTGAAGAGATGAGCGAACTTGTATCCAGGTCTGGCCCACCTACTCCTGAACAAGGACGTACTCTTATGTCTCGTTACGATACAGAAGTGATCAGGTAAAAGTCGATACTGCTTTGGCATAATCCGTTTCTCTGCAATCGCGTAGCGACAATCCCTTGCGGTTGTCGTGTGTCCATCCGCTTGAGAGGCTCGTCCACAACGACAACCGCAAGGGATTGTCGCTACGCGATTGCAGGATTACGTTACTCATTGCTGCTTACGGAAGGGGGATCTAAAATCTCTCTTCCCTGCTGCTGGAGCCTCGTTTTGTTTGCGCCGCAGCCGTAAACTAAGCTCTAATAAGCGATTCCTCTGCTGCTCAGCCACAAGTGCATCTTCTCTTTGTTTAAATGCATCCTTCTCTTGAGCTAAATACTGCTGCTCCTCCAGTTGTCTCAACTGCTGCACATCCTGTCGCCAGCGACGACTGTAACGAATAGCATAGACCCACTCACAAATCATAAAGATAATAGCGAGCACCGCAAGCGCAACCTTAATGCTAATATTGAACGCGGTAGCATGGACGAAGAAATCCACAATAAACATCGCCGCTAAGAATAGTACCAGGGCAATATGAGTGAGCAAAAAGGAAACATACGGCACCGTCTTAGCCGCGCCTTCCTCTCTACGCCGTTCTTGCCGTCTGATCTCCCTCTCAATACGGCTATTTTCTATCTGGCTCATGTATTTTCTCCCATCTAAACGTATCAACATAAAAAATATAAGAGAGCATCGCCATAGACCTTGTGTAATATATTTAGTATGCTAAATGCTATTGCTACGAGTCAAGGAAAAAAGGAAATCCCTATACTAAATGGCTACTGGTAAATGGATGTACTAATGAGTTAACATAATGCTCAGTTGAACAAAAGTGGAGGGGGACGCCGGGCGAAATAAATATTGGCCCTAATGAAAAGTTTGCTTTTCATTAGGGCCAATATTTATTTCGCCCGGCGTCCCCCTCCACTTTTGTTCGCTAATAGTTGGATTCAATGTCACAAGACAATCATGAACGGATTCACCACCTGACATGAAAAAGACTTTTCAGAGGAGGGGTTGTCACTACGCAATGGCAAAGAGATCGATTCAGAAACGACTTTTGAATTCCTCGAACTCAGAAGAACTGTGAGTCGTGTAACCTTTGACTTTCGTGCTACATGAGTGACACTCAAAATATTCGGACTACATTTATTCGCATCAAAAACAGACAATAGAGATCTTCAAGAGATTGAAGAGATAATAATTGACGGTAGGTACTATGCAGAAAACAGAAAACACAAATCCGGAACTTTCGCAGAACCGACACAGTATGGCAGACGATATGAAGCCGGCTCAGGCGTTTATTACGAAAACGATCAATGATTGGGTACCTAATCTAGCAGGCGTCCTGGCTTACAACCTGGTGATGCTAATGGTGCCGATCTCCCTCGCACTGCTGGCACTGCTGGGCGCAGTCCTGGGACAATCGAGTATTCGCCCGACCGTCATTAAGCAGGTGACATCCCTGTTCCCAGGGTTAGCGGGACAACAAAACGCGCTCGATCTTGCCTCTCAGCAGTTGGGACAGTCCTCCGGCATCCTGGGTGTGCTCGCAGTTATCTCGGCGATCTTCTTTGGATCTCTGCTCTTTGTGGTGATAGAAGCCTGCCTGGATATTATCTACCGCGTGCGCCCGCGTCCACTCATACGCCAATTCCTGGTGGCGATCGGCGTCTTCATCATCTTTATCATCCTTATTCCCGTCATGGTCTTTGCCTCAGCGGCTCCCAGCATTCTGTTTTCTAACCTCGCAAGCCTTCCGTTCTTGAAGGGCATTCCTGGTGGTAGCTTTGTCTTGATAAGCCTGGGTGGTATTCTGGGTGCGCTCATCGCCGCATTCCTCTTATTCGAGGTCATCTATCTGGTGGTTCCAAATCAGAAGATCAGCTTCCGCACCAGTTGGCCCGGAGCTGTGTGTGCCGCCATCGCAACAGAGGTTGTGCTGACCGTCTTCCCATTGATTATTCGGCTCCTTTTTGGTAGTTACGCCGGCCCGATAGGTTTTGCCGTCATTCTCCTCCTTTTCTTCTACATCTTCTCCATGATTCTCCTACTCGGAGCTGAGGTCAATGCCTCATTCTTCGAAGGTGTCCGCCCCATCCCTAACGACCTGGTAACCTTCCTGAGCACAATGGCTGGCAAGCTCAACAAAGACCTGCCCGAAGTCGAGGCAGACAGTCACGTAGACACAAAACCCACCGATCAAGCAGACGAAGTCCACATCGACGAAGCTCACGAGCAGAGACAGCAACCGAACGAGAGGAGAGCTAACTAACGCTGTTGAGGTGGCTCTTAGATAACACACATCTCAGGACTTAATGCTATTTATTGTCTTGAAGAGCTTCTCATCAAAGAGAAACAAGATTGTGGGATGCTGGTCCCTTCTAGCTAAGCTCGTTCACATGTGTCTCAGCCCATTCGATCAAGCCTGCTAGCGGGACCAGCAACGATCTTCCTTGTTCTGTGAGCCGATACTCTACTTGAGGTGGCACCGTGTCGTGTACAGCACGCTTTACAAGCGATCTCCGCTCCAGATTGTGTAACGTCTGGCTCAACATCTTATGCGAAATTCCCCCAATCTCCCGGTGCAAACGACCATAACGTACCGCTCCATCCGAAAGCTTTACAATCACAAGCGCGCTCCATTTGTCTGCAATCAGATCAAGCAAAGCACGCGATGGACAATTAGCATCCCAGATATTCACCTCGATTTTGATTGTGTTCGGTAGTGTTGCAAAAAATTATAAGCTCTGCAAAATCGGTGATAGAAGAACGGTAAAAATTATTTTAATCTAAGAAAACGGGCGCTTCTTCTGCACCTTTTACTTCTCGCATAATTCGAAGTACACTTCAATTTGTTGAGCTTACAATTTTTTGCAACACTACCCATGGCTGTCCCAAACGCACCAATTGGGTTGGTGACACAGCTTGGAATTGATGACTTTTCCTTCCGCCGTGGGAAGAAATTCGGGACCATCCTCGTAGACTTGCAAAGTCGTCAGGTGCTTGATCTTCTTCCTGATCGTACAGCAGAAACCTCCGCCGCTTGGATGGCTACTCATCCAGAAATTGATCTCGTGAGTCGTGATCGCGGAGGCGATTACGCTACCGGAGCTCGTCAGGGAGCTCCACAAGCGCTTCAAGTAGCAGACAGATTCCATATTGTGAAAAACCTTACTGAGGCTGTTGAGTTAGCGCTGGCTCAATATCGTCCTGAAATTCTTCAAGCACTTCGATCAGAACATGAGACGGGTACTCTCTCTCTTCAAACGAATACGACCTTTACTACGGATGAGATACGATCCCTACCAGACGCCACTGCACAGGCTGCGGTAGTGTTGCAAAAAATTGTAAGCTCAACAAATTGAAGTGTACTTCGAATTATGCGAGAAGTAAAAGGTGCAGAAGAAGCGCCCGTTTTCTTAGATTAAAATAATTTTTACCGTTCTTCTATCACCGATTTTGCAGAGCTTATAATTTTTTGCAACACTACCTTGATGGGAAACTTCTTCTCAAGGAAAAAGCTTTGGGACTCAAGCCGATTCGGGTCAGCTTGAGACAACTTGTAGAAGAGGTGCCCATATCAAAGGAGGTCACGTCGCAGGTTGAGAGATGGAGAGGCATCATTTGGTCTCATATGCCTAGACAGAAAAAAGAAGAGAGGCATTGAGCTATCGTACTCATCTGATAAGAAGAGGGTCTGTTCCCGTTCGCCTCGTCCCTTCTTGTCTATCTGACTCTTCTCTGCCTTACCTGACGTTCTGATTGCTCCCTTCTAGGGAGAGATGTTCACAGATGAACAGACTGTAACCTTTCGTCATCTTCTATAGTGCTCACCCATGAATATACTTTCATGTAGATATATCGCTTCTCGCCTATACTCTTTGAAGAGAGTGACATCCTCTCTAAATTCGTCCCATAACAGCACCGACTTAGGGATAGGAGCGGATTGTACTCCCATCCCTTCCTCTTACAAAAGCAATACTGCTATGACCTTCTTTCGATGAGACGCATCATTGTTGCTGGAGAGAGTGGCAATCGTGACAGCTTGACCTACCTCTGGTTCAGGATGTCCCAGACGATACTGCTGTACGTGTCTTCGGATCTGGTATTCCTCAACGTCGCGGGTTCTTCTCACACATTCAACCCAAGCTGCAACCTGTTCGATCTCCTTATTCTCCCGCGATCCACCCCCCCCGAAACGTCAATTGAAATCTCTGTAGCAACACGTCGCCACGATGGTTCTTTGTCTCAATATGTATCTCTATTAGGGTGGGCAGTGGTCGTTTTCCCACATGCTTTCTCCTCTCGTGATTGCAAGGCCACTTCTCTTTGCTGCAAGGAGTTTCCGGCTGTTTGATGTGTGGTTTCCGATTATCCTGTGCCTCCCTGGCCTTTTTTAGAAGGCGACTGGGCGTCGTCCAGCTTCCTCAAGCGTTCTTGTACTGCGCGAATTTTCGCTGGGGCAACATATAAGTATTCAAGAATAGCCTCGACAAAGTCTATGATGACCGGGACATCTTCTGGAAGGATGTCTTCCTGGGTGACATGAGCACCGATATTGCGCAATTGACGAAGATGGTGAGCCATCTCTGCCAGGGTTTTGGGGATACGCTCTGAGGCCACCAGGTGATTCAACCGTTCAGAAAGAGAGCTTCCCTTTGCGTGTTCATGTTGACAGACCGCTTCTAACGTCAATCCCGCCATCACCGCGCAGGCTCGCGGAGAACGTTTCTCGACGCGCAGCGTTTCCAGATACATTCGTCCAATGGGAGAAGGCAGGACAGCGCCCAACGTCTGAGCAACGGGATACAACAGTTCTGGAGATGCTCCGCGAGGTGGCCGTGCTCCATCTGGGCCGCCACGTACAGTCTGAACATCCCGTTCCAGGGTTGGCTGGGAACAGGTGGAACACAGGAGGACGCGCCACGTTGTCCAGGCCGTTGTTTCCGCACCATTCGCATCAATGGTCGTCGGCCGGAATCCCTCTGCTGCAACGGTAAAAGCGGTGGTGTTTCCGCAGTGTCCACAGATCATAATAATTTTGCTGCTTGCCACTGTCACATGCTCTCTTTCTGAGCGTACCTCACTTCGGCAAAGATGAAAACTACGACCGGAGAGATGCACAGCGTCCTCCTCTGTTTCTTCCTCACCAACTGAATCCAACCTCGTCCGCTGTGCTCTCACACGCCTGGTTCGCTTCGCTACCATCGGTTTCAAGAGATACTTATTTGCTGATCAGAATCTCTCTAAAAATAGTCTTGTACGAAGAGGAGATGATGAAAACATCGTCTATCACAAGTGTGGCACGTTATCATACTGGGAGCATCAACTCAGCTTCCAAACTGCTACCATGTCAGCAAATTCATGTCGCTTAAGACATCGTAGACCCCGTCATTGCCAGCAACCTGTGCCAAGTTTATCAGATTTTCTACCAGGCCATAGGTGTCATCTTCCGTGTACGATTCGTTTTTCGTTGCTGCGAGGTAGAGAGAACGCTGAACGTGAAACATCTCGCGCAACACGACTGAGGCATCTACCGGATGGAAGTGGCCCTGTTTTTCATAGGCTGCATCGAGGGCATCGAGCAATTCCTGGACTTTGTTGAGATGAATTGGTGCTGTCATCTCTCTATTCCCTTTCTTGCTTTATGAAAAGCTCATTCGCACACTTTGATCTTTAGAGAACACTGTATCAAATAGGACTCTTCTATAGAATGTAGTGAGCTTCGGATGTTGTACCCATGCTTGAGGAAGAGGAGCGTGTGATTGGCCGCACTCTGTTCCATCCCGCTGACCAACAAGCCAACAAACGTGTGCTTCCCGTACCTCTTCATGTATCTTGTTCCCCATTGGATAAGGACTCCTGTGATCCTGTTGCGGAAATCGCAGGAGTCACATTCTCTTCTCCTGCGATGGTCGCCAACATGTCCACTTGTGCGAGTTGTTTCGCTCGCTCTCTCTTGTCTGCCATATGCCAGGATGATGTATAGGTCTGCCCTTCATATTCAAGAGAGATGTTCAGCCGGATATGCCCAGAGGTGATTGATTGCTCGTATCCAATCACGGTCCACTTTCCTTGTTGTTGTCCGGTGTTGAGAAGCATTGGTGCATACGATGGATGATCCTGAAGAAAGGCGATCACCGCTTTCTTGATCGGTTGCCATTCCTCAGTTGGGTAGTGGCTCATGTGAGAAGGATAGCCCGGTCGAGATTATAGCGATGAAGAAAGAGCAGGAGGCAAGCCTCATGCATGATCACCGATTTGGAAAAGGAGAGCGTCATGCGCACAAAACGAGCGAGACGCTGCCGCAAGGTGGTATTCCACCGCTCGACATGGGCGGTTTCTCCCGTCTCTTTTCCCACAGCGGTATGCTGTTCCTGTGGGATCACCGCCTGAGACGCTGCCCAGAAGTCTGTGAAGCAATGGCCAAGTACGATAGAAATCGGGAATGGCCTCCCACAACCGTTGACACGTCTTTTTACTCCGATCCCCAACCGCATAGGCCACCACTTGGCGCGTTTGACGACACAGAGCAATCCAAACCCAGGAAGTATGGGCCTTTTTGAGCACAAACGACCACAATTCGTCCAATTCCAGCGTCGTGGACGTGGGATCCAACGGGTCCGGTGCGAGGAGGGTGGTATGGAAGGGCGAAAGGTGAGCTACTTTTTTGTGATCCAACTCGACACCGTGGTGCGAGAGACGCCAAACGTGCGCGTGAGGCCGCGCAGACTGCTGCGTTCTTGATACGCATGCAAGAACTCTTCACGGCGAGCTTCTGAGTAGATGTTGGGAGGTGGGTTCTCGCGGCTGCGACGCCCACATGCATAACAGCGATACTTCTGTTTTCCATTGGGAGCATGGCCATCACGTACCAGTGCATCGCTTTGACAGTGAGGGCAATGAAGGGGAATTGTCACCAGTGAAGACTCCTCTTTTACATTTCTCTTGATCTTCGTAGTTTACCACATCCTTCTCAGTTGTGCCACTACCCCGATTTGATGGTGAAGAGTCAGCATAATCTGGGTATTGAGGTCATCGGACCGATGAGGCCCGACTCCAGTTGGCAGATGAAGGCCGACCAGGGCTATGATCTCACCCATTTTACCGTGGATTGGGATGCACACCAGGTCATCTGCCCTCAAGGGAAACTGAATACGTGCTGGACGCCGCACCTAGATGCCTGGGGAACCCCGATTATCAGTGTCAAGTTTTCTCGAACCGATTGCCGCCTCTGCCCAGCTCGCTCGTTGTGTACGAAGGCGGCAGAGTCACCCAGGCATGTGACCTTGCGCGTCCAGACTGATCACGAGATGTTACAGCGGGTTCGCCGTTTGCAAACCACCCCTGAATGGAAGGCACGCTCTCCCGCTCTCCGTGCACCAAACACTCGCTCAACACTCCATGCGCGATCTAGCGCGTGGAGGGGTACATACCGTTCGGGCAGGGTGCTCTAGTGGAAATTTCGATCTTTAGTGGATGGCTTCGGGTTTGCGGTTCGTCACGCGAAACCGTTCCACCGTAGCGGTTATTCGATTAGGAGTGCAACTTTACGAACAGCAAAACGCACACTAGCGAATGTTCGCGTAGCGTGTAGCTTGACGTGTCAGCGTGCTGAGTAGGACTTTTAGGTGGTCGAGGGAGCACCTCTATACGTTATTATGCCTATCAAGTTGCTTGGCCAGTTCGCATTTTGGGCAAAATATCACTTCCATCGTGCCGGTCAACTTGATTTTCATTGCTTGGTTATGTACAATGCACGTGTAAATTTCCTCTTGACCAACTTGGTCAGCCAGGGCAACATCTTCTGTTGGTGCCAGGGCTTCTTCGATCTCGTCCGCCAGCTCGTCATCGTTCGCATTTTGTTGCATAGGTATAATTGATTGTAGGGGGGTAGAAACCTCTGAACCAACTTGGTTTAAAGGGAAACTTTCGGCTACGGCTACGGGAATTGCTCTAGCCAGGTCACTCGTTCCCGGAAGTTCCGGGAGCTGGAGCACCTTCTCTTCCTCCAGCTCGTTCGCCAGCTCGCGGTCATCGTCTGTGATCTGGCGGCGAATATCCTCGTGTTGGCAGTCAGGATTGAGGCATTGTAGATGGAAGATGCGGCGTGTGTTGTAGCCCTTGCAGAGCGGGCATCGGTCTCGCTTGCCCCCGTGGTTGCGTTCCTGGTCCTTCGTAGGCGAGATGCAGAGTGAATCGGCGGCAACATCTATTCGTATTCCCCCACCATTTTCATAGCCCATACTTTTATAATTCTTCCCTTTTTAGTGTATGTCCACACAAATACTCTATCTTGCCTTTTATACTCTAGCAGTTGAGTGTATCCCTCACCTGACTTTCATTGTCCCTTTTATCCTTCTACCATAGAAGCTATATTTTATGCTTATACTCTAAAGCTTGTTAGTAGAATGCTACATAAATACCTAAGAGAAATATAACACGCTTCTTCTCGCCTGTCAACTCCTACAAGATAATAAATACTCTATACTCACCATTCTTAATCTACCTCTAAATACACACATCACTCACGCGCTACTCCCCAGCTCTCCCTTGTATCCTCCATCCCCTGCGCTCATCTGATCGCCAGGCGCTAGCCGTAGCCCCTCCCTACAGAGCCGCCGCCTCAAGCGTGCGGCTCCTGTTTTTCGCACCGAGCGAATTCAAGCCTTCAAACCTTCTGGCTGCTAGAAAGAGGGGTAAAGCCGCTCCACAGGCGGTACTATAGCTGTCAGCCAGGCACGCCAGATGCGAGGGGTTACGGTGCCAGATGACATGAGTTTGCACGCCAGATGCGAGGGGTTACACTTTTCTACCCGTATTCTGCTACCGGCACTAGCGCTCTTTTCTCTACACTCCCCTCCTTGCGAAATGGCCTTCGTGCCACTCTATAGGCCGCTCTACAGGATTTAAGAAGTGCGTCAGATGCGAGGGGTTGACCTGCTGCGCTCAACCTGCGCGCTGGAGAAAACCACAAAGCCTCTCTGCTCAAGGTAGTACGGGTACGCTCCGCTTTCCCTGGCGAGGAGAGGGCCAGGACAGGGCATCGTATCGTAGAGGCGTATGATGATTAAGCTACCCGTTCCTGAATTTGGCTCTCAGCGTGAAATTCTACACTTCTACCTGCCCGCTCCCCTGCAACACTCTCACGGCCATCAGGCGAGGCTTCGCCCTTTTCATTTCGCCAGATGCGAGGGGTTGCTGCTCCTTCACAATGAACTGGACGCTCTTCTGTTCCTCTCTCTTCCTTGGTCAGGCTCGCGATCGCTTTCGAGGCAAAAGACATTCCCTCTCCAGTTTTGGCCGCTCACTGCTTTCATGCCCACGTTCCTGACAGTGTTATTTGACTAAATTATTGGATCTTACACACTCTCGGTGAAGCTCGCTTGCTTCTGCCACATTAGTAGATCGTTCTACATCAATAAAAATACTTTTGTAGAAGGATCGTATGAAGAAGATGAAAGTGTCTGCTACGCTGGCATT
>JAABUQ010003359.1_pt1 | contig 29517 bp, 22 predicted proteins | sample 5560001 | NCBI WGS metagenome assembly JAABUQ01 (sample SAMN10711888, study PRJNA513371) | rock metagenome | isolation source: Antarctica rocks | place: Antarctica: Victoria Land, Finger Mt nord | collected 2015-12-18 | reverse complement strand
GCGCCGCGTGCGAGCCCGTGCTGCCTGTTGTCCTCGAGCGTCACGATCTGCACGGGGACGTGCCGGGTCGCCGGATCCTGCTTCAACTGGGACAGGACGTTCCAGCCCAACATGTCGGGCAGGAAGACATCGAGCGAGACGGCAGTGGGACGAAACTCTCGGGCCAGCGCAAGCGCTTCGGCGCCCCGCATGGCCACGAGCACCTTGAAGCCGTTGTCGCGCGCGAGGTCGACGAGGATACGGGCGTAGTGAGGGTCGTCCTCGACGATGAGCAGGACGTTGTCACCGGTCTCGAGGTCTGCCCGATCGTCCGCTACGATCTGTTCGACGCCGACCGCCCGTTCGGCAAAACCCGCGCCGACGTCGCGCGCGCGTCCCTTGGCGCCCTGGCTCGCATCGCTCGCCGGCCTTGCGGAAGCCGGGATCACCGGAGCCGAGACCCCGACATAGGTGAGCGGCAGATAGAGCGTGAAGGTCGAGCCTGCGCCCGGCACGCTGCGGAGCTGGATCTCGCCCCCGAGCAGGTTGGCGAGTTCCCGGCTGATGGCGAGGCCGAGACCCGTCCCCCCATATTTGCGGCTGGTGCCCGCATCGGCCTGCTGAAAGGCTTCGAAGATGATCTTCTGCTTCTCGGGCGGTATGCCGATACCCGTGTCCGAGACTTCGAAGGCCACGATCGACGGAGCGTTCTTGAGCAGGCGGTGGTCCTGGTTCCAGCCGCCCGCGGCCGGCGAGACGGCGAGCTTGATGACGCCTTGATGGGTGAACTTGAAGGCGTTCGACAGGAGGTTCTTGAGCACCTGCTGCAGGCGCTTCGAATCCGTCACGATGCTGCGCTCGAGTTCGGGCGATGTATCGACCTCGAAAGTGAGGCCGCGGCGCTCGGCCTCGTGCCGGAACGGCCGCGCGATCATCTCCAGCAGGTTGGCGAAGACGATCTCCTCGGCCTCCACCGACACCGTGCCGGACTCGATCTTGGACAGGTCGAGGATGTCCGTGATGAGGTTGAGCAGGTCGGTGCCGGCGCCGTGAATGGTGCGGGCGAACTCGACTTGCTTGGGGCTCAGGTTGGCATCCGGATTGTCCCCGAGCTGCTGGCCCAGGATCAGGATCGAGTTCAACGGCGTCCGCAGCTCATGGCTCATATTGGCCAGAAACTCCGACTTGTACTTCGACGTGAGGGCCAGTTCGGCAGCCTTCTCTTCGAGCGCGCGGCGAGCTTGCTCGATCTCCTGGTTCTTGGCCTCGACCTCCTCGTTGCGATCGGCGAGTTGCTGCGCCTTCTGGCCCAGCTGTTCGTTGGTCTGCTGGAGTTCACGCTGCTGGGTCTGGAGCTCGCCCGCGAGTTCCTGCGACTGGGTGAGAAGACCCTCGGTCTGCATGGTCGCTTCGATCGAGTTCAGCACGATGCCGATCGAGGTCGTCAACTGATCGAGGAAGGACATCTGCAATTCGGTGAAGCTGCCCAGCGAGGCCAATTCGATCACGGCCTTGACCTGGCCTTCGAACAGCACCGGCAGCACGATGGCGCTACGCGGCATGGCCTTGAACACGCCCGAACCGATCGGCACGACATTCGTCGGCAATTGCGTCACGAGCATCGGCCGGGCATCCCGGGCGCATTGCCCGATCAGGCCCTCGCCCATCGCCAGGCGAGCCGGGTGGCCGGACGCGCCGTCGTTGGCGTAGGCCGACAGCAGCTTGAGACCCGGCGCAGCGGGCTCGCCGGCGTCGATCTGATAGATGACGCCCAGCTGCGCCTCGACGAGCGGCGCGAGTTCGGACAGCAGCATGCGCCCGACGGTCGCAAGATCCCGCTGGCCCTGCAGCATGTTGGTGAACCGGGCGAGGTTCGTCTTCAGCCAATCCTGCTCGGTGTTGCGCTCGGTGGTCAGCCGCAGGTTGCCGATCATCGTGTTGATGTTGTCCTTGAGTTCCGCGACTTCGCCGCGGGCCTCGACCTGGATCGAGCGCGTCAGGTCTCCCTTCGTCACCGCGGTGGCGACCTCGGCGATGGCGCGGACCTGGGTCGTCAGGTTGGCGGCCAGGAGGTTCACGTTGCCGGTCAGATCCTTCCACGTGCCGGCCGCGCCCGGCACGTTGGCCTGACCGCCGAGCCGGCCCTCGACGCCCACTTCGCGGGCGACGCTCGTCACCTGGTCGGCGAAGGTCGCGAGCGTGCCCGTCATGTTGTTGATCGTCTCGGCGAGAGCCGCGACCTCGCCCTTCGACGCCACCGTGAGGTTCTGCTTCAGATCGCCGTCGGCCACCGCCGTCACCACCTTGACGATACCGCGCACCTGCTCGGTGAGGTTCGCCGCCATGACGTTCACGGTGTCGGTGAGGTCCTTCCAGGTGCCGGCCACCCCGGGCACGGCCGCCTGTCCGCCGAGCCGCCCTTCGGTGCCGACCTCGCGCGCCACGCGCGTCACCTCGCCCGCAAAGGCGTTCAATTGGTCCACCATGGTGTTGATGGTGTTCTTCAGCTCGAGGATCTCACCCTTCACGTCGACCGTGATCTTGCGCGACAGGTCACCGCGCGCGACGGCGGTCGTGACCTCGGCGATGTTGCGCACCTGGGTGGTCAGATTGGCGGCCAGGAGGTTCACGTTGTCGGTGAGGTCCTTCCAGGTACCGGCTACGCCCGGCACCACCGCCTGCCCGCCGAGGCGGCCGTCCGTGCCGACCTCGCGGGCCACGCGGGTCACCTCGCCCGCGAAGGAGCGGAGCTGGTCAACCATGGTGTTCAGCGTCTCCTTCAACAGAAGGATCTCGCCGCGCACGTCCACAGTGATCTTTCGGCTGAGGTCGCCGTTGGCGATGGCGGTCGCGACCTCAGCGATGTTGCGGACCTGGCCGGTCAGGTTGCCGGCCATGGAGTTCACGTTGTCGGTCAGGTCCTTCCAGGTGCCGGCGACGCCCGGCACCTGGGCCTGGCCGCCGAGCTTGCCTTCCGTGCCGACCTCGCGTGCCACGCGCGTCACCTCGCCCGCAAAGGCGTTCAACTGATCCACCATCGTGTTGATGGTGTTCTTGAGTTCCAGGATCTCGCCCTTCACGTCGACCGTGATCTTGCGGCTGAGGTCGCCTCGCGCCACGGCGGTCGTCACCTCGGCGATGTTGCGCACCTGCCCGGTGAGGTTCGACGCCATCGAGTTGACGTTCTCGGTCAGGTCCTTCCAGGTGCCTGCGACGCCCGGCACCTGGGCCTGGCCGCCGAGCTTGCCTTCCGTGCCGACCTCACGCGCCACCCGCGTCACCTCCGAGGCGAAGCGGTTCAGCTGGTCCACCATGGTGTTCAGCGTTTCCTTCAGTTGAAGGATCTCGCCTCGCACGTCGACCGTGATCTTGCGCGACAGGTCGCCATTGGCGATGGCGGTCGACACCTCGGCGATGTTGCGCACCTGGGCGGTCAAGTTGCCGGCCATGGAATTCACCGAATCCGTGAGGTCCTTCCAGGTGCCGCCGACGCCCGGCACCTGGGCCTGGCCGCCGAGGCGCCCCTCGGTGCCGACTTCGCGCGCCACGCGCGTCACCTCGCCGGCGAAGGAGCGAAGCTGGTCCACCATGGTGTTCAAGGTGTCCTTGAGCAGCAGGATCTCGCCCCGCACATCGACGGTGATCTTCTTCGACAGATCGCCGCTGGCGACCGCGGTCGCCACCTCGGCGATGTTGCGCATCTGAGCGGTCAGATTGCCGGCCATGGAATTCACGGAATCCGTGAGATCCTTCCAGGTCCCGGCCACGCCCTTGAGCTGCGCCTGGCCGCCGAGCCGCCCCTCGGTGCCGACCTCGCGGGCCACGCGCGTCACCTCGGATGCGAAGGCGTTGAGCTGGTCCACCATCGTATTGATGGTCTCCTTCAGCTCCAGGATCTCGCCGCTGACGTTGACGGTGATCTTCTTGGACAGATCGCCGTTGGCGATGGCGGTCGACACTTCCGCGATGTTGCGCACCTGGGCGGTGAGGTTGCCGGCCATGGAGTTCACGGAATCGGTGAGGTCCTTCCAGGTCCCCGCAACGCCGAGCACGTTCGCCTGCCCGCCGAGCCTCCCTTCCGTGCCGACCTCGCGGGCCACGCGCGTGACTTCCGACGCGAAGGCGTTGAGCTGATCCACCATCGTGTTGATGGTCTCCTTCAGCTCCAGGATCTCGCCCGAGACGTTGACGGTGATCTTCTTCGACAGATTGCCGTTGGCGATCGCGGTCGAGACCTCGGCGATGTTGCGCACCTGGGCGGTCAGGTTCGAGGCCATGGAATTGACGTTGTCGGTCAGGTCCTTCCAGGTCCCTGCGACACCCGGCACCTGCGCCTGGCCGCCCAGCCGGCCTTCGGTGCCGACCTCGCGCGCCACGCGCGTCACCTCGCCGGCGAAGCCGTTGAGCTGGTCCACCATCGTGTTGATGGTCTCCTTCAGCTCCAGGATCTCACCGCTGACATTGACGGTGATCTTGCGGGAGAGATCGCCGCGCGCCACCGCCGTCGTCACCTGGGCGATGTTGCGGACCTGCGCCGTGAGGTTGCCGCACATGGCGTTGACGGAATCGGTCAAGTCCTTCCAGGTCCCGGCCACGCCCGGCACGATGGCCTGGCCGCCGAGCTTGCCTTCGGTGCCCACCTCGCGGGCCACGCGCGTCACCTCGGAAGCGAAGGAGCGCAACTGATCGACCATCGTGTTGATGGCCTCCTTGAGCTGCAGGATCTCGCCCCGCACGTCGACCGTGATCTTCTTCGACAAGTCCCCGTTGGCGACCGCGATCGTCACGTCGGCGATGTTGCGGACCTGAGCCGTGAGGTTCGAGGCCATGGAATTGACGCTCTCGGTCAAGTCCTTCCACACGCCTGTGACTTCGCTGACCTGAGCCTGGCCGCCCAGCTTGCCGTCGGTGCCGACCTCGCGCGCCACGCGCGTCACCTCGGAGGTGAAGACGGAGAGCTGCTTGATCATGCCGTTGACGATCGTGGCCGACCGCAGGAATTCGCCCTTGAGGGGCCGCCCTTCCACGTCGAGCGGCACCGTCTGCTGGAGATCTCCTTTGGCCACGGCCGTGATGGTGCGGGTCACCGCAGTGGTGGGCCACAGCAGATCGTCGATGAGCGTATTGACCGAGCTCTCCATGTCGGCCCAGGCGCCATTCGACGTTCCCAGTCGCACGCGCGTGCGGGTCTTGCCGTCCCGGCCCACCACCTGGCCGACCGTCTCGAGCTGCTGGGCCATCCGCTCGTTGGCCCCCACGATATCGTTGAACGCGTCCGCGATCTTGCCGGCCAGGCCGGGAAAGTGTTTGGGCAGCCTGACCGAGAAGTCGCCGAGGCGCATGGCCTGCAGGGCGTCGAGGAGTTCGGTCGGGTCGAGCGAAGCACTGTTTTCGCCCGGCAGCACCAACCCGCCCTTCGCCGGGTCGGCGGGATGACCGTTGCCGTTCCTCGCCCGCGGGGTGGGCGGGGCCGCGGCCGGCAGGCCCGATGGAGCCGATGTGGCCGCGGTCTTGCTGGTTGTCCGCCCCATCTGCACGCTCCCGCCCGTCACGAACCGTTGCCCGTCTCGCTCTGCCTATAGCCGATCGGCGGGTTCGGAGGCACGCGGAATCCGCCTCGGCATCGGGGCTGAGCCGCAGAACGGGCGCGTGCCGACGCCACGCTCGAGATCTTCTGCCGTCCCGTCCGGCCAGTCTCGCCGCTCGATCACTTCGCGGATCTTGCGGGCAAGGTCATCCATGGCGAAGGGCTCGGTCATGTTCTTGAGGCCCGGCCGCAGCACCCGCGCGGCATCGACCATCTGGCGCCCGTTCATGCCGCCCGACAGCCCGACATCGATGGACCGGACGAGACCAAGTCCCGGACGTCAGACCCGCGACAGCTCGATACAGTGACGGACGGCGCAGGTGAGACAGCGCTACGAGCAGTGTTCATGCTCTCTTCGAAGCAAGAGAGGCCAGGAAGGTGCAGTCAAGGCGAGACTCGATCGAAGGACATCGTCATGCATGAGGCGCCATGTGGGGCCGTGCTGGACGGCCCTCGGTCGGCGCCACGATGGCAGGGGTTCCTATCGTCCCGCCGCATAGGCCTGCATGCCCCGGGGGTTGGCGGCGGCGCGGCGGAGCGGGCCGTCGAGCGCCGCGGCGACGAGCCGTCCCTCGGACCAGTCGTCGCCGACCTCGACGAGATGGCCGCGGTGCCGCAGTTCCGCGATGGTGGCGTCGGGAAGACGGCTCTCGACGACCAGCACGTTCGGGCGCGAGCGGCGCGGCCAGAACGACGACGGGAAATGCTCGCTGTGCCAGGCCGGGGCGTCGATGCTCTCCTGGAGGTTCATGCCCGCATGGACATGGCGCAGGAAGAACTGCGGGATCCACTGATCCTGCTGGTCGCCGCCGGGCGTACCCCAGGCCAGATAGGGTCTGCCGTCGTGCAGGGCCAGGGTCGGCGACAGCGTGGTGCGGGGCCGCCGGCCGGGTGCGAGACTCGCGGGCCGGCCCTCGTCGAGCCAGAACATCTGGGCTCGCGTGCCGAGCCCGAAGCCTAAGGTCGGGATCACGGGCGAGGATTGCAGCCAACCGCCCGAGGGCGTTGCCGCCACCATGTTGCCGTAGCGGTCGATAACGTCGAAATGAACCGTGTCGCCCTTCGATGTGCCGAGCCGCCCGACAGTGGGCTCGCCGGCGCCCGAGGACCCCACCGCGACCCGGCTCTCGTCGGTCGCGCGCGCGTCCACGGCCGAACCATAGCCTTCGATGGTGCCGGGGCGAAGCTCGGCCGAGGCCTGGCTGCCGATCAGCGCCCGGCGCTCCGCGTTGTAGGACTCGGAGAGCAGCCTTTCGATCGGCACGTCGACGAAGTCGGGGTCACCGTAGAAGGCCTCGCGGTCCGCGAAGGCGAGCTTCGAGGCCTCGACCACGAGATGGATGAAGTCGGGGCCTGCGGGATCGAGCCGGTCGAGGTCGAAGCCCTTGAGCAGCGCCAGTTGCTGGAGCGCCACCGGCCCCTGCGACCAGGGTCCAGCCTTGAGCACGCGGTAGCGGCCGTAGTCGAGCCCGACCGGCGCTTCCACGCCGGCCTGCCAGCCCGCCATGTCCTGCCCGGTCAGCACGCCGCGGTTGGCATGTCCCGACACGTCCATGACGTCTTGCGTGCGGCAAAACCGGTCGACCGCCTCGGCCACGAAGCCCTGCGACCACGCGCGGCGCGCCGCCGCGATCCCACGCTCGCGGTCGCCGGCAGCTTCGGCCTCGCGGCAGAGGCGTTCGAACGTGTCGGCAAGCGTCGGGTTCGTGAACAGCGTGCCGGGAGCCGGGACGTCGCCACCGGGCAGGTAGACGGCCGCCGATGTCGGCCAATGGGCGCGGAACAGGTCGGCCACGGTGCGGATCGTGGCCGAGACGCGCTCCACCAGCGGGTGGCCGTGGCGCGCGTAGAAGATCGCCGGCGCCAGCACGTCGCGCACCGACAGGGTGCCGTGCCGTAGCAGCATCACCATCAGAGCGTCGAAGGTGCCGGGGATGCAGGCCGCCAGCATGCCGGTACCCGGGATCAGGTCGAGGCCGAGCGCGCGGCAATGCGCGATCGTGAGTCCGGCCGGTGCCGGGCCCTGGCCACAGATGACCTCCGCGCTCTCCGCCCCTGCGGCGTGCAGGATGATGGGCGCGTCCCCGCCGGGGCCGTTGAGGTGCGGTTCGACGACCTGCAAGGCGAAGGCCGTGGCGCAGCCGGCATCGAAGGCATTGCCGCCGCGCTCCAGGATCGACATGCCGACCGCGGTCGCGATCCAGTGGGTCGAGGCCACGACCCCGAAGGTGCCCTGGATCTCGGGGCGGGTGGTGAAACGGCCGGGGCTGACGTTGCTCATGGGTCTGACATCACGTTGCGGAGTGAGGAAGCGAAAGACCTCGCCGAGGGACCGGAGAGAAGGGGTCGCTCCGGCCGCCTCCTCCACCGCGCTACGCGCGGTCCCCCTCCTCCATTGCAGGGAGGAGGATACAGTCCTCCCCTGCGCAGCAGGGGAGGAGGACCGCCTGCGAGGCGGTGGAGGGGGCGGCGGTGGCAGGGCCGCGCCGGCAAGGTCTCATCCAATTTCAACTGTCGCGCGGGTCGAGCGCGTCGCGCAGGCCGTCGCCGAGGAGGTTGAAACCCAACACGGCGAGGAAGATCGCGACGCCGGGCGAGATCGACATCCAGGGCGCCTGTTCCAGAAAGTTCTTGGCGGTATTGAGCATGGAGCCCCAGGAGGGGGCGGGCGGCTGCTGGCCGAGCCCGAGGAAGCTCAAGCTCGCCTCGGCGATGATGGCGCCGGCGATCGCCAGCGTGGCCTGGACCACGATCGGCGAGAGCGCGTTGGGCAGCACGTAGCGCAGGATGATCCAGCGGTCCGGCAGGCCGATGGCGCGGGCGCCCTCGATGTAGTCCTCGGCCTTCACGGCCAGCACCTGGCCGCGGGTGAGGCGGGCGAAGATCGGCATGGCCGAGAGCCCGATGGCGATCATGGCGTTGCCGAGGCTCGGGCCCAGGAAGGCGCCGAGCGCGATGGCCAGGACCAGGAACGGGCAGGACAGCAGCGCCTCGACGACGCGCGACAGTACGGCATCGATCCAGCCGCCGAAGTAGCCCGCCACGAGCCCGATCGGCACGCCGAGTGCCAAGGCGATCGACACCGAGATGCAGCCCGCCAGCAGCGACGCCCGGGCGCCGAAGATCAGGCGGGACAGGATGTCCCGCCCGAGGTCGTCGGTGCCGAGCCAGTGGGCGGCCGAGGGCGCCTTGCGGATCAGGAGGAAATTCGTCTTCAGCGGATCCGCGGGCGCGATGAGCGGTGCCAGCACGGCCGCTGCCACGAACAGCACGACCACCACGGCCCCCACCACCGCGGCGCGGTTGCGCAGAAAGGCCGCGATGGCGCGGTTGGGGGCGCGCTTGGCGACCGCGGCGGGCGCGAGCACGACGGCCGTCATCCGCCGACCCTCAGGCGCGGGTTGATCAGCACGTAGAGCACGTCGGCCAGGAGGTTCAGGAGCACGAACGCGCAGGCCACGCAGAGCACCACGCCCTGCACCACGGCGTAGTCGCGCGTGAAGACGGCGTCGACGATGAGCTTGCCGAAACCGGGAATCGTGAAGACCTGCTCGGTCAGCACGGCACCGCCGATCAGTTCGCCGAACAGCAGCGTCGTCAGGGTGACGATCGGCACCAGCGCGTTGCGCAACGCGTGTTTCAGGATCACGGCGGGCGCCAGCAGCCCCTTGGCCCGGGCCGTGCGGATGTAGTCGGCCCGGAGCACCGCCAGCATGGCGCCCCGCGTGTGGCGCATCAGCGACGCCGCGAGCGCCGCGCCGATGACGAGCGACGGCATCAGCATGGTGCGCAGGTTCTGCAAAGGGTTCTCGCGGAGCGGCACGAAGCCCGAGGCCGGCAACCAGTGCAGCTTCACGGCGAAGAGCAGGATCATCAGGACGCCGAGCCAGAACGGCGGCACCGAGATGCCCGACAGCGCCGCCACATTGGCCCCGAGATCGATGGCACTGCCCTTGCGCACGGCCGCCAGCACGCCAGCCGGAATGCCGATCGCGAAGGCGATCAGCATGGCGAAGATCGCGAGTTCGATGGTGACCGGGAGCTTGGTGGCGATGAGCTGCGTGACGGGCTGGTCGGTCTTCAGCGAAAAACCGAGGTCGCCATGCAGCACGCCGCCGATCCAGCGGACGTATTGCACCGGCACGGGTTCGTCGAGATGGTACTTGTGGCGCAGGAACTGCAGGATCTCCGGGCTCCGTTCCTCGCCCGCCAGCGTCAGCACGGGATCGCCCGGCAGCAGCTTCTGCAGCGAGAAGGTGAAGACCGACACGAGCACAAGGGTCGGGATCGCGAGCAGCAGGCGCCGGCCGATGAAGCTCAGCATGGGAGGTGGTCCGCGTCCGGAGTGTCGGCCCTTCTCCCGCAAGCGGGAGAAGGTGCCTGAGCGCAGCGAAGGCGGATGAGGGGACCTTCGACCGTGGGGGTGCCCCTCATCCGACCCTCGCCTACGCGAGGGCCACCTTCTCCCGCAAGCGGGAGAAGGGATCGCGCCCCGAGGTCGCTCACCTGTCCAGCGTCACGTTCTGGAGCCGGATCATGCCGTCGGGATGCGGTACGAAACCGTGCAGCGCCTTGGCGGCGCCGAAGATATGCGGCTCGAAGTAGAGGTAGAGGATCGGCTTGTCGGTGTTGATGATCTTCATCGCGGCGGCATATTTCGCCTTCCGCTCGGCCGGGTCCGTGACGGTGCGGGCGCCGTTGAGCAGGGCGTCGACCTCCGGGTTGCAGTATTTCATGTCGTTGAGCCCGGCCTTGCAGGTCAGGAACTGGTGGATGTTGCCGTCGGGGTCGACGCGCCCCGACCAGGCCGTCATGTTGGCCTCGAAATTGCCCGCCTGGGCTTCCGACAGCAGCGTCGCGAACTCGGTCGCCTTGAGCTGCACATCGAAGCCCGCTTCCGCCGTCATGGCCTGGATCACCTGGCCGACCTGCTGGGTGACCGGATCGTTCGCCACCGTCAGGGCGACCTTGACGGGCGCCGTGGCGCCGGCGGCCTTGAGCAGCGCCTTGGCCTTGTCGACATCTCGCCCCGGCACGAGCTGATCCAAATGGTAGTAACTCGCCGGCGCGAAAGGTTGGGCACCGGGGGTGAAGCGGCCTTCGAAGACGGCGTCGTTGATGGCCGAACGGTCAATGGCGAGGTCGAAGGCCTGCCTCACGCGCGAATCCTGGCCCAGCGGCGTCTTGGCGTGGTCGCCCGTCACGTTGAGCTCGATCGTGTTGAAGCCCAGGCCGGGGATGGAGATCACCGACAGCTTCGGGTCGGCTGCGGCGTTCTTGACGTCGGTCGAGGCCATGCGTTCGATGAGATCGAGGCCACCGCTCTGCAGGTTGGCGAGGCGGACCGTCGTGTCGGCGATCGGCATGAAGGTGACGCGATCGAAGTGGTAGGCGCCGGCGTTCCAATATTGCGGAAAGCGCTCCAGCACGATGCGATCCTGGGCGACCCGCTCGACGAACTTGTAGGGTCCCGAACAGACCGGGCTGGCCGTGACGTTGCCGGTGCTCGACGCCTTGGGCGCCACCATCATGCCGGCGCGGTCCGTCAGTTGTGCCACCAGCGCCGCGTCGGGCTGCTTCAGCACGATGTTCACGGTCTGGGGGTCGACGACGTCCACGTGGTCGACCGACGCGATCTCGCTCTTGCGCACCGACTCGGGCAGCGTGCGGTCGCGGTCGAGATTGAATTTCACGGCCTCGGCATCGAAGGGTTCGCCGTCGTGGAAGGTGACGCCGGTGCGGAGCTTGAGGGTCAGCACCTTGTTGTCGGGGCTCCAGGTCCAGGACGTGGCCAGTTGCGGCACGAACTTGAGGTCGGGGGTCGTGTCGATCAGCTTGTCGCAGAGCGACGCGAAGACGATGCGGCTGACGTAGGAGCGCGAACGGGCCGGATCGAGGAAGTCCGGGTCGTCCTGCAGGCCGATCTTGAGGCTGCCGGCCGCCGAAGCCGCCCCGGCGCCGAAGCAGCACACCACCGCCAATGTGATCTCGATCCGCTTCATGGGTTGTCCTCCGCTCAAGTGATGTTGGCCGGCTCCGCGGCTCTGGCCGCGTTCGCGGCTTCGGACTGCTGCGATCTCGCCTCGAACAGCGCGAGCCGTCGGGTGAACGCCGCCGAGGCGGGTGGCGTCACGATCGTTCCGGCACCGGCTCCTGCGATCTCGCGCCAGAAATGGCACGCGACCGAGCGTCCGCCCGGCGCGGCTTCCAAGGGCGGCCGCGCCTCGCGGCAGAGGGGCCGGACATGCGGGCATCGCGTATGGAACCGGCAGCCCGGCGGCGGGCACGTGGCGCTCGGAATGTCGCCGTCGATAGGCGCGCGTTCGCGCCTCGCCCGCGGGCTCGGCACCGGGACCGAGGACAGCAGCGCCTGGCTGTAGGGGTGGAGCGGCTCTTCGAACAGGGCGTCAACGGGCGCCAGTTCGACGATCTGACCCAAATACATCACGGCCACCCGGTCACTCATGTGGCGGATCACGGCCAGGCCATGCGCCACCACCACGAGGGTGAGGCCGAACCGGGACTTCAGGTCTTCGAGCAGATTGACGATCTGGGCCTGCACCGAGACATCGAGGGCCGAGACGGGCTCGTCGCCGAGCAGGAGCTTCGGCGAGGAGGCAAGTGCCCGGGCGATGCCGATCCGCTGCCGCTGTCCGCCCGAAAACTCGTGCGGGAAGCGGGCGCCGTGCTCGGCCCGCAACCCGACAGTGCGGAGCAGTTCGGCAGCCTTGGCCTTGCGGTCGGATCGCGCAAGACCTTCGTGCAGCCAGATCGGCTCACCCACGATGTCGGCGACGCTCATGCGCGGGTTCAGCGACGCGAAAGGGTCCTGGAAGACGATGCCGAGGTCGCGCCGCAGCGCCCGTGCTTCCGCCTTGGGCAGGGACGCGATGTTGCGCCCCTCGTACAGCACGTCGCCGGCGGTGGGCGTCATGAGGTCGAGCAGCAGGCGGCCCAGGGTCGATTTGCCGGAACCGGACTCGCCCACCAGGGCCAGGGTCTCGCCGCGTTCGACCCGAAGCGACACGTCGTCGACAGCCCTGACCACGCTCGGCGATCCGAGCAGGCGGCGGCGCCCTGCGAAGTGCTTGGACAGCCCCGCGCCTTCGAGGATGGGTGGAAGCGCCGCGTTCACGCGACGGCTCCTTCGGCCGCGGCCCTCATGGTGGCGCCTTGGCCGATCGAGTCGAGCGGCGCATGCCAGCAGGCGGCGCGGTGGCCGGGGCCGTACTCGAGCAATGCCGGGCGCTCGGCCACGCAATGGCCGTCGGCGAAGGGACAGCGGGTCGCGAAGCGGCAGCCCGGCGGCATGTCGGCCGGCAGCGGTACGGCGCCCGGGATCGTGGCGAGCCGGCCATGGCGGCGGCCGAGCGACGGCATGGAGCCCATGAGGCCGATCGTGTAGGGGTGCTGGGGATCGTCGAACAGCGCCGCGACGGGGCCCGACTCGACCACCCGGCCCGCATACATCACGGCCACGTCGTCGGCCACCTCGGCCACCACGCCGAGGTCATGCGTGATCAGGATCATGGCGGTGCCTGTCTCGGCCTGGAGGCGCGCCACCAGGGCCAGGATCTGGGCCTGGATGGTCACATCGAGCGCCGTCGTGGGTTCGTCCGCCACCAGGAGTTCGGGGTCGTTGGCGAGCGCCATGGCGATCATGGCGCGCTGGCGCATGCCGCCCGACAGCTCGTGCGGATAGCTGGCGAGGCGCTCGGCCGCGGCGGGGAGCCGCACGAGATCGAGCATGTCCAGCGCCCGGGCGCGCGCCTGCGCCCGCGTCGCCCCGCGGTGCCGCACCACGGCCTCGGCGATCTGGTCGCCGATCGTGAAGGCCGGGTTCAGCGACGTCATGGGCTCCTGGAAGATCATGGCGACCCGGTCGCCGCGCAGGTCCGCGCGCGCCCGGTCGTCCATGCCGAGAAGGTCGTGGCCGACGAACGCCGAACCACCACTGCCGCCGGCCGCGAACATCGCCGTGCCGGAGACCCGCGCGGCCGGGGGGAGCAGGCCCATCAGGGCCAGCGACGTCACGCTCTTGCCGCAGCCTGACTCGCCCACGATGGCCAGCGTCCGCCCTCTGTCGACCGCGAAGGAGACGTGGTCGACCACCGCGGCCGGGGAGCCCTGGAACCGCACCGAGAGATGGTCCACGGTCAGCACCGGAGCACCCCCGGCTGCGTCGCGCGTCCTACGCAGGAGCCCAGGCTCAGCCATCATCGACAGCTTCCCCGAGTGCGGCCCGCAAGGCCCCGATATGCTGTCGCATGATGCGGGCCGCCTCGGCACCGTCACGCCGTGCGATGGCGGCCGCGATGGCGACATGTTGCGCAGCCCCGAGCGCGAGGCGTTCGGGCGTGCGCGCCTTGTCCCGGTAGCACTGCCAAGCCGGGTCCTGCCGAATGCGGTCCACCATCTCGAAGAGATCGAGAAACAGGCGATTGCCGGCCGCCCCGGCGATGGCACGATGGAAGGCGCCGTCCCACTCCTCCAGTGCTGGCGCCGGTGTCGCCGAGGTCTGGGCGGCCGTGCGCCGGGCGAGCCGCCGCATGAGCGCGATCTGCTCGCCCGACGCGCGCCCGGCCGCGAGTTGCGCCAGGACCGGCTCGACCGAGAGGCGGACTTCCATGACTTCGAAGAAATTCGTCCGGGCCGCCATGCGATGCAGGGTCGGCGCCACGACGGCCGGTGCCGGACCGGCAAACGTGCCCTTGCCTTGCCGCCGCCACACCCGACCTTCGGCCTCGAGCTGCGATAACGCTTGGCGGATCGCGCGACGACTGACCCCGAAGCGGGTCGACAGGTCCCGTTCGGGCGGCAGCGGCGACTCGGGCTTTTGCGACAGATCGGCCAGCAGCATGCGGAGGCGTTCAGCCGCGCTGAGGTCCGGTTCCGCTGCGCACGACATTGTCGACGTCATGACGTCGAACCTATTGAAATTGGTCCGACGCGGCAATCACCTTTCCGGCCCCGAACTGGGTGAATGTTATGCGGCGGTATCGATTCACAGCACAGGGATTGGGATTCATGCCGAGACTATCGGCACCGCCGATCAAGGCACCGGGCGACGCTCCGAAATCCCGGCCGTAGATGGTCTCCGGCGGACGTCCGTCAAACGAAGCCGGCACGTTCGAGAAACAGTCGGTTGGCCATCGGTTGCACGCCCTCCAGGGTCTTCCTAACCGGGTCAGATCTGGAGCAACCGCGATGGCACGGCGAGCCCGCCGCGCCACACATAGAGGGCCAGCAATGGCTCGGGCCCCGTCCGCATGGCGTGCTGGATCCGGGACGGGTGATGGATCGGCGTGCCGGGGCGGCGCTCCGCATAGGGGTCCCGGCCCCGCTTCCACAATGCGCAACCGGCGAGCGGCAGGTACAATTCTTCCGCCTCGTGGGCGTGGGCCGGATAGTGCGTGTCGGGGCCGAGCATCAGCATGCCGCAGGCCATCGTCTCGCTCGGGATCGGCCCACGGAGCCCGACCAGCTCGGTCCAGCCGTAACGGTCGAGGAAGCCCGCGCCGACATCGGCGGCCGTGTAGGTCTGGTGCCACGCCAGCGCGCCGGCACCCGCCGCTATGGCCTCGACCAGGCCCTCGGTGGCGGGTGTCGCGCAGCCCGGCGCACCGTCGAGCCACTCGAGCACCGGAAGGCGCCGCGGCGCGATGGGCCGCGTGGCGACGAGATCCGGCCATCCTCGGGCGAACGATCGCGCGACCGCGATGCCGTCGAGGAGCTCGCGCGCCGCCACCGCCAGGCTTTCGGCCGTCGATGCGTGGCCACGGCCGGGCTCCACCGTCACGCCAGCGGCTTCCTGTACTGGACGAAGCCCGAGCGCTCGGCGACCCGATCGTAGAGCGCCATCGCGTCCGCGTTGGTCTCGTGCGTCAGCCAGTAGACGCGCGAGCAGCCGGCCGCGCGCGCTGCCGCGGTGACGTGCTCGATCAAGCGCCTGCCCAGCCCTCGGCCGCGTGCCGCCCGCGCGACGAAGAGGTCCTGCAGGTAGCAATAGTCGCCGACCGTCCAGGTGGACCGATGCCGGACATGATGCACCAGCCCGACCGCATCGTCTCCAAGCCAGGCCAGCGCACCGCTCATCGGCTCCGCGGGATCGAGCAGCCGTCTCCAGGTCGCGGCCGAGACCTCGTCCGGGATGTCGACCTCGTAGAACGCCTGATAGGCGCGCCACAGCAGGAGCCACGCAGCATGGTGGCCGCCGTCCAGTGGCAGGATGTTCATGACGCCTTCGCCGCGGCGCATCGGTTCACCGCTTTCCGCTTTAGGTGTCTCCGGGAAGACCCGACGTTGATCGCTCATCAGACACTCCTTTCCAGGCTCGAAAGCCTGGCACCCTATCCGCAAACCGGAGGATCACGGGAACCCGCCGCTGGCCGACGCAAGTCGCCCTACGACGGCTCCGCCGGCGTGTATGACAAATCAGGCCGGCGATCCCGCGATCGGGTTCATCCCGCCGCCAGCCCGAGTTCCTCCCCATCGATGGGCGCGAATTGGCGCAGGACGTCATGCTCCTGGACATCCTCGAGCCGCCGAGGCTGCCAGGCCGGACTGCGGTCCTTGTCGACCACGGCGGCCCGCACGCCCTCGACGAAGTCGGGCATGCGGGTGATGGAGCGCGATACGCGGAACTCGCGGTCGAGACAGGCTTCGAGCCCCTGGCCGCGGGCGGCCCGCAGCGACTGTAGCGTCACCTTGAGCGCGGTCGGCGCATTGCCGGCGATCTCGGCCGCCGCGGCTCGGGCGTCCGGCTCCGGTGCGCGCGCCAGGGCGTGGAGGATCTCCTCGACACCGGCGTTGGCGTAACAGCGGTCGATCCAGCCGCGGGCCGCGGCGAGCCGGCCCGGGGCGGGCAGCACCGCCAGCCCGTCGAGGCAATTCCGGACGTCGTCGTCGCGGCCGCAACGGGCGAGCGCGATCCTCATGGCGCGCAGCCGCTCCGACGGCAGGTGATGGTCGGCGAGACCGCACAGCAGCGCATCGGCGGCATCGAGTCGCCCGCCCGTCAGGGCCAGGTGCAGGCCGAGTTCGCCCGGCGCCCGCCCCAGGAGATAGGTCCCCCCCACGTCCGGAACGAAGCCGATGCGGGTCTCCGGCATGGCCAGGACCGAGCGCTCGGTGACGACCCGATGCGACGCGTGGGCGCCGAGCCCGATGCCGCCTCCCATGCTCATGCCGTCCATCACGGTCACGACCGGCTTCGGGAAGCGGGCGATGCGGGCGTCGAGCCGGTATTCCTCGCGGAAGAACTCCGAGAGGCTCTCGTGGCGCCCGGCCCGCGCAGCCTCGTAGAGCGCCCGGATGTCGCCGCCGGCGCAGAAGGCCCGGTCGCCGGCGCCGTCCAGCAAGACGATCGCGACCTTCGGATCGGCCTCCCAGCGGTCGAGCACGGCGTCGATGGTCCTCACCATTCCGAGGGTCAGGGCGTTGAAGGCCGCGGGGCGGTTCAGGGTGATATGGCCGAGCGATCCTTCGCGCCGCGCCACGATGTCGGCCTCGGAGGATGTCGACCCGGCCCCGGCTTCGCCCGCGTTCGCCGGGCCTCCGGCATCCCCCGGACCGCCCGGGCTCACCGGGCCGCCCCGGTCAGCGACCGGGCGACGATCAGGCGCATCATCTCGTTGGTTCCTTCGAGGATGCGGTGAACCCGGAGGTCGCGCACCAGCTTCTCGACCCCGTAGTCGGCGAGGTAGCCGTAGCCGCCGTGAAGCTGGAGAGCGGCATCCGCGACCTCGAAGCCAGCTTCCGTGCCGAAGCTCTTGGCCATGGCGCAGAGGGTCGTGGCCCGCGGGTCGCCGCGGTCGAGCGCCGAGGCGGCCCGCCACAGCAAGCTGCGGGCCGCCTCGAGCTTGATCGCCATCTCGGCCACGCGAAACTGCAGGGCCTGGAACTCGTCGAGCTTCCGGCCGAAAGCCCGGCGCTCGGCCATGTATCGGACAGCTTTGTCGGTCGCGGCCTGGGCGCCGCCGATCGAGCAGGCCGTGATGTTGAGGCGGCCGCCGTCGAGGCCCGCCATGGCGATCTTGAACCCCTGCCCTTCCGCGCCGAGCCGGTTCTCGGCCGGGACGCGACATTGGTCCAGGATCACGGCGCGGGTCGGCTGCGCGTTCCAGCCCATCTTGTGTTCGTTGGGGCCGAACGACAGGCCCGGGGTGCCGGCCTCGACCACGAAGCTCGAGATGCCGGACGCACCCTCCGGGCCGGAGCGGGCCATGACCAGATAGAAGCTGTCGTCCCGGCCGGCGCCCGAGATGAACTGCTTGCGACCGTCGAGGACATAGCAAGCGCCGTCACGCGTCGCGCGTGTCTTGAGCGCGGCGGCATCCGAGCCCGCGTCGGGCTCGGTCAGGCAGTAGCTCGCGAGCCGCGTCATGCCGACGAGATCCGGCAGCCAGCGCTCACGCTGCTCCGGCGTGCCGAATCGATCGACCAGCGCCGCCACCATGTTGTGGATCGACAGATAGGCCGCGACGGTGGGGCAGGCTTCGGCCAGAGCCTCGAAGATCAGAGCGGAGTCGAGACGCGACAGCCCGGAGCCGCCGAGGTCGTCGCGCACCGTGACGGCCCCGAAGCCAAGGGCCGCGGCCTCGCGGAGCACGTCGACCGGGAAATGCCGGTCGCGGTCCCAGGCGAGCGCGTGAGGAGCGATTCGATCGGCCGCGAAATCCCGCGCCAGAGCCACGAGGGCCGCCTGGTCGTCGTTGATGTAGAAACGATCGTCGGTGTCGGCGGGCGTCATGTCGTCCTCCTCTGCCGACGTCGCCGGCTCCACCGCGCAGGCCGGCAGCCGGCGCTTCGGTTCCTCGGAAGATGCCATCGCGGGGCGGCCGCGTCGACGCCCAACGGCCCCACGACCGAGCGCTTCGACCCCGTCGCGCCGCCGCGGGCTCGCCGCGTGCCGCAAATCCGAAAGCCGGTATGCCGCGCCGCCTCTGCCCCCGAGGGCCAAGCTCAGGGCCGCGCCTGCGCGGTCGGCAGGATGGCGACCGTGATCGGAGCCGCGATCCTGACCTGCCGCCCTTCGCTGTTCCAGAACCCGACCGTGACGCCGACGGCCTGCACCGCGCCGTTCAAGGCCGCGATCAGCAGCGGCGCTCCGCTGTCGCCGTGCTGGATCACGCAATCGTGGCTCAGCAGGCTGCCTCCGACGATCGGACCGGTGAGCCGGCATTGGGTATCGGCGGTCATGAGATAGGCACGGTCCTGGGCGAAGCCTCCGATCTCGATCGCGGCGCCGGCGGGCGGCACGGATTGCGCCACAGCGATGGGACGGACCGCGACCGGAAGCGGCACGGCCAGGTTCAGGACCGCCCAATCCGACCCTGCAGTCCCGGTCTCGTTGGCGGGATCGTAACCCGGTCCGATGCTGTAGGCCGCCACGCGGGCGTGAATGCGGTAGTCGCCGCGGGCATAGCCGAGCAGGAAGTGGATGGCGGCGGCCTCCAGGAAACGATGCGTGCGGAACGCGTAGAGGCAATGGGCGGCGGTGAGCACCTTGTCGGGTGCGATGACGGCAGCCGTACAGGCACCGCCGACGGAGTTGAAGAGTTTGCCGACCGCGGACCACGGATAGGTGTCCGCGTCGACGACGGCATGATGTCCGTCGAGTCCAGCGTCCTGAGCCATGAAAGCGGATCGGATGACGGGCGCGGCAGATGGTTCGGGAAAGGCTCGGCTTACCGACGAGGCAGTGTCCGCAGACGGCCCCGCCCAAGCCGAAGGACTCCCCACCAGCATCGTGAAGCAAAGAAGCCCCGCGCCAAGGGCGCCACGACCGCGGCCATCAATCTCCTGTTTCAAGCGTCCTCCCCATGCGGGCTTTCGAAGCCGCCCGACACATTCGATGCCGTTACGGTGATCGGCCGGACCCGCAGTCCCCCGACCGATGCGTAGTCGAGAGGAACCTTGCCAACATGCCACGACAACTCGGCCGCGTTAGGAAAAGACGCAAGCCCTGTGCCGAGGCTCCGCACGAGGCGGCGAGTCTGTAGCGCTGCGGATTGCATCAGCTTCCGCCCAGCATCGGCACCCACTCTTGCCACCTCGGAGCCGGCCGGCGAAACCGAATCACGTCAGCGTCGCCGGTGCCCGGCGTAGGAGCAGCGCTGCCTCATCGTGGAACCACCCTCCGATACTGTCTTTGTGGCTCGACCAAGCCGCCGCGGCGTGTCGAGGGCTCGCGAAGACGCAGTTCATCGGCGGTTGCGAGCCGATAACGGGAAAACTCGCATGTTTGCACGGGTTTTTTCTTCGGAATTGCGGCTTGGGCGCTTGACATGTCTTGTCAAGAGCAAGAAAGCGCTATACTTCCAATGAAACTGAAGGAGTGATCAAGTCTATGTCGGAAGCACAATCGGATCTGACCGTTGTCGAAATGGCGGCGGAAATCGTGTCGGCTTACGTGCGGAACAACTCGGTGCCTGTGAGCGAGCTTCCCACGCTGCTGCAGTCCGTGCACGATTCGCTCGGCAACATCCTCAACGGGTCGAAGCCAGAAGCCGCAAAGGAGCCACTGCAGCCCAAAGTGCCGATCAAGAAGTCCGTCACCAACGAATACATCATCTGTCTGGAGGATGGAAAGCGCTACAAGTCGCTGAAGCGGCATCTCCATTCGGCCTATGGCTTGTCGCCGCAGGAATATCGGGACAAGTGGGGTCTCCCGAAGGATTATCCGATGGTTGCGCCGGCCTATGCGGATGCGCGATCGAACCTGGCCAAGACCATGGGTCTCGGCCGCAAAGCCTCCGCTCCGGCCGCGAGTGCGCCCGAGCCGGAACCCGAGGCGGCCGAGCCCGAGGCGGCCGCGGCTGTCCAGAGCGAGGGCGAGGCTGGCAAGAAGACCCGGCGCCGCACGACCAAGGCCAAGGCTGACGCCTAGCGATCGGAAGCGTTGGAGCGAGCCGAACCCGGGACGGTCCTTCAGGATCGGAAGCCCTACGCTATCGGCGGGTGCCTAGGGCTCGGCGAGCGCCTGCATGGGCTCCGGCCCGGTATGCGCTGGCCCGTGGCCACGCATCCCTTCTGCGGCGCCGATTACGGCTCCGGTGAGCTCGTTGCCGTCTGGCCGATGCGGCGCTGGGCGCCCTCACGCAGGATGAAGCGCGCATATTCTGCACCAGCGTGGCGCACCGCCCGGTCCTGGTGAAAGTCCTTGTGCCCCGGCAGCACGGGGTAATCGTCGAACCGAAGAAGATCGTCAAGCTTCTCCAGGAGTTCGCGCATCGTCATGCTCTTGTTCCGAGCCGCCTTGGCCTGGATGTAAAGCAGGAACTGCTCGCAGATGACGTGCAGCACGTAGAGTTCATCGCGGTCCAGGTAATTGGCGGCGATCCGTGCGTCGTCGATTTTCGGCAGGTCGCCGGCGAAGTGCTGCAGGCCCATATTGGGGGCGTGGTGGTCGGCCCGCATGAGGATCAGGTCGGATGACGTCTTGCCGGTTGCGGCATAGATGAACTTGTCCTGCAGGGCCGCCTGGAATTGACGGGCAACGCCCGAAGTCTCGTCGAAATCCTCCGCCGCCTGACGAAAGAAGGCCCGCACGGTCTCGTAGATGTTGGTCTCATCGGCCCGCAGCGCCCGGAGCCGCGCCGCCAGACGGTCGGTTGCGGTATGGTCGCCGCGTAGGCGTGCTTCGTTGAGCGCATAGCCGTCGACCGCGGAGGATCGCAGCGTCTGGCCGGCCCAGCGCCGGAAGGCCGCGGCCTTCGATGAACTCACGCGGTAGCCGACGCACAGGATCGTGTCGAGGTCGTGCAGTTCGCCGAGACCGGGGCTGCCGGGTCGCGTCGCGCCGAGCCCGTTCTCGGCAACCAGCGTAGCCAGTTCCCGAGCCACGGTGGCGGCGCCGACGCCGAACAGTGCCGCCATCTGGGCGCGGGTCGCCCATATGGTCTCGGCGCCGAGGTCGACCCTGAGATCGAGCCCGCGCTCCCGCGGGCCGAAGCGCACGAACTCGAGTTCCAACTGGTCCCCGCCGGACGCCTCGGGGGTGCGGGAGGCGGCGGCCTGCCGACCGGAACGGAGCTTCGACATGGGTCCCGACCTCGACGATGGCTCGATCGAGCGATAACGCTCGGGGTGCCTGCAATTGTTCACGCGCCCGATCTGGAGGCCGCGGAAGGGGTCGACCGACCGATGCCGGCCCGCATCCTGGCCAGACCGTGCTCGGTCTTGTTCCAGCCCTGCGGATCGCGCCACAACTCGAACAATGCGCGCCAGCACGCCGCCGATATCAGGAGCAGGTAGACCGGCAGCGTGACGATCCAGACGGCGAGGTCGACGCGGCCGAGACGTTTCAGCCCGAGCAAGATGGGCCACGCGGCCGCCAGGACGCCGCCCGCCAGGAGCGCCGCGCTGCCCGCCACGAGAACGGCCCAGAGCGCCGAGCCGGAGCGGAACAGGGTGCCGCGACAGACCTCGACCAGGATCCAGGCCAGCAGCGGCGGCCCGACCAGGCAGCTCGCGATGGTACCCAGTACCGACACCACGACCGACAGGCCACCCCTGCATCCGAGATCGCCGAACAGCCGGTACGGCGCGCGGCCGTGCACCATCAAGGTGACCATCCAGCCCTTCAACCACCGGCTCCGCTGCGGCAGCCAGCGGTCCAAGGTCAGGGGGGCCTCCTCATAGGTATCCGAGTCCAGCGATCCCACGCCGAGGCCGAACCGCGCCAGCCGGAACCCGAGGTCGATGTCCTCGGTGACATTCCAGCTGTCCCATCCCCCGACCCGGCGCAGCGCCGCCACGCGGAAGTGATTGGAGGTGCCGCCCAGCGGAACCGGCAGGCCGAGGGCAGCGAGGCCCGGCTTCACGACGTGGAACAAGGCCGCATATTCGAGTGCGAACATGCGGGTCATCCAGGTCTCGCCGGCATGGTCGATCGCGAGCCGCGCCTGGAGGCAGGCGAGGTGGCTCGGGCCCTCCGAGAACCCCCGCAGGGCTTGTCGCAACTGGCCGGGGTCGGGCCGGTCCTCGGCGTCATAGACCACCAGGAAGTCGCCCCGCGCATGTTCCAGGCCCGCATTGAGGGCACGGGGCTTGGTGCGGGGATGGCCAGCCGGCAGCACCGTGACGACGTATCGGGCCGGCAGATCGAGACGCGCCACCGCCGCGATCATGTCGCGGTCTCCGGCCTCGAGCATGAGCCGGATGTCGAGCTTGGCCGGCGGATAGTCGCGCTATTAGGTAGCAAGCTCACCTAAACCCATCTCCCTGTCGGGTCAGCCTCACGCCATAATGTGGCGTGAACTTCGCTTGGTGGTGGCCCGTTTCCCATCACACACAAGGGAGGTTGTCATGAACGAGCACGCCATATCAAGGCAGTTTGAGCATGCCGAGCGGTTTGAAACCGAAGCCTATGAGCGCAAGGGCGAAGCGCCAGGAACTTGGGCAACTGAACGCCTCGGACCGGACGGGGAGAGCTACCTTTCGGTTTTCCACGGACCTGACTCACGTGAGTTGGCCGAGGAATACGCGCGGTTCAAGAACGGTCAATAATCGATTTCCGCCGCGATCTGATCGACGCACTGTTGCCGGCGCGAGTGATTCGTGCCGGTGTGCCAAGGCCCATCCCGTACCGTCGCGTTTCGCACCTGGCTCAAAACCATGCACCGCCAATCACCGTTTGGCGGAAGCCATCCCTGGGATGTCAAGCCTCCGAACTGAAACGTCATGGCGTGTTCGACACCCCGCTTCCACCCGACTGCATGCGGGCAAATCTCGCGCGGTATTCCCTGGTAGGTGCAGACGATCTGTTGCCTGTTTCGGATCGCGTCTCGGAAGAGATCGAACGTCGGACTCGGCACGCCATCCCCCACCTTGATTCGCGAAACTTAGTTTCCTTCGCAATCAGAGGTTTGGTCAATGGCCGACCCCCACATCATCACGACCCTTCGCTCCAAGCGCGACGCCATCGAGGCCACCATCCTGGCCTACCAGGGCAAGCTCGATCAAGCCCGCCGCGACCTGGTTCACGTCAACGCCACGCTGGCCTTGTTCGCGAGCGACGATCCCGGCGAGGTCCGGGCCTATACCGACACGAGCCGCTTGTTTAGGCGCGGCGAGATGGTGGGGTTGTGCAAGGCGGCACTGGCCTCCCACGGCCCTCAGGACACCCGCGAACTGGCGAGGCGCGTTGCCGAAGCCAAGGGCATGGACGCGGCCGATCCGGTGCTCAGGAAGGCGCTGGCCTATCGAATCGTCCAGGCCCTCACCCTGCAATGGAAGCGGGGTGGGCTCGGGAGCGATGGATTGCGGAACGGGGTGCGGGTGTGGCGGATACCGAGCCCCTGAGTCGTTTTGACTCACCCTGAAACGCTTTATTAACCATATGATTCTACTACAGTATTTGTATGGACACCACGTACAACTTAAACGGTGGCTTCAAGCCGACTATGAAGCGCTTCGCGGATCTTGATGGTCCCGACTTCTTCCCGACGCCCGCATGGGCAACCCATGCCCTAATCGACAGCGAACGATTTGCGGGGGACATATGGGAAAGCGCCTGTGGCAACGGTGCTATGTCACAAGTTCTTGAAACGACCGGAAGGACGGTCATCAGCTCGGATCTGTTCGATCGTGGCTATGGCGATGCCGGCGAGGATTTCCTAAAGCCACGGCGCTCGGCAGATAACATCGTCACTAATCCCCCCTACAACGCTGCCGAGGGCTTCGTGCAAAGCGGCGTGGGACATGCCAAACGCAAGTTCGCATTGTTGCTGCGGCTTGCCTTCTTGGAAGGAGCTAATCGCGCCAACACCATTTTTGCCCGCTACCCACCAAGCCGGGTTTGGGTGTTCAGCGAACGGATCACGTTCTATCCGGCCGGGGCCGTCCAGAAGGGGACCGGTACGACTGCGTATGCTTGGTTCGTTTGGGACAAGGACGCACCGACTGGAACTGAGCTGAAGTGGTTCAAGCCAGGATACAAGGCCCGGTTCGCTACGGCGTACGGGCCAAACGACGCCGGCCTAGCGGTGTGATCGCAAGTCGCCGAGGGCGTCGAGTCAGAAGACCGTCGGCGATAAAGTTTCCCGGCGAATTTCGGTGGCTTACGATGTTGCGGACCTGTTGCTCCCACACGGACTCATTACGCCGGGTTGGCGAGGCCGCCAGATCCTGAGACGACAGCCGCCTGAACTTGGGCAAATTGGCCTTCACGGCACGAATAGTCGCTTCGCCGTTAGGCGTCGTTTCTAGGTATGTCATCGCAGCCCGTGCGATATCGGTTTCGGTTGATCGCATAGTCGACTCCGTTTCAATTCCGGTCGGTGATTGGCTGGAGTCATCACATTGGGATCGCAGACCTTTTTTTCAATCCGAATTAAGCCGATAAAAGCGCGGGTTCCGGCCTTTGTCGTTTTCGTTAGGTGCTGAGTATCAAGCGGTCGCCCGCTGCCAATACCCCTTCCACACCCGCGACACCGGATGCCGCAGTGCCGCATCCGCAGCCATAAGGTACTGTTCGCCGTTCGACACCCGGCGGTTGTCCTCGCGCCACGCCATCTCTTGGCTGTAGGCTTGGAGGTACGGGCCGGCGATATGATGGTGAATGCCGATTTCGGCCCGGCGGATGCGGGAGAAGAACGACTCTGCTCCGTTCGTGCAGGCCTCTTCGGTCGAATAGCTTTCTTGGTGATTGATGCGCTTCGTCAGGAAGCGGGCGTGCAGCCGATCCCATGACGCTGCTTCGTCCGCATAGATGGTGCTGCCGGGCGCCACCTTGCGGCCGATCGTGGCGACGGCGGCGGCTTCCGAACGGAACACGAAGGGCAGCGTCTCGCCACCGCGCTCGCGCATGACCACCACGACCTTGCGCTTGCCGGTTTGGTTCTCAGCAAGGCGACGGTCGCGGCGGTTCTCGCGATCGTTGGCGGGCTTCACGTAACCGCCGAAGTAGGCACCGTCGACCTCGACCTCACCGGCAAGGGTCCGCTCGTCGCTATCGGCACCGAGGGCTTCCCGGATTTTATGGGCCATGACAAAGGCCGTCTTGTACTGGACGTCCAGGTCGCGGGAGAGCTGCAGAGCGCTATGCCCCTTGGCGCCGTTCACGAAGATCGCGATGGCCAAGAGGTAGTCGCGGATGGGGAGCTTGCGGCTGGCGAAGATCGTCCCACTCGTCACGCTGAATTGGTGCGAGCACGCCTTGCACTTCCACAGCGGGCGGGCCTTGTAGGCGTACACGGCGGCGCAATCGCAGCGGGGGCAGACGGGCTCGCCTTTGGTGGCGGACCAGCGGACCATGCGGAACGTGTCGAAGGCTTCCTCGTCCGAAAGCCGGGCAACCCGAGCTAAGCTCAGGCTCCTTGCGGCTTTGGAGAGAAGGAAGTGCTGTGACACCGGCGGGACATCCTTTTTGGATGACCCTACTATAAATGGCTGATAAGGAGCATGTCAACCAAAAAGACGGAACTTGTCCTATTTGGTGAACGATGCTAGATCGGCCGAATGAGCCCCGAACAGTGTCGCGCCGCACGGGCGTGGTTGGATATGAGACAGGCGCAGCTTGCGGCGTCCGCCGGTGTCGCCTTGTCGACCGTGAAGGATTTCGAAGGAGGGAAGCGGGTTCCGATCCCGGCCACTCTAGCGGCAATGAGAGCTGCGCTGGCGAAGGCTGGAATCGTTTTTGTAGACGGCGACGGCGCGGAAACGGCATCGGGGATCGCTTTCAGACAGCCGGTATAGGCCCTTGCGCCACTATTCATGGCTTGGTGCTTGCGTTAAATTGGTGGTGTGGAGACGGGGGGAGTCGAACCCCAGGGGGAGACCGTGGATAGGGGCTCCCTGGCCCGGCCAAGCCGTCCCCACGCTTTTCCTTCGTGCATGCTTTTAAGCTGTGGTTCGATCCATAGCAAAATTGCGATTGCCCCGTCAACCACGTCTATAACTATTTTGCGATAAGGCTTGTTCCCTTGTGGTCTTTCAGGTACTGTCCAGGTCCTGATCGAGTGGGAGACATCCGCGGCATCTATGAATCAGGTTCGCCTCAGCTGAGAGGTAAATTCCTGTCCAAACTGAAATGGCTGGCGCAACTTGGTGTGACCCAATGGGGGTTACCCACGTTCCGCGAACTGCACGATGAGTGCGCTGGCTTGGGAGAGATGCGGTTCAAGGCAGATGGTGTACAACAGCGCCCGCTTGGCTTTCGGTCTGGGCCGGAGGAGTTCACCCTTCTGTTTTGGGCAACCGAGAAGAGTAACAGGTTCGTTCCACGCGACGCGTGTCGGATCGCATTGGAGCGACGGGACGATGTCATTGCAGGTAGGAATCTGACCGATGCCCTTTGGCTTGCCTTGGAGTGAACAGTTCATAGAGCAAATCTCTGAAAAGGAGATGCGCTCTGAGTTCGTTGCTGACCAAGTCCGCACCCGCATAGCGCTGCTTATTCGTGCACTGAGGGAGCAACCCGATCGCGACTGGTCCCAAACTCGGCTTGGCCGCGAAATGGACAAGCCTCAGAGCGTGGTATCTCGGATCGAAGATCCTGAATACGGGAAGCTAACCGTCCAAACATTGCTGGACGTGTCAAAGGCATTCGACCTTCCGCTTTGGATCGATATTCCAGAATGGGAAGACTGGTTTCGTCTGATGAAAAACTTACCGGGATCTCGAGAAAGTTTTGATGGGCGTCGATTATCTCAGATGGCTAAGGACGCTAAAGCTGGCGTGAATAGAGGGGAAATCGGAAATGTGAACGCTGGTTATGCTGTTATGGTCCGTCAGTTCGACAAACCATTAACGATATATTCTGCGACGGCCGGCAATGTGACCCTGAGGGCTGCGGCGTGACATCAACTGATCAGAATCAAGTAGCGCCTAACCAAGTAGCACTTCAGATCGGGCTGAAATCCCCGCAATGGCGTTCGTTCTACGCAAACTCTTTTACTTTCAACCTAACACCGTTTGACTGCAATGTAACATTTCAGTCCCCGGTAAATGTTGGTCCGGGAAGACTAGCGTTACAAGAAGAAATGACGGTTTATCTAACCATTTCATCTCTAAAAGTTCTGTATTTGCATGTAAAGTCAATGTTAGAAGCTTATGAAAACGAGCTTGGTCCGGTACAAGTCACGACAGCCGCCAAACCGACCGAGCAGAATTCGGAACAGGTCAGAGACATGCTGAGATCGACACCAATAAGCGCTTGATACCAAACGAACGCCTCACCCACCATCGCTACCGGCGATAGCCCCGATTGAGGCGGCCTTCGTGCTACAAGGGCGAATGCCAGATATCTTCGACTTTTGGGCCGAGTGCCGGCCCGATGCCCACGTGCACCCGGCCGACGCGAAGGTGCTCGGTCGTGTCGCGCACCAATTCGAGTTGGGATGCTTACCTATCGCCTTCACGGGTCCGCTGCGAACGGCACCCGTCGTTCTCCTGTTCCTATCGCCGGGCCTAGCCGAGGACGATGCCGAGCATGCCGCAACCGAGCGGCGGCAGGCTTGGTACGGGTTTCAGCGTACCGGATGGGCGCCCTTTCCAACCCGTGACGACTACGCTCCAGCGTGGGGCTGGTGGGCCAAGATCGTCCAGCAATTCAATGTTGAGCCTGAGGCGGCGCGGGACAAGATCGCCGTCCTCAACATCGGCGCCTATCACTCAAAGAGCTTCAATGACTGGCACATGCTCACGGCGCTGCCGTCGAGCCGCGTGACGATGGACTGGGCTCAGAGCGTACTCTTTCCACAAGCTGAGAGCGGGGAGCGAGTCGTCGTCTGTCTCCGATCGGCGAAGCTCTGGGGCCTAGAGAAAGACGGGGACAACGGGCGTACCCTGTATGCCCCGAAGCATGGCCGAAGTGGCATCATGCATAAGGGACTGATGAGGGACGAGATCAGTGTCACCGTCAAAAAAGCCTGCGGGCTATGGACCGAACACGATCACCACCCTCAAGAACGGTTCGGGTGGTCGGACATGAGCCAGATCCGGCCGCTCAACCCGGACGGGACGCCGATGAACGCGGAGCAGGTTGCGGAGATCGCACGCTATCACGCCAGCAAAAATGGGGACGATGAACCCAGCTAACCCATTGATGTTGCAACTAGGTGAGCTTGCTACCTAAGACCGGCGTTTTCGAGGCAGGTTTCTTCATCCCCCGCTCCGAACCGGACGTGCGAGTTTCCCCGCATCCGGCTCTCCATGCGTGGCCGTAAACCACGGGTGGCCCTCACAGCGAAGCGAGGGCGTGGGTCGCCTCCCAGAACTTGTCGGCTCCCTTTCGGAAGTGCTCGTCCGGGGTGGCATTCCATCTGTTCGGTATGCGTAGGCCTCGGTCCGGGAACTGCATTCGTTTGGCTTCAGAGAACGAGGCGATTTTCTTGCCGCCCATCCGCCAGCCGATACGTTCCCCGTCCTTTCGCTTGGCATAGAGGTGGCGCAGAGTTGCCCCTGACGCTTTGCCGTGTTTCTTGCCGAGCCAGGATCTAATGCGCCACCACAGCCACCAGTCGTGCTTGGCGAACTCCTTGCCGGAACGCGTCGCGTAACGGTAGTAATTTCGCCAGCCAATGATGATCGGGTTGAGGTCGCCAATGAGGTCGGCGAGGGTGAGGCCGGTTGGCATGCCCCTCACCAGGGCCTTGATCTTGTTGCGTAGTAGCTGTGACTTGTTCTTCGGAATGAAGAGCATGCCAGCGTGGCGTCTGGTCAGACGCGTCTTCTCCTGCGCAACCCGATAACCCAGGAAGTCGAAGCCTTCCCGGACATCGGTGATCTTGGTCTTTTCCATCGACAACTCCATGCGCAGTTCCTCTTTGAGGAACTGCGCCAGCGCCTGACGCTCCCGCTCGGCATCCTGTAGCGTTCCCTGCACGAGGACGACGAGGTGAGTCGCACGGGGGAGTTTCACCCCCGCGCGCTCGCAGAACCGGACGTGAGACTCTCGCCTCATCCGGCTCCCATTGTTCGGCCGTGTCCGTACAGCAGGCGCCAGT
>JAABUQ010003358.1_pt1 | contig 29528 bp, 30 predicted proteins | sample 5560001 | NCBI WGS metagenome assembly JAABUQ01 (sample SAMN10711888, study PRJNA513371) | rock metagenome | isolation source: Antarctica rocks | place: Antarctica: Victoria Land, Finger Mt nord | collected 2015-12-18 | reverse complement strand
CCTGGGCGCTCGAGCAAGTCACCGAGAAGAACCACCCCGTCGGTCATATCGTGGCCCAATTGGGGCTCACCTGACGGTTTGCAAAACTCCAGTTATCCTGAAGATCCTGGAGGGCAGCGTAGAAGTCGTCCTGGTTCTTGACCGCCTCTCCCGGTGGGAGTGGTGTGCCGGTGGGCGGGGTCGGGGCGGGCGGGTTCGCCTGGGCGATGGTCATCGTGGCGATCACCGCGGCGGGGTCCAGGGGGACGGAGGCTTCATCGTCATTGGTGGTGATCTCGGTCATGTCCGCCGCCATCTCCGGCGCCGCCTGGCTGTAATACGGCGGGGAACCGGTGATCACCTCGTTGGGCGGGCTGACCGTCGTCGAGCCGCCGGTGGGCGTGAAGCCGCCGCCCTGCTCGATGCCGGTGGCCGTGGTGGTGGTGGTGGTGGTGCCGGTGGCGCTGAAAGGTCCCCCGATGTCGGTCCCCGTATCGCTGTCGGAGAACGTGCTGGTCTCATCGGTCTGCACGGCGGTGACCGGGTTGCCGCTGGCGTCGTAGGTGGTGGTGTCATCCTCGTGCGTCGTGTCGGTCGTGGTGTTCACTTCGATGGCGTTGTCCGAGGTGCCCAGGCCGGAGGAGCCGGAGCTCGATCCCGCGCCGGAGCCGGAGCTTGAGCCCGTGCTCGAACCGGAGCCGGTGCCGGAGGAGCCGGAGCCCGAGGTGCCGCCGTCGTTGACGTTGGCCAGGCTGAGGTTGAAGGTGTCGGCCTGCGTCCCGTCGGTGACGACCTCCTCGGTCGTCGCGACGGCCGAGCCGGAGGTCGTGGTGTCGGTGCCATTGAACTTGCCGACCTGCGCGTCGCTCACGTTGAAACTGGCGCCGTCGTTGAGCGTGCCCGAGTCATCGTAGTAGGCCGAATCGTTTTCGACGTCGGTGATGGTCGCGACGTTGTTATAGACGCCGTTGAGGTCGGAGCCCTGGTCGCCGAAATCCACGGTGTCGGTCTCGGTGCCACCCTCCTCCAGGCCGCCCCCGGAGTCGTCGACGGTGTTGGTCTCCTGGGAATTCACGTCGCTGGTCAGGTTTTCGGAGTCATTGCCCTGGGTGTCGAGGTTGCCGGTCTCGTCGGAGGTGAGCTTATCCTTGCCCGAGTCGTGGTCGGTGATGACGTGGCCGTCGCCGGTGGTCGTGGTCAGCGAAAGGTCGTACTTGTCGGTCGAGGTCGAGTTGTTCGCCTCCGTCACCGAGCCGGAGCCGTCGGCGTTGAGGGTGATGTTCTCGTCCTCGTGGAACTTGTCCTGGCCGGAGGCCTTCCAGGTGCCCGAGCCGGTCAGGCCGGAGAGGGTCTGGCTGTCGTTGAACGTGTCGGAGTCGTCCTCGACCTCGGTGGCGACGAGGGATGATGGGGTGACGTTGAAGGTGATCGCGAGCGAGGCGGAGCCGCCGTTGGTGGTGATGTCGCCGCCCGAAGTGGTCGCCGAGGGCTGGTCGCCGTAGCTATCGGTGAGCGTCACCGTGAGGTAGAAGCCGCCATCGGCCGTGGGCCCGGACATCACGCTCTCCGAGATCGAGTCGCCCCCGTCGTCGGTGACCGTGACTGTGCCGCTGAACGCGACGAGGGTGCCGGTGGAGCCGCCCGTGCCCGGGTCCGTGCCCGCTCCCGACCCGACGGCGGTCACGGAAGACCCGCCGTCGGCCGGCGTGGCTCCCGAATCCGTCGAGGTCGAGCCGCCGTCGACGGCGGTCCCGGTGACGAGGGCGACGGCCTGGCTGACGGCCGACGGGGCGGGCGAGCCCGGGGCGAGCGAGCCGGCGAGCCCCCGGAGCGCCGAGGCCGAAGACAGGGTCATCGGCCGGATCCAGGAGCGGTGCGGGCTCGGGCGATCCGATTTCAAGAGCGAGGCGGCCGTCGGGGTCGACCCGAGGGCAGTGATGAGGCCGCCGGTCCCGGCCGAGGGCGAGGCCGGGACCTTCGCCAGCAAGGACTCCAGCCGAGACGAGGCGTTGGCGCGGTGAAAGCCCGCCGAATCGACGCCGGGCAAGAAGTGGGCCCCGCCCGGATGGACGAGCGAAGGGCCGAACCCGCCCGGCGGCACCAGGCCGGTCGGGATCAAGGTTCCGCCCGATACGGCGAGCAGCCGAAGCTTCTCGAGTTCCTGGATTGCGGGCCGGAGGATGCGACACGGGCGAAGCTGGCGAGATCTCATGGGTGGCATTGCCTCTCAACTCGCGATGATTCATCCTGCCCGATCGTCGCGGCGACCGACCTTGGATCGATGATGGCAGACCTTGATGACCGGAAGCGTAGATGAATCTATGATGGTTGTCGCCGATCGCCAATCAAAAAATATCCGAAATCTTAAAAACGACCCGGACGTCGGCGGGGATTGACCCGGCCGTCGAGGCGAGGGGATAATTCTCCAAGGGCCATCGGGGGTGGACCGGGACGATCCGTGGACCGGCCGGGGGACGTGGCCCGATGCTGGGGGACCGACGTCGGTGATCACGCTCGAAGATTTCGCCGAGGTCCCCGCCCGAGCCCGGGGCGGTTACGTGGCGGTCGGCAACTTCGACGGCGTGCACCGGGGGCATGCCCACCTGCTCGGTCGGCTCAGGGCCAGGGCGGAGGCCGCCGGCGCCTCTGCGATCGCCCTCACCTTCGACCCTCCGCCGGTCGCCGTGCTCAGGCCCGAGGCCGCGCCCGCCCCCCTGACCTGGATCGATCGCCGGGCGGACCTCATGGTCGGTGCCGGCGCGGGCGAGGTCGGGGTGTTCCGGACCGGCCCCTGGCTGCTCGGCCTGAGCGCCCGCGAGTTCTTCGAGCGGGTGATCCTCGGCCAGTTCGCCGCCCGGGGGGTCGTCGAGGGGCCGACGTTCGGCTTCGGCCGGGACCGCGGCGGGGATGCCCAACTGCTCGGCTCGTGGTGCGAGGGGGCGGGCCTGGACTTCGAGATCGTCTCCCCCTCGGAGAGCGGCGACCGGATCGTCTCCTCTTCGCGGATTCGCCAGGCCCTGGCCGAGGGGGAGGCAGCCGAGGCGGCCGAGATGCTCGGCCGGCCCCACCGGATTCGAGGAGTGGTCACCCACGGCGCGGGCCGGGGGACGGGGATCGGCTTCGCCACGGCCAACCTCGACGAGATCGACACCCTCATCCCCGCCGACGGGGTGTACGCCGTCCGGGCCTTCGTCGAGGGGTCGAGCACCCCCTGGCCGGCCGCCTGCAACATCGGCCCCAACCCGACCTTCGGCGAGCAGGTCCGCAAGGTCGAGGCCCACCTGATCGACTTCCGGGGCGACCTGTACGGCCAGACCGTGGAGCTCGACATCCTGGAGCGGATCAGGCCGACCCGCCGCTTCGCCGGCCTCGACGACCTCCTGGCGCAGATCGCCCTCGACGTCGAACGGGCCCGCGAAATCGGCTCGCTCGGGCCGGGCCGAGCGCGCGGTTCAGTGGCGGAATAAAGCCAGGACGATCTCCAGGGCGATCAGGACGACCACGGTGATCTCCAGGACCTCGCCCCGGGTCCCGCCGGCCTGCTGGACCAGGAGGTCGTAGACCGAGCCGACGACCTCGAGCTTGCGGCGGATGCTCTGCTGCCACTCGCCGAGGTGGAACCGGGTCCGGGCCAGGTCGAAGACGCGGGACAGGTACTGGTCGCCGATCAGCTTGAGGTTGTTGTCGGCCCGCTCGAAGAGGCTGGTCGCCTCGATCTCCAGCTCGCGGATGCTCCGGACGGCCGCCGTCTGGGTCCGCCAGGCGGTCGGTCGGCGTCGCCCCTTGACGGCGTGGATCAGCCGGTAGGCCGCCTCGAGCCGGTCGTCGAGCCGGTCGTCGATGTGGCGGAATTCGAGGAGCTGGACGTTGGCGAACTCGATCACCTGGAGCGTATCGGCGCAGTCCTGGTCGGCCACGAACCCGGCGGCCCAGTCGAGCATCACCAGGTCGCCCGGGGTGTAGGAGAGGCCGAGCCGGGTGGCCTCGCGGACCTCGGCGGGGCTGAGCGGGCCGCTCTCGAGCCGGATCAGGCCGGCGATCCAGTCGGTGTTCGCCGCGATCCACTCGGGGCCGACGTCGCCGACCTGGAAGACCACGTATTCCTCGCTCAGGTCGCTCACCTCGAAGCCGTCGACCACCGGCCGGAGCCGCTCGATCCAGGGGCTGACCACCAGCCGGGCGGCGGCGTTGAGCGAGGCGGGATCGGCCAGGCCGCCGGCCAGCTCGAGCAGCTCCCCGGGGGTGGCCCGGACCGGGAACTGGATCATCAAGGAGATCGCCGCGAAGTCGAAGATCGTCAGCTCGGCCCGTGGGGCGCGGACCGTGGCCAGGCCCCCGGGCAGGGCCATGCCCTGGGCGTCGAGGGTGAGCCGGAGCGGCGCCGGGCGATACTGGATCGACTCGGGGGTCCGCCGCCGCCTGGCCAGCAGGCCCGACTCGGTGGGCAGCATCGCCCGGGCGCGGTCGATGTCGATCTCGTAGCCGATGTCGAAGGCGAAGGCCAGGTGGATCGTCGCGTCGAGGGGGTCCATCATCGAGCCTTCGGGGCGGCCCCCTCGCTCATCGAGGGTGCTCAAATGCCGACCGGGCGGGCCGGGCGGGTCGGGGACGCCCCGCCATTATTCGCCCGAGGTCGGCCGCCCGCAACCTGGCTTCGTGGGGGCCACGGCGCGCGGGTGGAACCGGGCGTGGACCTCGCGGAGCCGGCTCAGCTCGACCCGGGTGTAGATCTGGGTCGTGGCGATCGAGGCATGGCCGAGCATCTCCTGGACGACCCGGAGGTCGGCCCCGCCGGCCAGCAGGTGGGTGGCGAAGCTGTGCCGGAGCGTGTGCGGGCTGATCGAATCCGGCAGGCCGGCGAGCCCGGCGTTGACCTTCACGAGATGCCAGAGGCCGACCCGGGAGAGCGGGCGCCCCCTCCGGGTGACGAAGGCCGACGCCACCGGCGGCCGGCCGGCCAGGAGCGTCGGCCGGTCCCGGGTCAGGTACTCGACCAGCGCCTCGCGGGCCTTCGAACCCAGGGGGACGAGCCGCTCCTTGTCCCCCTTGCCGATGCAACGGGCCGAGCCGCGCTCGAGGTCGAGGTCGCCGACCCTGAGCCCGACGACCTCGGACGCCCGGCAGCCGGTGGCGTACAAGGTCTCCAGCGCCGCCCGGTCGCGCCGGCCGATCGTCGACTCGCGGTCGGGCGCGTCGAGCAGCCGGGCGACGGCCGACGGCCCGAGGACGGTCGGGACCCGGTCCCAGACCGCGGGCGCCACCAGCAGCTTGGCCACGTTGTGGTCGAGCCGGCCGTCGTAGATCAGGAACCGATAGAAGGTCGACAGCGACGCCAGGTTCCGGCCGATGCTGCTCGGCGCCAGGCCCGAACGCCTGAGGAAATCGACGTATCCGGCCAAGCCCTGGATTTGCAGGTCCTTCAAGGGGCCCGGCGCGTGCTGCTTCCGCCACCGGCTGAACCGGGCCACGTCCGACCGGTAGGCCGCCAGGGTGTTGGGCGAGAGCCCGCATTCGGACATCAGGTAGTGGAGGAACGGGCCGATCGGGTCGCGATCGGGGTCCGGCCTCGTCACGCTCGGGGCGGGCATGGCTTTCCGCTTTCAACGGTCGAGGGGATGGCCTGACTCTTTCATCGGCCGGGGCGCCCCTTCGAAACGAAGAAAGACCCTCGACGTCGGGGGTCTTTTCCGAACTGACCGCTGATTGCCGACCGCTCCCGAGCCCTCAGGCGGTGGCGAGGAGCGAGTCGTCCCAGTCGTGCTCGGCGGCGACGGCGCGGAGCTTTTCGAGGGCGCGGTCCTGGATCTGGCGGACCCGCTCCTTGGAGACTTCGAGGACCTTGCCGACCTGGCTGAGCGAGAGCCTGGGCTTGCCGCCGAGGCCGAAGCGGAGGGCCAGGACCTGCTGCTCGCGGGGCCTGAGGGCGTCCATCATCTGGCCGACGGTCTCGTCCATGTCGACCTCGCCGGTCCGGTCGCCTTCGGGGTCGCTCATGGTCTGCAGGAGGTTGAAGTTGCTGTCGGAGTCGAGCGTGGCGTCGAGCGAGATCGTCGGCCGGGTGGCCGTGTGGATCCGCTGGATCATCTCGCTGCTGGTGGGGTGGGCGGCCTCGTCGTTCCGTCCGGGCTGCTGCGGCCCGCGATGGTCGACCTCGTCCTGATTCTGGGCGAGCTGGCGGAGGTGCCTGGGGCTGAGCCGGACCGGATAGGCGCCGGCGGCGACGGCCCGCTGCATCGCCTGGCGGATCCACCAGGTCGCGTAGGTGGCGAGCTTCGTCTCGTGCGTCAGGTTGAACCGGTCGATCGCTTCGAGGAGGCCGCAGAAGCCCTCCTGGAGCAGGTCGGAGTAGGACACGCCGCGGTCGCGGAACCGCTTGGCGACGTGGGCCACCAGCCTCATGTTGGCCAGGGCGAGCTTGACCCGAAGCTCCGAGTAGCGGCGGTAGATCGCCCCCAGCCGGGCCTCCGACGGGCCGTCGCTGGCATAGAACGAGGCGATATGGTTGGCCAGGGACTGGGGATTGTCGGCGTCCTGGGGCATCTCGTACCCCGGGATCTTGGCGAGCGCGGCGGCCAGCTTCCGCTTGCAGTCGCCCAGCTCCTGGAGCAGTTGCCGCTCCTCCTTCGAGCCGAGGACCTGCGTGTCCGAGCTGTCCAGGGCCGAAAAGCCGTCGACCTCGTCGCTTCTTCGAGTCGTGCGCATGGTGCTAGGCCTCTCTGTTCAGTCCAGGTTGGGGGAGGAACTCGGATGGCCCGCTTCCGTCTCGACGATCGGTCGGGCCGGGGGCAGGAGCCTCCGGGCGAACTCCGCGAGGTGGACCATCCGGTCGCCGAAGCTGGCGTAGATCAGCTTCGACCGGAGTTCGGGGTCGAGGGCCCGGCCGCCGAGGATGACCGCGGAACCGGAGAGGGTGGCCGCCTCGTAGAAGAAGGCGTAGTCCCTCAGGAACGCCTCCCGGTCGGCGACGTGGCCGACCGGCAGGAAGACCAGCCCGGGCTTGTGGTCGCGGATCGCCCGCGCGAACGAGCGGAGCGGCAGGTTGTAACCGAGGTTGCGGACATCCCAGCCGACCTCGCGGAGCACGAGCTCGCCGAGCAGGCCCGGCAGGGCGTAGTGGTCGCCCTCGATCGACCCGCCCAGGGCCAGGGGGCGACCCTCGACCGGGTCGCTCGAAACCCGGGCGATCAACTCGTTGACCGCGAGGATGATGATCTGGGTCGCCAGGTGCTCCTCGTAAACGTCCCAGGAGCCAAGCATCCAGGCATGGCCGACCGTGGCCAGGACGGGCTGGACGATCCGATCGGCCAGCCCGTCGCCCCGCCGGTCCGACCGGTAGGCCGAGATCAGCAGGCGGCGGGCCTCCCCCGCGTCCCCCGCCTTCAACGCGACGAGCAGGGCCTCGCGGACCTCCGCGTCGCTCCGGGCGTCTATCGAATCCGCCGAGAGGTGCAGCAAGCCCTCGGCGGGTAATTTCACGCGCCTGGCGAACTCCAGGGCGCTGGAGAGCGAGACGAGCCGGTGGCGACCCTGCGTGCGGGTCGCCTCCAGCACCCCGGAATCGACCCAGCGCTTGATCGAGCTGACGCTCACGCCCAGGGCGTCGGCCACTTGCCGGGTCTTGAGATAAGTATCGGTGGCGGCCATGAACGATTTCTTTCTGACCGTTCTGGGCGATTTGAACGACGTCATCCTAGGCGGTCGATCCGGGAATAGCCAAGGAAAACTGCGGGTTTGCCCGAAAATCTGGCCGATACGGACATGCACGCAGTGGACGTTTTGGACGATTTCCGTGAACGATTCTCGCGGCTCGCAGCCTCAAAGCGTTCATCCTACGTCATGATCTTCGATTGGTTCGGAGAATTCAATCCGAATTGAAGCAAGCGAACAACTTTTCCCCGAAGGGCCCTGTGATGGCCGATCGGGTCGCGAGGGTTAGTTAAGCGGGAGGGATTTGGGGGCGGGGTGGAGGAAGCGGTCGAGCAGCGCGGCGAGTTCGGTCGCGTTGGGGATCTCGCGAAACCGGAGGACCGGCCCCTTCAACTCGCCCAGGGCTTCCTCGTCGACCTTGAAGCGGTCGGAGATGGCCAGGAGGTAGCGCTTCGGGCCGTGCTGGGGGAGCAGGCGGATCAGGCGGTCGAGGCTCGACCGCTTCCAGAAGCCGAGGACCTCGACGTGGACGTCGACGCCGGTCGCCTTGTGGGTGAACTTGTAGTCGGGGACCCAGACCCCTTCGCGGCCGAGCTCGATCACCTCGGCGGCCTCGCTGATCTCCCAGCCCGGGGCGACCTGGCGGAACCGGTCGACGAAGGCGCCCAGCTCGGCCGGGACGTAGGTCCCGGTGTCGGCGTAGTGCGAGACCAGGCCGTGGTTGGCCTCGAGGTGGAAGGTCCTGGGTTCGCGCCTCGGGCCCCAGCGGAGTTCGGCGTCGAGCCGGAAGTCGGAGCAGAGGAGCAAGGCCGGCAGGAACAGGGCCATCTGGAGGCCGTACTTGTTGGTGGCGCTGAAGAGGCTCAGGGGGCCGTCGATGTGGATCTTGTAGCCCTCGCCCATCGACCCTTCGACGCGGTAGAGCAGGCGGTGGAACTTCAACTGGCGGAAGAGCTGGCGATAGCGGGGGGGCTTCTCGTTGCGGACCTCGGCCTCGACCAGGACCGAGCGGAGCAGGACCGACTGGGCCAGGGCCACGTTGTAGCGGTCGATCAGCCGCTGGGCGTCGATGCCCTGGTCGAAGCTGAGCAGGCGGTTCTCGTCGCGGAGGTCGGCGAAGAGGGCGGCGGCGACCTGTTCGGCCTGGAGGTCGAGGCTCTTGGCGACCGCTTCGAGCACGGCCTCGCGGCGGAACGGCGATCGGGCTTGGCCGGAGTCGCGGAGGGCCTTGCGGTGCTCGGCGGCGGCGGCGAAGACCTTCTCTCGGAGCGACTCGGGCGGGATGTCGGCGACGACCTCGAACTCGGCCCGGTCTTCGAGGATCTTGGCCAAGCCCCGGTGGGCGAGCGTCGCCATCCCCTCGCCGACGAGCTCGTCGATCTCGGACTCGATCTCGCCCCGCGACCGGCCGACCCCCTCGCGGAAGATCAGCAGCAGGCTCTCGGCCACTTCGAGCCACTGGGGGTCCGCGCGGTCGAGGTAGAGCGGGACCACCCTCTGCTTGGAAAACCGGACGCGGACGAGGTTTCCGGTCAGCATGGATCGAGACCCGAGCGGGGTGGAAGACGGTCCGGGCCCTTCGCCGAAGGACTCACCATCATAACGCGCCCCGGTCGGCCCGGCGGAGCCCTCGGGCGATGGGCGATGGGCGAGGGCGAGTACAGCTCGATTCGTCATCCCGGAAGGCTTGATCCGGGTGGCAGGGGTAAGCTTGCTTACCCCGGTCCTCCGCCAACACGCCTCGAAGACCGGGGTAAGCAAGCTTACCCCTGCCACCCTGGCCCACGGTTCAACTCGCTCATCTCGAAGGACCGATCTGCCCTCCGACGAGGGCGAGCACGACGGCCGAGTGGCCCGTCCAGGCGACCAGGCGGATCAAATTCGACCCGACGAGGAATCGGTGGACGGCCGGGTCGAAGCCCGAGGCCAGGCGGTTGTGCGCCGGGACCGAGAGCAGGAACGTCGACGCCCACGTCGCGACCGCCAACGCCAGGCCGAGCCAGGCCAGCCAGCCGGGCGAGCCATCGGGCCGCCGGGCGACGAGCCAGGCGCTCGACGCCAGCTCCAGGACCATCGGCACCAGGACGACGTAACCGGTGGTCCGGGTGTGCTCGGCGTGGTAGGCGGGGAACGCCCCGGCCTCGACCCGGGCGAAGAGCGGGTAGTGGACGACGTGGACGAACCAGATCACGCCGGTCATGTACAGGGTCGAGGCCAGGCAGGCCAGGAGCGGGAGTTTCGCCGACATGGACATGATCGATCCGGGGCCTCGCTCGGGTTATTCGCCGCCGTAGGCGCTGTGCTGGCGCCTCCGGTTCGAGGTGAACTCCTCGACGGTCCCCCGGGTGACGACCTCGTAGAGCGTGGCCTCCTTGTCGCCCGACTTCCGGAGGATTCGCCCGAGCCGCTGGACGTGCTCGCGGACCGACCCCGAGCCCGAGAGGATCACCGCGACGTTGGCCTCGGGGACGTTGACCCCTTCGTTGAGGACCCGGGAGGTCGCGACGATCGGGTAGTCGCCCGAGTTGAACTTCAGGAGCACGTCGCGGCGCTCCTTGGTCTTGGTCTGGTGGGTGATCACCGGCACGAGGAACTGGCGGGCGATGGTGTAGACCGTGGCGTTGTCGTGGGTGAAGATCAGGACCCGGTCGCCGTTGTGCCGCTCCAGGAGCCTGGCCAGGAGCGAGAGCTTCGCCGGGGCCGCCAGGGCCAGCGCCCGCTGCTCGCGGTAGGCCAGATAAGCTTGCCGACCTTCCACCGATCGGTGCGCCTGGAAGAGGAACTGCCCCCAGGCCCCGGGCCGCCTCATGTCGATCCCGGTGCTGGACAGGAAGCTCCGGTAGACCTCGCGCATCGACTCGTAGCGAATCCGCTCCTCGTCGGACAGGTTGACGAAGAGCGATTCGACCCGGTAATCGGCGAGGAACTGCCCCTTGAGCTGGGTGATCTCGCGGCGGTAGACGATCGGCCCGATCAGGTGGTCGAGCCGCTCGTGGGCGTTGTCGGCGCGCTCGGGGGTGGCGGTCAGGCCGAGCCGCCAGGGGGCGATCGAGCCCAGGGCCGAGGCGCTGACGGTCGGGCTGGGCAGGTGGTGGCACTCGTCGTAGACGATCAGGCCGAAGCGGTTGCCCAGCCGCTCGACGTTCTGATAGGCCGAGTCATAAGTCGTGACGGTGAGCGGCTTGATGTCGTAAGTCCCGCCCCCGAGCAGGCCGACCTCGACCCCAAAGGCCAGCGTCAACTCGTCGTACCACTGGTTGAGCAGGTCGATCGTCGGCGTGACGACCAGGCTGGGCCGGCCCGCCTTGTTGATCGCGAGGTTGGCCAGGTGCGTCTTGCCCGTGCCGGTCGGCAGGACGACCACGCCCCGCCCCCCCGCCTTCCACCAGGCTTCAAGCCCCTCGGTCTGGTGCGGGAAGGCCGGCTTGGTCACCCGGAATGGCCAGGGCGACTTCTCGTAGTTCTTGGCCTCGTCCCGGTAGGCCGCCTTGCGGTCGTGGAGCCGCTGGACGATCTCGCGATAATGGATCGCCTCGGCCCGGTGCATCCGCGCCCGGGGGTCATACCGGACCCCCGGCAGGCCATGCTCGACGTCGTCCTCGGCCAGGCCCGAGATCAGCAGCGTCCCCTCCTCGAACGTCAGGCGGAGCGAGCCCACCTCGCCGGCGGCCGACGCCGTTGCAGCATGGCTCATGACGGGTCCGCCTTCGGCTTGCGGTAGGTCAGCCAGCCGAAGACCTCCGCCACCGCCAGCCGGAACCCCGGCAACACCGGGTCGCCGTCGAGCACCCCGTCGAGCCCGAGGACCTCGACCGCCCGGCCGGGCCGATAAACCCCGACGCTCCTCTGGTCCGGGTCGAGGAACCATCCGAGCGGGCAGCCGTGGCGGAGCGAGTGCTCGATCTTCTCGACCGTCCGGCCCTTCAAACGGTCGATCGCGTGGATCTCCGCATGGAGATCGGGTTGTGCGACTGGTCCATCGACGACCCGACCACGCTCATCCGTGGTGATCTTGGCCCGGTCGAGAAAGACCAGATCCGGCACGATCGACCAACTCCCGAACGTGCAGCGGAGTGCCATGAAGGCCATCCCCAAACTTCGAGGTCGGGCGAAATCGCAAACGGCCTGGGCCAACCGCGACTTGAGCAAGCCGCGCCTGAGCATCGAGGACTCGTTGACCTCGATCCGGCCGTCGTGGTATTCGAGGTAGGGCTTCTCGTCGATCCGGGGCCAGGCGAGGAACTCGGCCAAGGACATCGCGCCTTCGATCCGGGATTCGGTGGCCACGGGTTCAACTCCCTTCGCTTGTCGGCTCGATCGGTCCGGGCTCTCCCGTCAGATCATACTCCTCGACCGCTTCCCAAGGGCCTCCCAGGTAGCGCCAGAGGAGGAGGCGCTCGCCCCGGCCGGTCCAGGGCTGGTATCCGGCCCGGAGTTGGTCGAGGGCCGAATCGACTTCGGCGCGCTCGGCCTTGTTCATGATCGTCACGTGGGGGTGGAAGGATTGGCGGTCCTGGTCGGTGAGCCAGGGGCCGAAGGATCGCGCGAGGCCCGCCCGGAGCGGCGCGAGGCCGGGCGCCCGGGCGGGCAGGATCAACCCCCGGCCGATCCGCTTGACGTCCGCGAAGGTCAGGGGGATCGGGCCGGAGGATCGGGCCGCGCGGGCCAGGGTCTCGTCGATCGCCTCGCGCTCCTCGCCGGGGAGGTGGTGGAACAGCGAGAGGTGCGCGGGGATCTGGTTCCGCTCGGGCGGGAAGTAGCGGGCTCGGAGGCCGTCGAGCCGCTCGAACGTCGCCCGGTCGAAGCCGAGGGTCACCAGGAGCGGCCGGTCGGGCATCATCGGCACGGGAAGACCCCGCGGAGGGTTGACTGTGGACCTGTTCACCAGTTTAGCAGCGCCCGGGGGTCGGTGCTACTCGACCTTCCGGGGGCGGAGGCCGAGGGCCAGGCGTTCCCCGGCGTCGAGGTCGGCCCACTCGCCGGGCTTGAGGCCGTCCAGGAGGATCGGGCCGATGGCGACCCGGACGAGGCGGAGGGTGGGGTGGCCGACAGCGGCGGTCATCCGGCGGACCTGGCGGTTCCTCCCCTCGCGGAGGACCAGGCGGAGCCAGGCGGTCGGGACGTTCTTGCGGAACCGGATCGGCACCGGGCGATCGGGCAGGTCGGGCTCGGCTTCGAGCAGGTCGACCTCGACGGGCCGGGTCGGGCCGTCGGCGAGGGTGACCCCGCGTCGGAGCGCGTCGAGGGCGGCCGGCTCGGGGATGCGCTCGACCTGGGCCAGATACGTCTTGGGGTGCTCGAAGCGGGGGTCGCTCAGGCGGTGGGCGAGCGGCCCGTCGTCGGTCAGCAGTAGCAAGCCTTCGCTGTCGCGGTCGAGCCGGCCGACGGGATAGATCCCCGGCACGGGCACGAAGTCCTTCAAGGTCGCCCGGCCCGACCCGTCGGTGAACTGAGTCAGCACGTCGAACGGCTTGAACAGCTTGCAGTATCGCACCGGATGCTTTCCAGGATCGGTCTGGCGTATCCATTCACGGCTGTTGTTCGCCTCGAAATTCCCGGATGGTCCGTAGTAATTCGGGGATCTTCGATTCGACGACATCCCAGACGACGCCGGGATCGACCTGGAAGTAGGCATGGGACAGGATGTCTCGCATCCCGGCGATTTTTGTCCATTCGACGGCGGGCATCCGCTGTTTGACCGGCGGGGGTAGGTGCTTCGTGGCCTCCCCGATGATCTCGATATTGTGCAGGACCGCGTCCTGCACGAGGGGATCCCCGACGAATTGTCCCTGATCCATCCCCGACGTGTATTCGAGGATCTTTTCGCACCTGAGGACGATGTCCGCGATCCGATCTTCGGGCTTACGGGACAAGGATGGCCTCCTCTTCCACTTGCGCCCGCAACTCGGGCCTGAGCATGGCGGACGTACCGAGATCGACCGGGCGCCCGAGCAATTTTTCCAGGTCGAGCTTGAGGCCCATGAACTTGTCGTAGGTAATCTTGCCGTTGAACGAGACGAGGTTGTCGACGTCGCTTTCGGCCCGGTCGTCGCCCCGGGCCATCGACCCGAAGACCTTGAGCGACTCGACGCCGAACCTTCGGCGCAAGGAGGGGGCCTCGGCGTTGAGCCGTTCGAGGATCGCCTGTCGGTTCATCGGTGCCTCTCTATCCGGCCGTCGATTCGGGCCGGCCTCCGAATTTATACCACTTCCCGGCCGATGGTGAAGGGGGCCGGGGGTCAGCCGTGGCCGTAGCCGCGGTCGAAGGCGTCGAGCTCGCGGATGTGGTTGGTGTAGGTGGTCCGGAAGGTGTCGCTGTCGATCGTCCACCGGGGGGCGTCCTCGGTGTGGCGGTGGCAGTGCTCTTCGAGCAGGCGGTGGAGGAACTTGAAGAGCTGGCGGGGGGTCCTGAGGTTCCCCAGGGCGTCCTTGAGCGAGTCGTCCGAGACGGCCTCGTCGACCAGGAGCCGGAGCCTCGGGCCGCCTTCGGGCGTGGGCTGGCCGTTGGCCGAGGGCTCGATCGCGCAGGCCTTGAGGCGGTCGCCCGCGAGGTCGTAGAGCGACGGCCCGGTCCAGCGGAGGGGCTTGATCAGGTTGAGCTTGTCGGGCCTGGCCCGGTCGTAGAAGTCCTTGTCCTCTTTTTCGAGGTAGTAGGCCAGCTCGATCGGGAGCAGGAGCTTGAAGCCGATGCCGGGGTGGCGGAGGAACTTGTGGTCGAGCAGGGGCCAGATCAGGGCCCGCATCTTCCGGGGGTCGCCCTCGATCAGTTGGGGCTCGTCGACCCGGTCGACCAGCACCACGATCCCGCTGTAGCCCAGGGTGTGGAGGACGCTGAGGAACTTCCGGAGCAGCTCGTACCGCTCCTCGCCCCCCCCTTTGACGGTGGAGGGCAAGGGCTGGCCTCCCAGCTCGCTGGGCTGGAACCAGAGCAGCTCCCACCGGAGCGCGGCGTTGTCTCGGCTGAGGACCCGGACGGCCCGGCGGATCGATCGGGCGTGCCACTCGGCCCTGGCCAGCCGCCAGCCCCAGTAGAGCCAGCCGAGCAGGACCGGCACGACCAGCCAGGGCAGGTAGCTCGTCGACCGGAGCCCGGGGAAGGCGGCGATCAGGGCGAGGACCGCCAGGGTCGTGCCGGAGCCGATCTGGAGGTCGCGGCGCGACCAGAGCGGGCGGAACCCGGAGCGCCTCCGGAGCCGGCTCCAGCGCTTCTCGATCGGCTCCCGGGTCGACTGATCGTAGAGGGCCGCCAAGAGGAGCAGGTCGCGCCTCTGGTCCTCGGTCAAGGTCGTCAGGTCGGCCTTCTCGGCCGTGATCGAGTCGACGAGCTGGGTCACGCCGAGGGCGAGGATGGCGTCCATGTGGTCCTGGAGCCGCCAGCGCTCCAGGGCCTCGCCGGCGTCCCGGGCCTTGACCGCGTCGCGGAAGTGGTCGAGGAACGGGTTGAAGTCGTCATAGGAGATGACGAAGACCCGGGCGTCGGGGTGGGCGGCGTTGTAATTCTCCAGCTCCGAGGTCACCTGGAGCCGGAGCGCGGTCTTGCCGCTGCCCTTCTCGCCGAAGACGAGGGCGGTGGACGGGTCGCTCGGGCTGCCGAAGAACTTGTCCCAGGCGGGATGGTGGATCGTATCGAGGCATCCCTTCTTGAAGACGGTGTCGGTCTGGGCGTCTTCCTCGCTGAACGGGTTGCCGGCGATGCCGTGGTGCTTGAGGAACTGATCGATCTTCATCCCAACGCGCCTTTCGAGGATCTTTGGCCGGATTCTTGCCCTACCTTATAACCTGGGAGAGACCCCAGGGACAATCTCGCGGGGCTTCCACCGACCCTTGCGCGCGGAGGCGGGATGATGGAACTGCGGGCCCTTCGACGGCCGATCCCGACCCTCCTGGCGGCGAGCCTGGCCATGGTCGCGGGGTGCGAGGCCCCCGCGCCGCCCGCGCCTCGGGTCCGGGTGGCCGCCGCCAGCGACCTCCAGGGGGCGATGCCGGTCCTGGCCGCCGCGTTCAAGCAGGACCGGGGGATCGAGGTCGACGCCACCTTCGGCGCCTCGGGCCAGCTCGCCGAGCAGATCCGCCAGGGGGCCCCCTTCGACCTCTTCCTCTCGGCCAACCGGGGGTTCGTCGACCGCCTGGTCGAGTCGAAGTCGATCCGGGCCGACTCGGTCCGGCCCTATGCCCGGGGGCACCTGGTGATGGTGGTCCATTCGAGCTTCGGCCTGTCCATCAAGACGATGGACGACCTGAAGGGAGATCAGGTCAAGGCGATCGCGATCGCCAACCCCGAGACCGCCCCGTACGGCATGGCGGCGAAGCAGGCCCTGGGGCGCGCCGGGCTCTGGGAGGCGTTGAAGCCGAAGATCGTGCCGGCCGAGTCGGTCGGCCAGGCGTTGCAGTTCGTCAGGACGGGCAATGCCGAGGTCGGCTTCGTCGGCCGGGCCCTGGCCGACGGGCCGGGCCTGGAGGTCGTGCCGATCCCGCTCGACGCCTGCGACCCGATCATCCAGGCGATGGGCCAGGTCGAAGGGCCCGACACCAGGCGGGACGAGGCCCGGGCGTTCGCCGACTTCCTGCTCGGCGAGACCGGCCAAGGCATCCTCCGCTCGCTCGGCTTCGCCAAGGTCCCGCCAAGCTCGACGGCCGGGGCCCATTAGCCGATGCTCGGCGACCTCGGCCCGTTCTGGCTCTCGCTCCGGGTCGCCTCGCTGGCGACGCTGGCGATCGTCGCGCTGGGGGTGCCGACGGCCTGGGCCCTGGCCCGGCTCCGGTTCCCGGGCAAGGCGGCGGTGTCGGGGATCTTGCTCCTGCCCCTGGTCCTGCCGCCGACCGTGCTCGGCTATGGGCTCCTGCTCCTGCTCGGCCGGCGGGGGCCGGTCGGGCACTGGCTGGAGGCGACGTTCGGCGTGGCCCTGGTGTTCCACTGGACCGGGGCGGTGATCGCCTCGGCGGTGGCGGCGTCGCCGATGTTCCTCCTGCCGGCCCGGGGGGCGTTCGAGGGGGTGGACCCGGCCCTGGAGGACGCGGCCCGGCTCCTGGGGCGGTCCGAAGGCTCGGTCTTCGCCCACGTGACGATCCCCCTGGCCTGGCGCGGCCTGCTGGCCGGCTCCGTGCTGGCCTTCGCCCGGGCCCTGGGCGACTTTGGCGCGACGATGATGGTGGCCGGCGACATCCCCGGCCGGACCCAGACCGCCGCCCTGGCGATCTACGACGCCGCGATGGTCGACGACACGAGGCGGGCCGGCCTGCTCTCGCTCCTGGTCGCGGTCGCCTCGGCCGCCGCGACCCTCGTCGCCCAGCGGGCGAGCCCGAGCCGAGGGTCGGCCCGATGACGGCGGAGGCCGAGGGGCTCGAGGTCCGGCTCCGGCGGCGGGTCCATGCCGGCTTGACCCTCGACGTCGCGTTCACCCTGGTCCGCGAGTGCGGCGTCCTGTTCGGCCCGTCCGGGTCGGGCAAGTCGACGATCCTCCGCCTGATCGCCGGCCTCGAACCGCCCGACTCGGGGTTCGTCAGGCTGGGCGGCCGGGTCCTCCACGACGACGCCTCGGGCGTCCGCCTGCCGCTCCGGTCGAGGGGGGTGGGCCTGATCTTCCAGGACGACCTCCTCTTCCCCCACCTCGACGTCGAGCGGAATGTCCGGTTCGGGCTCCGGGGTTGGCCGGGGGTCGAGGCCCGGGACCGGGTGGCCGAGGTGGCCTCGCTCTGCGGGATTGGTCCCCTGCTCGGCCGCGATCCGGCCTCGCTCTCGGGCGGCGAGCGGCAGCGGGTCGGCCTGGCCAGGGCCCTGGCCCCCCGCCCCAGGCTCCTGCTCTGCGACGAGCCGGTCTCGGCGCTCGACCTCGAAGCCCGCCACGCCTTGATCGACCGGCTCAAGCTGGTCCAGGAGGCCGAGGCGATCCCGATGCTCTACGTGACCCACGCCCCGGACGAGGCGTTCGCCCTGGGCCGCCGCCTGTTCCTGCTCGCCGGGGGGCGGATCGTCGCCGAAGGCGCGCCGCTGGACGTCCTCTCGGCCTCGGGCTCGACGCGGTGGGACTCGATCCGCAACGTCGTCCCGGCCGTCGTATCGAGGCACGACGCCGGGGCCCGGTCGACCACCGTCCGGGTCGTCGACGGCCCCGAGCTGGTCGTCCCCCGGCTCGACCGGCCGGTCGGCTCTCCGCTCCGGCTCCAGGTCCGCTCGGACGACATCGTCCTGGCCCGGGGGCCGATCGGGGCGGTCAGCGCGCGGAACCTGGTCGACGGGACGGTCGACCGGGTCGTCACCCACGGGCCCGAGGCCGAGGTCGTCGTCAGGACCGGCGGGGTCGCCTGGGTGGTCGGGGTCGTGGCGTCGGCCTCGGAGGCCCTGGGCTTGATCGCCGGCGCCGAAGTCCGCATGATCATCAAGGCGCGGAGCTGCCACGTCCTCCCGGAAGACTCCCCATGACGCCCGCCCCGAGGAGCACTCGGTTCCGATTCCCGGCCCGGCCCGACTTCTGGGCCCACGTCTTCGACCGGCCCGGGCAAGGCCGGGTCGGGATCGTCCCCCTGGTCCTGGGGGCCACGGCCTACTCGGCGGTGCTCTGTCTGATCGATTACCTGCCGCCCCATTGGCTCCGGATCGGGATCGCGGTGGCCCCTTACGAGGTGGCCGGCGGCGTCCTCAGCGCCTTGCTCGTGCTCCGGACCAACGCCGGGCACGACCGCTGGTGGGAGGCCCGCAAGCTCTGGGGCGGGATCACCAACCAGTGCCGCAACCTGGCGATCACGGCGCTGGCCAACGGCCCGGCCGACCCGGGATGGCGGCGCGACGTGGTGACCTGGACGATCGCCTTCGCCCACGTCGCCCGGCGAAACCTGAGGCACCAGCGATCGGCCCCCGAGCTGGCCCCGCTGATCGGGGCCGAGGCGGCGGCCCGGCTCGCCGCCGCCGACCACCTGCCCAGCGCCGCCGCCATCCGGATCGACGAGATCCTCCGGGACGCCAGGGATCGCGAGGTGCTCGACCACTTCGCCTACATGCAGGCCGAGGCCCAGAGGAATCAACTGATGGACCAGATCGGCGGCTGCGAGCGGATCTTGAAGACCCCGCTGGCCACGGCCTACGTCGTCCTGGTCCGCCGCTTCATCCTGATGTTCATCCTCTTCCTGCCGTTCGTCCTGATCCCCGACCTCGGCTGGCTGACGATCCTCTTCACCCCGGTGATCACCTACCCGATCCTCGCCCTCGACCGGATCGCCGACGACTTGCAGCACCCGTTCTCGACCCGGAGCATCAACCACCTGCCGCTCGACGAGATCACCGGCACCATCGAGAGGAACCTGCTCGCCCTGCTCGACCGGGCCATCGAGGGGGCGGCCGTCGGCGGCGACTTGACGGAGGGGCTCAGGCGCGGCTAAGACTGTCTGGCCGGTCGTCGATGGCCGACGGCCCGATCGCCCCGAAGGTCGAGGGAGCCGACCCCTTTGAGCCGCGAAACGACCCTGAAGCGGATCCTCGACTCCGGGATCGTCGCGGTGGTCCGGGCCGAGTCGGCCGAACGCCTGGTCGAGGTGGTCCGGGCCCTGGCCGAAGGGGGCGTGGCGGCCGTCGAGATCACCTTCACCGTGCCCGACGCGCTCGAGGTGATCGCCCGGGTCCGCCGCGAGCTGGGCGACTCGATCGTCCTGGGCGCGGGGACCGTGCTCGACCCCGAGACCGCCCGGGCCGCCCTGCTCGCCGGGGCCGAGTACATCGTCGGGCCGTCGCTCAACCTCGACGTGATCCGGCTCTGCCGCCGCTACGACAAGGTCGTGATGCCCGGGGCGCTGACCCCGACCGAGGTCGTCGCCGCGTGGGAGGCGGGGGCCGACGTGGTCAAGATCTTCCCGTCCGACCTCGGCGGCGCCCCCTACCTCCGGGCCCTCCGCGGGCCCCTGCCCCAGGTCCGGATGATGCCGACCGGCGGCGTCGACCTGACCACGGCCGACTCGTTCCTCAAGGCGGGCGCCTGCTGCCTCGGCGTCGGCAGCTCGCTGGTCGAGCCCAAGGCGGTCGCCCTCGGCCAGCTCGACCGGATTCGCGACCTCGCCCGCCAGTTCGCCACGATCGTCCGCCAGCACCGCGGCGCCCAGGGGCAATGACCGGGGCCCGAGCGTTCCGGGCCGTCCGCCTGGCGTTCGCCTTCCTCACGGTCGTGCCGATCCCGGCCCGCGACGACGAGGTCGACCCCGCCAGCCTGGCCGACGCCCGATTCGCCTACCCGCTCGTCGGCCTGGCGATCGGCCTGGCCCTGGCCGGCCTGGCGGTGGCCCTGGGCCGGATGGGCCTGCCCCTCGGCCCTTCGGCCTTCCTGATCCTGCTCGCCTGGGCCGCCCTGAGCGGCGGCCTCCACCTCGACGGCCTGGCCGACACCGCCGACGGGCTGTTCCTCTGGGGCGACCCCGCCCGGAGGCTGGCGGTGATGCGCGACCCCCACGTCGGCAGCTACGGCGTCTCGGCCCTGGGCCTGCTCCTGATCGGCAAGTTCGCCGCGCTGGAGGCGGTGGTCGGCTCGGGCCGCTGGCTCCCCCTGGTCGCCTCGGCGACGATTGGCCGGGCCCTGATCCTCGTCATGGCGGGTTCGGCCCCCTACGCCCGGCCCGGGGGCACCGGCCGGGCCCTGATCGACGCCACCGGCCCGCGCGACGTGTTCGGCGGGGTGATCCTGGCGATCGTCGCGGGCGGGGTGGCGGCCGGCCCCCGGGGGCTCGTCGCCGCGTCCCTGGCCCTGGCCCTGGCCCTGGCCCTGACCGCTTCGGCCCGACGGAAGCTCGGCGGCGTGACCGGCGACACCCTCGGCGCGCTGGTCGAAGTGGGCGAGCTGGGGACCTTGCTGGTCCTGGCCTGAGTACGGCCCTCGGCCGCGTGTCCCCTACAATCGGCCCGCGCGATCGAAACGGTTCAAGCCGAACCGGAGCCTGGGTCGATCAAACCAGGCAGAGCGTCGGGTTGCGCCGGTTCGGATGGGTCGAGGGCGGGTCGTTCATGGGCGAGATGATCCTGATCCTGGGCGGGGCTCGGTCGGGCAAGACCGCCCTGGCGGAAGACCTGGCCCGGGGGCTGGGCCCGGTGACCTACGTCGCCACCGCGACCCGAGAGCCCGGCGACTCCGAGATGCTCGCCCGGATCGATCGCCATCGCGCCAAGCGGCCCCAGGAGTGGGCCACCGTCGAGGTGCCTCGCGACCTGGGGGCCGCCTTGCCGGCCTTGGTCGCGAGGCCGGGGACCGTGGTGATCGACTGCGTGACCCTCTGGCTCACGAACCTGATGCTCGGGATCGGCGGCGGGCCGGAGCTGGACGACGGGGCGATCCTGGCCGCCGTGGCCGAGGCGGGCCGGGCCTCGAAGGGGGAGGCGCGGGTGGCCTGGGTCTCGAACGAGGTGGGGTCGGGGGTCGTGCCCGAGAACCGCCTGGCCCGGCGGTTCGCCGACCTCCAAGGGCTGGCCAACCAGGAACTGGCGGCCCAGGCCGACTCGGTGTACCTGAGCGTCGCCGGCCTGCCGTTGCGGCTGAAGTGAGGCGGCCGGTCGGCCGTCGGCGCGGAACCTTTCTCGGATCGAAGGGGTGGTTGACGTGACGTCGAGGCGGGGGATGCGACGACTGGCGACCCTGGTGCCGGGCCTTGCCCTGGCCCTGGGCCTCCTCGCGCACGCCGCCCCGCCCTCGTCCGCCCCGAGGATCTCGCCGGTCCACCACAACCGCCGATCGTTCAAGATCCCCTTCAACATCCCGGCCGCGGATGTCCCCCGCTACAAGCAGGTGCAGCTCTGGACCTCGAGCGACGGCGGGCAGGGCTGGCAGAAGTCCGACACGAAGACCCTGGACGACCGCAACTTCAACTTCACCGCCCCCCAGGACGGCGAATACCTCTTCGCGGTCCGGACCGTCGACACCAAGAACCGCCTGTTCCCCGCCGACGACGCCGCCATCGAGCCGAACCTGAAGGTGGTCGTCGACACCAAACCCCCGTCGATCACCCTCGACGCCCGGGACCGCCGGGGGAGCATCGCCTCGGTGGGCTGGGAGGTGGTGGACGAGCACATCGACCCCGCCTCGCTCCGCCTGGAATACCAGGCCGAGGGGGCCCAGACGTGGGCCCAGGTGCCGATCCGCAAGTTCGCCCGGATCGGCGAAGCCAGGTGGGACGCCGGGACCGCCGAGCCGATCCGGGTCCGGGGGTCGATCCTCGACAAGGCGGGCAACGCCAAGACCGTCACCCTCCCCCTGCCCAACGGGGCGCCGTCGGACCGGAACCCCGGGAGCGTCGACGGGCTCGAGCCGAACGAGCCGCCGCCGATCGGCACGTTCGCGTCGAACGGCTCGGATCGCTCGCCGCCCCCCAATCGGTCGGGCCTGCCCGCCATGCCCCCCATCGACGGCTCCGACGTTCCCCAGCAGGGGACGACCGGCAGCTTCGACCCGTTCTCGGCCAACGAGCCGCCCCGGAGGGGGACGCCGAGTCGAGGCCCGAGCCAGGCCCCCCCCGCCGAGCCGGCGAGCCCGCCGATCCTGGTCCGGAGCCCGACGTTCGGGCTCCAGTACGCGGTCGACGATGCCGGGCCCCACGGGCCGGCGGCCGTCGAGCTTTACGTCACGACCGACGGCGGCCAGACCTGGTTCAAGCGGGGCGAGGACCCCGACAAGGCCTCGCCGTTCCCGGTCGACCTCGGCGGCGAGGGGACCTTCGGCCTCAAGCTGGTGGCCAAGTCGGCCGCCAACCAGGGGGACCGGCCGCCGGTCAACGGCGAGCCGCCGAACACGATCGTCGAGGTCGACGGCTCGGGGCCGGTGGTCAAGCTCGACCCGCCCAAGATGCTCGGGAGCCGCCTGGTGATCACCTGGCAGGCCAACGACCCCCACCCGGCCCCGAGGCCGGTGATGATCTCGATCAAGGCCGACGCCCCCGACGCCAAGTGGCAATTGATCACCCCCGCGCCGATCGAGAACAACGGCCAGTTCGCCTGGGTCGTCCCCTCGGGCTGCCCGCCGAAGGTCCACGTCCGGATCGACGTCCGCGACTCGCTCGGCAACGTCGGGTTCGCCGAGACCCCCGAGACCGCCGCCGTGCTGGTCGACCGGAGCAAGCCCAAGGGGCGAATCCTCGGCCTCGACCCCTCGGCCCGCGACAGCTCGAACCCCTCGGCCCGGCCGATCCGCTGAGCGGACCCCGAAGGCCGGCCGATCAGGCGGTCGAGACCACGGGAGCCTGTCCGGCCGCCGGGACCCTGGCGTAGAGCCGCCTCCGGCCCGCCATCCCCACGACCTCGGCCGCCTCGGAGTGGCGGAGGCAGTAGGCCACCTTCTGGGCGAAGGCCATCGGCCGCCCGAGGTCCGCCGCCAGCCCTTCGGTCGTGAACGGCCCGGCCGCGACCCCCGGCAGCAGCCGCCAGAGGTCGGGGCCGTCCCGGAGCGACACCGTCTCGACCAACCCGCCCAGGGCCCGGTCGACCACCTCGAAGCCGGGCCGCCGCGCGCGGGCCACGCGGACCTCATCGACGTCGACGCCCACCACGTCGATCCGGAGGTTCGGATGGGGGAACAGCCGGGACAGGCTGACCAGCTCGTCGAAGGCGTCCAGGAGCGACCCGCGCCTCGGGCTCCGCCGGGCGCCAAGGTCGAGGCCGGAGCGGCGGTCGCGGCGGACGATCCGGCGGCGGACGGCGATCGGCTTGACCACCACGACCCGATGCTCGGGCAACAGCCGAGCCAGCTTCCCCTTGAGCAAGGCGAGCGGTCCGGCCTGGATCTCGATCAGCCGACCGTCGGCCGCGATCGCGTCGACCCGGAAGGCGTCGACGACCACCTCGGACCGGCCGCCGAGGGCGTAGCGTTCCTTCAACTGGCGGTGGAGGGTCCATTCCAACGGAAAACGTCCCCGCGATGATCGGCCGGGTCAGGCGGGTGGCAAGGGTTCGACGCCGAGGTCGCGGATCGTGACCATCGGGCGGAAGTCGACCCCCCGGGCGGCGAAGGCCTCGGCCGCCCCTTCGAGCCGGTCGAGCACGGTGACGATCCGGACGACCCGGCAGCCGAGGGCCTCGGCGGCGTCGACCGCCTGGAGCGCCGAGCCGCCGGTCGTGGTCACGTCCTCGACGATCACGACGTCCATGCCCGGCCCGACCGGCCCCTCGATGAGCTTGCCGGTGCCGTGCCCCTTGGCCTCCTTGCGGACGAGGAAGCCCCTGAGGCCGGGCCGGGCGCCCGAGCCCGCCACGGCCAGCGCGGCGCCGACGATCGGGTCGGCCCCCATCGTCAGGCCGCCGACGGCCGCCACCTCGGGCAGGTCCGCGAGGGCTTCGAGGACCCCTTCGCCGATCGCGGCGGCCCCTTCGGCCGAGAGGGTGACCGTCCGCCCGTCGACGTAATAATGCGAGGTCCGGCCGCTCGCCAGCGTGAACGAGCCGGTCCGCAGGGCGTCCCGGCGGAGCAAAGCGACCAACCGCCCCCGGTCAAAACCCGTCGCCATTCGATCATCCTCGCGCCGCCCATCTTGAGGTGTGCCCCGCGAGCCATCACCCTAACAAACGCGGAGCGCGGGTCCAAGCGCGGCTTGACCCGATGGCGGCCATTCATCCGTCGCCATCCGGGCGTCACCCCTTGGCCGGAGGCCCCCCGTCGGGCTTGAGGAACCTCCTCTTCCGGTCCTCGACGCGACGGATCTGATCCTCGACCTCACGCTGAAGGGCGAGTCCCCTGACGCCGGTGGGGATCAACTTGCGGCAGGCATCGAACGCGGCGATCGCCTCGTCGAAGTGCTGCTCCGCCTCGGCCGACCGGCCAAGCTTCGCCTCGAAGGCGGCCCGGCCCGATGCGATGATGCCGCTGTACCGGGCGCCGGTGAAGGCCTGCTGGCCGCGATCATCATCCCCCAGGCCGTCTCGCCAACCCGCCTCGATCTGACCGAGGTTCGCTTCGAGCTCGGTAAGGAACAGCCTGCCCGCCGATTCGAGGGTCGGCGGCGACCGCGACTCGATCTCGATGTCGACCTCCCTGGCCAGGAGGGAGAGCGAGGCCAATCGGAGGCCGAGGATCTCCCCCGCGATGGTCCGCTCGGGCAGCCTCCGCTCTCCGCTCGCGATGGCCCTGCGGAGGTAGCCGATGGCCGCGCGAGCGTCCCCCTTCTGCTTCTCCAGCTTGGCGAAGAGTTCCAGGGTCCCGATCCGATCGGGCTGCTCCTCCAATGCGATCGTCAGCGAGGACACGGCCTCCGGAAACTTGCCTTGCCCGAAGAGCATCCCCGCTTGCAAGGTCAGGAGGGTGGGCGACCGGGATTCGTGGGAGAGGGCTTCGTCGAGCACGGTGCCGAGGTCCGCGAAGGCCTCGACGTCCCGGAACTTTGCGTTGGCTTTGTTGTCGTCGCCCAGCTTTTCCAGCGTGAGGCCCAGGTACAGGGGCGGCCGGGCCGACCTGGAATCCGAGGCCTCGAGCTTTTCGAAGATCGCCCTGGCGCGTTCCCAGCTCGCCCGGTCCTTCGACAGATAGAGTGCCAGGGCCTGTCGGAAACTGTCGCTTCGTTCCTGGTCCAATTTGACGGCGGGGTTCAAGGCGGGCGCGGTGGCCCTGGGCATCCCGACCAGGGCGGACATGATCCCGAGGATGATCAACATCCCCGCGGCGATCGAATTGCGGTGGACGAAATTCGAGCCGCGTTCCATCAGGGAAGTATTCGAGGCCGTCTGGAGCGGGCGGCGGTCGAGGAACTGGCGGAGGTCGGCGGCCAGGTGCTCGGCTTTCTCGTAGCGTTTGGCGGGGTCGAATTCCAGGCAGCGCGAGATGATCGATTCGAGGGCCGGCGGGATGCTCGGGTTGAGCTCGCGGAGCGGCACGCCCGGGCTCGATCGCCGGTCGTGCAGCGCCTGGATCGCCCGGGGCAGCGGCAGGCGACCGTCGGGGGCGTCGGGGGGGAGGCCGGTGGCCAGCTCCTTCAGGACCAGCCCCAGGGAGTAGATGTCGGCCGGGAAACGCACCGACTCCCAGAGCAACGGGTTGAGGAATGCGAGCAACTGCTCGGGCGCCATGTAGGGCAGCGTCCCCCCCTTGAGGGCGGCCTGGGCATGCTCGGGCTGGTTCGGGGTATAGGCCAGGTTGAAGTCGAGGAGCTGCGGCCCCTCGCGGAAGGCCAGGAGGATGTTCGCCGGCTTGATGTCGCGGTGGAGCACGTTCTTGGAGTGGAGGTAGCCGGTCGCGCCGGCCAGGCAAAGGCCGATGAAGGCGACCGCCTCGTGGTAGGTCCCTCGGGCCGGGAAGCCGCTCCAGCCGGTCCGCTCGGCGTCGAGGTCGTCGTCGGGCGAGTCGACCGCCGGCTTCAGCGCGTCCCAGACCGCCTTGGCCTTGCGCGGCGTCCCCCCCCTGGCCAGCTTGCGGACCAGGCCTTCGAGGGTCTCGCCCGGCCGGTAGGGCATGCAGATCCCGCGCAGGCCGGTCTCCGCCGATTCGGCCACCGTCAGGATCGGCACGATGCCCCGATGGTCCAGATTCGCCAGGATCGAGGGCTCTCGGCCCATCGACGCCGAGATCTTCAGGGCGACGCGACGATCTCCCAGCTCCTCGTCGATCGCCAGATAAACCTGGGCCGCCCCCCCTTTGCCCAGGATCGAGCGGAGCCGGAACGAGGCGAACCGCTCCCCGGGCACGGGGAACCGGACCTTCGGCGTGACGACCCCGGCGATCCGGCTGAGTTCGCGGTGGTGGACGAGTTGCGAGGCCAACGAGTCGCGCCAGGGCTCGTACCGTTCGCAGAATTCGACCGAGCTCGGGGCCTCGCCGTTCTCCTCCAGGAGGCAGAACTCCTCGTAGATGATGCTGATGGCCCGCTCGCACTCCCGCGCAAGTTCGGGGAACCGTCCGAGGTAATCGGCGGCCCTCGGGCGTTCATGTCGTTCGAACCGTCGGATCAGGTCGACCTTGATCAGCGCCGAAAGCAGGCTCAGGGATTGGCCCGGCTTGACCCGGGCCCAGAAGTGATCGAGCGACGCCACCCCCTGATCCCACAGCGCATCAAACTCCATGACCGCCCGATCGAGGGGATCGAAGGGAGACTCGGGCGAGACCGAACGCATGGCACCTGCTCCTCTCAGAGGCGACAGGTACCGCGGAGTTTTTCGAGGAACCGCTCGATCTTACGGAGGTGCCACCCGGTCTCTCTGGCGACTTCGGAGTTGCTCATCCCCTGCAACTTGAGCTCGAGGACGGTCCGGCTCGGGCCGGTCTGCCCCTCAAGCAGCAATTCCTGCTCTTCGGAGGCCACGGCCAGCTGGCTGGCCGTGGGCGAGTCGTCCGCCAGGTCCCACCCGCCCGAAGGGTCCCCGGCGGCCAGGGGACGATCCCGGCCCAGGTCGCGCTTCTGGGCATGGCCCCGGCGATATCCGTCGACCACTTTCTGCTCGGCGGCGTGGATTAAGTAGGCCCGAAGCCCGCCGATCGAGGAGAAATCGAAATGATGGAATTTGGCCGCGAGGCTCTTCATCACCTCATTGGCGATGTCGGTCGAATCATAGATCTTTCGCATCGGCCGGCTGAGCCGGCGACGGACGACCCTGACGATCTTGGGATAACACTCATCGAAGAGAATTTGCCAAGCATCCTGATCACCCTGACGGGCACGATCGAGCAGGTCGCCCTCAGGGGGGGTGCACGGAGGGGACGAGAGCATGCAGACGCCTCCCAGGTCGGCGGTGGGAGGTGGAATCGCGCGGGCCTTCCTCAAATCGAGGAGAGGGGGATCGATCGGGCCGCGCCGAACCCTCCACCACGTGACACCATTGTAACGTGGCAGATCGGATCGAGACAGCTTTGACTCTCCTGAAACGATTAAAGCCGACCTCAACCTCTCGCGAACTTCTCGGGGCGAGGAATTTGTGGAGAAAAAAAACAACATTTTCTCGACATGCGGTCAGGCATGTTTGATTAAGTGTTGGCCTCCAGTTTAAAAAGGAGAGGGTCGAGGCGGGCCGGCGCGGGCGGATTAGTGGGCATAGTTGACCGGGATCGGGGGGTCGAGGATGGTGTCCCACGAGCCCGAGCTGCCCGAGTCCGCGTAGCTGACGGGGATCGGCGGGTCCAGGGGGTCGACCGTGGAGATCGGGGTGGCGGGCACCATCGTGACGCCGGGATCGGAGGGGGTGATCCGGGCGCAGAGGCGGTCGAACTGGGGGCGGAATCGCTTGGCGCGCATCTTAGCTGGACCTCGTGATGACGTGGGGGTTAGGACGGACTCTGATTGCTTGCTCGACAAACGCCTGCGGCCCGGGAGTGGGTCGATCGGCCGCGGGGGATGGGATCGGGGGAGCGTCGCCGATCCGTTGATCGGATCGATTTGTGCCGCGGTCGGAGATCAGTTCAAGCTGAAAGCGATGCTGCGATTCGAGTCCGCATCTCTCGACGCCAACTCGACCCTCGAAGGGTAGAGGTGGGGCGGCAGGAACGGGCGGGCCGCCAGCCGATAGAGGGGGCAGGATCGGTCCTGTTTGCGGGCCGCGGAACGGGCCAGCATCGCCAGGTCGAGGCGACCCGCGCGATGGGCGAGCATGTAACGCGAGAGCGGCGAGATCCGAGACTCGGCGGCCATCACGATCCGGTCGAGCGACTCGCCCCGGATCGCCAGCAACTCGCCCAGGCGGATCTCGGTGCGGAGCTCGCCGCGGAGCCGAGCGACGACTCGCCGGACCGCCTTGACGTAGTTCTTCCGGGCCCTGGGCTGTGTCAGTTCCATCCAGGGATCAAGCCGGAGCCGCGCACCCTGCTGGATGGCGACGAACATCTCGGGGTCGACCGGCATGTCCCGATCCGCCTCGCCCGCTTCGAAGAGCCGCGAGGCGGCCGCGGCCCAGACGCCCGGGGTCAATCCGATCGGCGAGAAATCCGGATGCTTCCGGCAGTAAGCCCGCTCGATCCGGTCGGCAACCTGTACGATGGCGTCCTGGCTGGGGATCACTGGACCCTCGAACTCTGAGGATTTGGGGCCGGTTCGAGCGGGGCTTTGCTCTCCAATCGCCCCCCTCGATGGTGTGACCGCGAACCGGTCGGCCTTGCGACATCCTTTTTTTCTTTCTCGCCGAATGACCTCCTCGACCGTTTCGCGCGTATCCCCGGTTGAGGATCGGACCTGGCTTGATCCTGATCATCAGGCGATGGACATTTTTGATCCCGACCGTTATCATTCAACACGCGTTTCGACTGAAACGGGGCGATCCGCTTCGCTTTCGATGCCGCCGACCGACCATGAGCAGGCGAGAAATCGTCGCCCCATCCCCCGCCCCGACGACCTCTGCCACCGGACGATCGGACCAGGATGACATCGGGATTCGGGCCCTACCTATCAAGCCTTGATGGATAGTCGCATGGAAACCTCTCCGAGGCAGTCCAACTGGCAATCGATCAAACTCGACCTCGCTCATCGCGTCAGGACGGTGCGCGAGGAGCTTTATGGTCAGCACGGGGGGCCCCTGTTGGCGGAGGAGGTCGGGGTGCCGTTTCGGACCTGGATGAACTACGAGGATGGATGCACCATCCCCGCCCAGGCGATCCTCAGGTTCATCGAGGTCACCAACGCCGACCCGCATTGGCTCCTGACCGGCAGCGGCAGGCCTTATCGGCCCCGGTGAAGTTGAACTCGATTCGGCGATCGGGGGCGTCGGCGGGACAGGTGGAGCCCCCGCCCCAAACGCGAACCGCCGACCTCGCGCGACCGGACCATGATGGCCCGGCAGCTCGAGGTCGACGCGCTCCGCGATCGGTTTGTCGGCGTCCGGATCTGCTCCGGTCGGATCATCGAATCACTTAGGGGTTTGAAAGAACGTAATTCTCCCGTATCCTGTAGCCTCTTCACCAGGAGGCCCAGGAGCTTACGGAGATGCGACCCGAACCCGAGATGATCCCCGTCCTGATCGATGCCGCCGAGGCCCTCAA
>JAABUQ010003357.1_pt1 | contig 29530 bp, 27 predicted proteins | sample 5560001 | NCBI WGS metagenome assembly JAABUQ01 (sample SAMN10711888, study PRJNA513371) | rock metagenome | isolation source: Antarctica rocks | place: Antarctica: Victoria Land, Finger Mt nord | collected 2015-12-18 | reverse complement strand
CGCGGCCGTCGGCGCCCGATCGCTCGACGAGCTGGTCGCCGTACCGGAAGCCGTCGCTATCCGCTCGCCGCTCGACGTCCCGCCGGGCCTTCCGGAACTGGAGCTGCAGCGGCGCATCTCGAGCTATGCCGCAAACAACGGGGCGCTCGAGTATACGTCGTTCCTGGGCGCGGGGGCGTACCGGCATTACGCTCCGCCCGTCATCGGTACGCTCGCGATGCGCGGCGAGTTTCTGACCGCGTACACGCCGTACCAAGCCGAAGTGTCGCAAGGCTACCTGCAAGCAATCTACGAGTGGCAGACCTACATCTGCTTGCTGACGGCGCTCGACATCGCCAATGCCTCGGTGTACGACGGCGCGACTGCGCTCGCGGAGGGCGCCATCATGGCGGTTAATGCGACCGGTCGCCGTGCGATTCTCATTTCGCGCGCCGTGCATCCCAACTATCGCGCCGTCCTCCACACGTACGTGCGCGGCCTCGAACTCGCGATCGAAGAGTTGCCGACCGCGGACGATGGCACGACCGACTTCGCCAATCTCGAAGCGCGACTGGCCGAGGGCCGCTTTGCCGCGGTGGTCGTGCAGAACCCCAACTTCTTCGGTACGATCGACGTGCCCGCAGACGACGTCCGGCGTGTCATCGAAGCGAGCGGCAGCGTCCTGATCGGCGTCGTCGCCGAAGCGATGTCGCTCGGGGCGCTGATACCGCCCGGCGAGTGGGGCGCGCAGATTACCGTCGGGGAGGCGCAGTCCTTCGGTGTGCCGGTCGCATACGGTGGCCCGTACGTCGGCTTCATCGCGGCAACCAAAGCGCACATGCGGCGCATCCCGGGGCGGCTGGTCGGCCGGACCGTCGACGCCGACGGGAAGACCGCATACACCCTGACGTTGCAGGCGCGCGAGCAGCACATCCGCCGCGAAAAAGCGACCTCGAACATCTGCACGAACCAGGCTCACTGCGCGTTGATCGCGACCATCTACCTCGCCTGCCTCGGCAGCAGTGGGTTGCGCCGCTGCGCCACGCTCAACGTCGAACGTCTTGCGACGCTTGTCGAGCGCGTGACCAGCGTTCCAGGTTTCACTCGCGCCTTTTCCGCCGCGACATTCAACGAAGGCGTGATTCGCGTGCCACGCGGCGCAACTGCAGCCCGCGTACTCAGCGCACTCCGTGAGAAGCGCATCTTGGGCGGGGTCGATCTCGGCCGCTGGTATCCTGAACTCGCCGACTGCATGTTGATGACCGCAACGGAGCTGACGACCGACGACGATATCGCGGCGCTTTGCGACGCGCTGACGCATATCGCTGCGGAGGAACATCTTGTCAGCGCATAACGGCTTGCCGGTACCGCCGTTGGGTCGCTTCGAGTTCGGCGCAAGCGAGCCGTTGATCTTCGAACAACACGGCCGGCCCAACACGTATTTACCAAACGGCCGCGCGCTCGAGGAATTCCTTCCCAAGGAGGCGTTGCGCAGCGAACTGCCGCTGCCGGACAACAGCGAGCTGGACGTCGTGCGCCATTTCACGCGCCTCTCCCAGCGCACGTTCTCAATCGACACGGGCTTCTATCCGCTGGGCTCCTGCACGATGAAGTACAACCCGCGAATCAACGACGCGATGGCGAATCTGCCGGGGTTTCGCGACTTGCATCCTTTTGTGCCCGATGATCTGGCCCAAGGCGCGCTCGCGTTGATGTACGATCTCGAGCGCTATCTAACCGCAATTTTCGGGATGGCGGCGTTTTCGCTCAATCCGGCGGCCGGCGCGCACGCCGAGCTTACGGCTCTTTTGATTGCAAAAGCATACTTCACCAAAAGAGGTCAGGCTCAACGTAAAACCGTCATCGTGCCCGACACCGCGCATGGCACGAACCCGGCTTCCGCCGCGATGGTTGGTTACAACGTGATCTCACTACGTAGTGATTCGCGCGGCCGCATCGGCGTCGACGATATCAAAGCCGTCGTCAACGATGAGACGGCCGTCTGCATGATGACCAACCCCAATACGCTCGGGCTCTTCGAAGACCACATCGCCGAGATCGCTGCAGCCGTCCACGCCGCTGGCGGTCTGATGTATTACGACGGCGCCAACGCGAACGCGCTCATGGGCAATGCCCGTCCAGGCGACATGGGCTTCGACCTTATGCACCTCAACCTGCACAAGACGTTTTCGATTCCGCACGGCGGCGGCGGCGCGGGCCACGGCCCGGTCGGTGTCGCGGCGCATCTCGTTGAGTTCTTGCCGACGCCGGTCGTGCGTCATGAGGGCTATACGTACCGGCTCGATTTCGATTGCGCCGATTCCGTCGGGCCGATGCGCTCGTTCTGGTCAAATTTCGCGCATGCGGTGCGCGCGCTAACCTACGTGCTCGCAAACGGCGGCGAGGGGCTGACGAAGATCTCGCAGCTCGCGGTGCTCAATGCGAACTACCTGCGGGTACACGTGCGCGACTTCTTGGAAACGCCCTACGATGAACCGTGCCGCCACGAGTTCGTCGCGTCCGCGCAACAACTCAAACGTGAAACGGGCGTGCGCGCGCTCGATCTCGCCAAAGCCTTACTCGACCACGGCTATCACGCGCCGACGATCTATTTTCCGCTGCTCGTCCCCGAATGCCTGATGATCGAGCCGACCGAAACGGAATCGAAGGCCACGCTCGACGGCTTCATCGCCACCTTGCGCGGTATCGTCGAACAGGCGAAGGCGGAGCCGGATGCGGTTCTCGCGACCCCGCAAAAAACCGTGGTGAAGCGAATCGATGAAACCCGTGCGGCGAGACAGCCAAACTTGCGCTGGATGCCCCCGGCGGACTGATCCTACGTGTACGATTAAGCTGCCGCTGCTTTTTTTCGTGCGCGGTTGATTGTGGGTGCCATCTTCGGCTTTTGGCCGGTTGCGCGGCGCTTGATTTCCGTTTGGCTAGCTGATCGATGTGCGGGCGGATCGCGGCACCAAACGTAAGCTCGAGTAGCGCCGGAATCGAATAATGAGGGCGAGTGTTAGCACCATTGATGCCTCGTATCGCTTATTGTGCTTCTGCTGTCAACTGAGCCTCAGTTTGGACAACATAGCCTGTGCGCCTGAGCATTGAAAAGTCCTCGCCATCGTCCCGACCGGCCGTCGTTAGGTAGGCGCCAAGGACGATGCCGTTTGCGCCGCTGCGCATGCCGAGGTCTTGTAACGCGGCGAGCGTTACTTCGCGGCCTCCGGCTAAGCGCACGACGGCGCGGGGTACTGCGAGCCGCGCTAGGGCGACGAAGCGTAGCGCTTCGAGAGGATCGACTAGTGAACGCTCTGCGAAGGGCGTTCCGGGACGGGGATTGAGGAAGTTGATCGGAATTTCGATGGGGTCGAGTTGTTGTAGCGCGCACAAGAAATCGATGCGATCTTCGGGTGTTTCGCTCATGCCGATGATGCCGCCGCTGCACAGTTCGAGGCCGTGGGCTTTGATGCGCAGGCACGTTTGCCAACGCTCTTCGTATGAATGCGTCGTGCAGATGGCTGGGAAGTGGCGGCGCGACGTTTCGAGATTGTGATTCACTTTGTCGACGCCTGCATCGACCAGTGCGGCTAGATGTTCGTCCTGCATGATGCCGAGTGAGACGGCTACCGTCATGGTCGGAAGCTCGGACTTGATGCGGCGCGACGCTTCACACACGCGCTCGAGCAGTGTACGAGAGGGGCCCCGCACGGCGACGACGATGCAAAACTCGCTTGCTCCGCGGTCCCATGCAGCGCGCGCAGCAGTGACGAATTCGGTCGCCGGCTGTAAGCGCTCGGGTTCGACATCGCTCGCATAGCGGGCGCTTTGCGAGCAGAAATGGCAGTCTTCCGAACAACCGCCCTTCTTCGCGTTGAAGAGAACCTCGAGCGCCGCCTCATTGCCGTAGGTGTGGCGCCGAACTTCGTCGGCGAGACTCAAGAGATCGGCGATGTCCGCTGACGGGATAGTTGCAAGTGCCTCCAGCTCGGCTCTCGGAAGCGGATTTCGCTGCTCGAGCGCGGTGCGTCGGGCGGTCGTTAGGGCTACCTGCATGCCGTCATCGTGCGCGGCCGCACGAAGCGGTCCCTTCGTAACGTTTGACGCGCTACAGATTTGCAAAAAGCGACGCAGCGTCCGCAACGCTGCGAAGGGCATCGACATCGAACGGGACGGTGCCCAATAGCGCGACGTGGGCGTCGAGCGCGCGTCGCACCTGATCGCGGTAATCGTCGTCGGCGGGGACCATGCGTTCGACGAAGACGGCACCGCGCACGGTGACTTCGTGCGCAGCGAGATATGCGAGCGTGAGCAACGCATGGTTGATGCAGCCAAGGCGTAATGCGACGACGACGATCGCTTCACAGTGAGCGCGTGCCGCGACGTAGGCGAACGTTTCTCGTTCGTTGAGCGGCACGGCGGCGCCGCCGGAGCCTTCCACGATGAGTGGCTCTTCGAATACGTCGAGTCGCGCGGCGAGGTCCGTGGCTTCGAGCGGTTCGCTACCTGCGTGGAGCGCGGCATTCCAAGGATCGGCCGCAAGCGGAAATCGTACGAGTTCGCGGGCGTTGCAGCCGCTCAAGCGGGCCGCCTCCTCTGCATCGCCTGGCGCACCCTGTGGCAGGCCGGTCTGCACGAGTTTCACGATGGTGGGCGCACGCCCGGCGTCGCGTAGCGCCCGGCCCATCGCGGCGCAGACGCGCGTCTTCCCGACGTCAGTGTCGGTGCCGGTGATGAAGTACCGCATCAGGCGGGCTGCATGCGCAGGGCGGCCAGCGCGTCGACGAGCGTATCGATCTCATACTCCGTATGGTCGGCGCGCACGGTGAAGCGCAATCGCGACGTTCCCGGCGGCACGGTCGGGGGCCGGATCGCCGGCGCGAAGATGCCGCGCGCCTCCAATTCGCGGGCGCAGGCGAGCGCATCGCATTCGGACCCGATAATAATGGCGATGATCGCGCCGTCACCGTTAGCGACGGCGAACCCGTGCCGGCGCAGGGCACTGCGCAAACGTCGAGCGTTGCCCGTCAGGCGCGCGCGCAACGCGTCGCCCTCAGCGCTACGGACGATTTCAAGCGCTGCACGCGCGGCGCAGACCACGGCCGGCGCCGGAGCCGTGTCGAACACGAACGTGCGGGCCGCGCTTGCAAGCAAGGCGATCGCGTCGGCGGGGCCGGCCGCGAACCCGCCCGCGGCGCCCAGCGCCTTGGATAGCGTTCCAATCACGATGATGCGCTCGTCGCGAAATGCCGCGGCCAGGCCGGCACCATGCACGCCGTGCACGCCGAGCGCGTGCGCGTCATCGACCACAAGCACGTCGCCGAGGCGTAAGCCCGCGAGCAGTGCGTCGAGTGGCGCGATCGAACCATCCATACCGAACAACGACTCGGTCACCAGCAGCGCCGCGTCGTTAGCGTCGCCGCGTCGCGGCAACGCGTTGTGCGGCACGATGTGGCGCGGCAGTTTCGTCAAACGCAACGCATCGATCGCGCTGGCGTGCACGAGCGCATCGGAATACGCGACGTCCGCGAACGGCGCCAACGTTACGATTGCGCCCAGCGCGGCCAGATAGCCGGAGGAGAAGAGGAGCGCGCGTTCGCGTCCGGTCCACGCGGCGAGTTCGTTTTCGAGTTGCGCATGCTTGCGGTGCGCGCCGCTCAAAAGGCGGGAACCGCCGCTTCCTGCAAGCAAGGAATCGCGTTGCGCTGCGAGCACCCGCCGATCGTGACCCAAGCCCAGATAATCGTTGGATGCAAAGTCGAGCGTACCGGCGGGCACCTGGGTACGCAGCGTCCGCAACTGCGCTCGAGCCTCGAGCGCGGCGAGTTCGCGCCGAACCCCTGCGAGATACGTCACGGCGAAACGGAATCGAGCGCAGCGACGAGTGCGTCGACGAACGAGTGCAGCTCGGGCAGGGTTGCGACTAGAGGTGGAACGAGTTGGAGCGTCGCGCCGATTGGGCGGGTGAAGTGGCCACGCGCGTAGAGGTCATTTGCGATGCGCCAGGCCGGCGTGGGAGCATCGGACGCCGCGATATCTTCGGCGACGACTTCGATGCCGATCATCAGGCCGCGACGACGCACGTCCCGAACGAGCGAATGCGCGAGGAGCGGCGCAAGCACGGCATCGAGCGCCGCGTCCGTGCGTGCGACGGTCTCGAGCGTTGCTTCGCTTGCGAACAAATCGAGCGAGGCCAGCGCGGCCGCGCATGCGATCGGATTGCCGGCATATGAGTGCCCGTGGAGAAAATGGCGTCCCTCGGCGTAGTCGCCCAGGAAGGCGTCGTAGACGCGTTCGCTGGCGAGCGTCGCCGAGAGCGGTAGCGTCCCTCCGCTCAACCCTTTCCCGAGGGTGACGATATCGGGCTCGAGCGCAAGTTGCTGGAAAGCAAACATCGTGCCGGTCCGTCCGAAGCCCGTCGCGATCTCGTCAACGATCAGAAGCGGCACTCGCGGAGCGCGTAAGGCGGCATAGGAGGCGTCCGGCACGATCCGCATCTCGGCTGCAGCTTGGACGACGGGCTCGACGATAACCGCCGCGATGTCGCCGCGCCCCAGCACCTCCGCGGCATCATCGTAGCAGAGCGATTCGATGATGATCGCGGCGAAGCGTTCTTTGAAAAGCGCAATATCCGAGACCGCCATCGCGCCAACCGTATCGCCGTGGTACGCATCGCGCAACCGTATGAAGCGCGTCCGTTGCGGTTCGCCGACGTTCTGCCAGTACTGCACCGCCATTTTCAGAGCGGCTTCAACCGCGCTGGCACCATCGCTTGCGAACATCACTCGCGTGCAGCTGGTAAGCGTGCACAACCGCGCCGCGAGTTCTTGGGCGACGGGATTGTCGCCACCTAAAGCGGTTACGTGATCCAGTTCGCGCGCTTGCTGTGCGATCGCGGCGACGATAGCCGGATGCCCATGACCGTGGACGGTCGTCCAGACCGACGAGATCGCGTCGAACACCTCGTGTCCCCTCGCGTCGACGAGCGTCGTTCCATGCGCCCTCACAAACGTGCGCGCAGCGGCATCGAATGATGCCATCTGCGTGAACGGCAACCAGTGATGGTGCGCTATTCCGCGCTCATCATCCAGGAGATGCCGAAGCGATCCGTCAGCATCCCGAAGCGACCACCCCAGAACACCGGCTCCAGCGGCTGGGTCACCTTCCCACCATCGGAGAGGGCGGCAAAGACGCGGTCGGCTTCGGCGCGATCGGACGTACCGAGCGAGAGCGACACGTTCGAATCGGTCCCGGCGTGATGTTCATGTTCGGGTAGTCCGTCGGAGGCCATCAACTTCAGGTCGCCGGCGACCAGCGTCGCATGCATGACGCGCTGCTTGGCATCGTCGCCGACTTCTTTTTCCATCGGCGAGCCCTCGAAGCGGTTCAAGTTCTCAATCTTGCCGCCTAACGCGGCCGCGTAAAAGTCTAGCGCTTCCTCACAGTTGCCGTTGAAATGTAAGTAGGCATCGAGTTGCATCGGATCGTGCTCCTTGGCGACGGGCGGTGGTAGGGCGCGTGCTTCGTGCGCAACTCCGACCTTCCCGCGCGACCCGCGTTGCCGTGATCCGTCGCTAAAGGGAGCGAGCGCGTGCGAACAGCGCGCCGACATCGAGAATGAAGCCGGGGAGCGCCGTATGCGTTACGGTTGTCGAGGGGCCGTAGTGTTGCACGCCGCAAGCGTCGTGCAACCTGATCGTGGTGCGAATCGGGTCGACGACGATGATTGCGGACGTGCCGGCCGAGAGGTACGTGTGAATCTTGTCGTCGACATCGGGGCGCCGGTCGCCCGGTGAAAGTATCTCGACGGCGACCGTGGGTGCGGCGAGCGGGATTTCGACCAATTCCGCAGGCGCATCGGCGGCTAGCGTTTCGTACGATAGGTAGCCGACATCGGGAACCAGCGGGCGCGTGACTTGGCCGGGGGGCGTCACGCGGAAGCGCCATTCGGTTCCTACCCGACCGTGACGTCCCCGTTCCGCCCACGTGGTGAGCGCGCTTGCAATCTCGAATTGCAATCGGGCGTGTGAATAGGTCGGACTCATTTTTTGAAGCGCGCGGCCACGTACCCATTCGGTCTCCGGCTTGGTCTCGGGTAGGACGATCTCGTGCAGCGACATTCCACCTGATTCTATCACGCCGGTAGTGCCTGCCGACAACGCTCCCAGCTTCAGGCGGGGCAAGCGTGCCGAACGCCGTCCTTCCAAACTGCGCGGACGCGCTGGAGCAAGGTGATATCGTCGAGCGGGTCGCCGTCGATCGCCACGAGATCGGCGCGCGCGCCTGGACGAAGCATGCCGATATCGTTGCACCGTAAAACGCGCGCTGCGACCGACGTGGCCGCGCGCAAGGCCTCGAGCGGCGTTAAACCATGTTCTACCAACAACGCGAGCTCACGCGCGTTGTTGCCGTGCGCGAACGGCCCGATGTCGCTGCCATTTGCGATGGTCACGCCGCTCGCGCGGGCGGCGGAAAACGAGGCGCGCTTTTGCAGACGCGCGGGATCGTCCTCCGCCAGCCCGCGATAGCGTGCCATCGCTTCCGATACGGCCAGCGTGGGGACCAAAGCCACGCCTCGCTCTGCCATCAAAGCAAAGACATCCGCATCGCCGCCGTCGCCGTGTTCGATCGTAGCGACGCCGGCGAACGTGCTGCGGCGCATGCCCTCACTTGTTGTCGCATGCGCAGCCACCGGGCAGCCGGCGTCGTTTGCGATCCGAACGATGAGCGCGAGTTCGTCAGCGGAAAACGCGGGTCGCGCGTCGCCATGCGGACCGTAGCGATAGTCCGCGTAGACTTTGATCCATTGCGCTCCGGCACGAATCTGCCGACGGGTGGCAGCCGCAATCGATTCGAGGCCGTCAACTTCCTGCGCACCTTGTGGTATGCAGATGTGCGGCGCGAAACCGGTCGGACCGTAACTGCCTCGCGCCACGATCGCGCGCGTTACGCAGATCAGGCGCGGGCCCGGGATGATGCCGCGCTCGATCGCCTCGCGTAAGCCGACATCGGCGTCGCCGGCGCCTTCGGTGCCGAGATCGCGCAACGTGGTGAAGCCCGCGGCGAGCGTTGCACCGAGCGCGACGACGGCTCGGGCGACGCGCAGCGCTTGTGGTTCCCGCAAGACCTGATCGCTCCACGAAATGCGCTCGTAAGGATGCAGCAACACATGGCTGTGCAGGTCGATGAGTCCGGGCAACAACGTTGCGCCTTCGAGAGCGACGATTTCCGCGTCGCCGGCGTCCAGACCGTGCCCGATGCCGACGATGCGGTCGCCCGACACGAGCACCTCGGCAGCGTCGAGCCGACGTTCGCCGTCAAAGACCGCTGCCGGCCGTAGCAATTGCATGAGAACCACCATATCATGCGTGGCGCCGGAAGGTCGATCGCACGGGCTACGCGCAGGTCACCGCATGCCGCAACCTCATTCGCCCCGCCGCTCGCAAGCGCCCGACGTGACGCTGCTGCCGGGGGCGATCGTTCGGGACGTCGCGACGGGTCAAACGCTTTCTTCAGAAGACTGGTTGGCGGCGCGCGCCGAGCGCGAAAAGCGAACGCGTGATGAATGCGTCGATGAACTCATGAACGCGATCGCACGCGGCGACCTCGTCGTCGAAGGGAACTGACGTTGGTCTCCCGTGTTTCTGCCTCGCACCGACGAGAAGGCGGCAGGGCATGATGGACCTCGACATCGCCCTGCGCGTCAACGGCGTAATGTGTTTAGCCACGAGCGCGCCGGCGACAACGCGACGGCGGTGGCGGCGCTCGACGGCGTGGACGGCGGCGCATTCCTCGGCGGTGGAACGAACCTCGTCGATCTCATGAAGCTGCGCGTCGCGAGGCCGGAGTTGCTGGTCGACGTCGCCCGTTTGCCCAACGATCGCATCGAACTGCTCGCCGACGGCGGCGTGCGCATCGGCGGCGCGGTCCGCAACGGCGATCAGGCGGCCGATCGCACAATTCGTACGCGCTATCCGGTGCTGGCCCGCGCACTGCTCTCGGGGGCATCGCCGCAACTGCGCAACCGCAACGACCGCCCGAAAACCTGCTGCAGCGCACCCGCTGCGTCTACTTTACAAGACGTCACCAAGCCGTGCAACAAACGCAAACCGGTAGCGGCTGCCCAGCGAAACCCGCGTATCACGCGACGGGCGTACGCGTTCGCCGTTTACCGCTGCGCAGCGACGACTTCTTGCGCTAACCGTCGACGCGCCGCCGTCGGGCTGCGGCGGCCAACGCCAGTGCGATCAGCGGAAGTGCGATGTCGCCGAACCAGAGTGTCAATCCGGCGTTGCCCGGATTGTCATTCGCGCAACAGACGATTTCGTGGATGTGCTGAGTAGCTGCTCCGAAGGAGAAGATGCTAAAGCTAAACGTCGCTGCGAGCCGCATCTCGAAACCCCGCCATAACGACAAGATTGCCACGGCGGCAATCCCATACTCGGCCCATGCGAGTTCCCATTCGTAGGGGCTCGGTCGCCAACCGATGAACCGTGAAGTCCACGGCCCGAAAAATGCGTGTAGCGTCGCGAAATACACGAAACTCAGGCCGATCGCGTAGAAGACGATTTCGCGCCAAAACGCGTCGGGGACGTTGGAACTCGCGGATCGCGATCCGCGAGTCTTCATCGCCGCCACGACGAGCGCGATGAGAAAGAGCACGACGGAAAGGTTTCCAAGAACCGCCGCAATGGCGCCGGTAATCATTTCAGTGACGACTCGTTTGGCCGAGTTACAGCAATTAACTTTCTATATCGCGGAGCAAAAACTTCACGCCGCTGCGGCCGAGCGCTTGCGCCTCTTCGAGTAGGCGTTTCCCTTGGGGCGCCCGGCGTACGCCCGCGACTTCGTCGGCGAGCGGAGAACGCTCCCTTGCATGGTTGCCGCTCGACCCCTAGGACCGGCCTCCTGCGTGATCTCACTCATACCGGCCGCATCGGAACGCGATTCTTGTTAGGTTCGCCTAGCGAACCAAGCGTCGAGTGCAGCCGCGCCTTCTTGGTCCGGGTTGTTAGAATCAGAGAAACAGAGGCGCCGTTGCGGGCGCCTTTCCCATCGGAAAGCGAGTCATGCGGATCAAGTACGAGGTCTCGGCGGGGGGGCTGGTGTTCCGGCAGAGCGCCGCCGGGCTTCAAGCGCTCTTGATCGGCCGTGGCACGCCGCGGGTCTGGACCCTCCCCAAAGGGCACGTCGAAGCACGGGAGACGCTGGAGATCGCGGCTCTGCGGGAGGTTCGGGAAGAGACGGGCTGCTGGGCCGAAATCTTCACGAAGCTCTCGGAAATCTCGTACTGGTTCTATCTCAACGGCGCCAAGCACAAGAAATCGGTCCATTTCTACCTGATGCGGTATCTCTCAGGTGACACCGCCAATCACGACCACGAAGTCGACGAGGCGGCATGGTTTGAGGTCAAGGCTGCCAAGAGGGCGCTGAAATACGTCAACGAAAAACGGCTCGTGGACCTCGGCCTCGAAGAACTGGCCAAGATGGAAGGCGACCCTCTCGAACTGCGACCGGCAACGCTCGGCCAGAATAATTCGGCGGTACGCGAATCGGCGACTCGATAGAAGAAACCGCCCGCGGACTTCGCGTCAGCCTCGACGTCTTCGATGGCCCGCTGGACCTGCTGCTCCACCTGGTTCGCGAGCAGAAAGTCGACATTGCAACGGTTTCGCTCGCAACCGTCGCGCAGCAGTACTTCGATTACCTAGCCGTCATGGACGCGCTCGACGTCGAAGTCGCGGCGGAGTACCTTGTGATCGCAGCGACGCTGCTCTACCTGAAATCGCGCTCGCTGCTGCCGGCGCTCCCGACCGAGTTTCTTCCCGAGGGCGAAGAGACGCCCGAAGAGGTCGAAGAGCGGCTGCGCCGGCGGCTCGTCGTGTACTCGAAATACAAGGGCGTCGCTGTGGAGCTGCGCGTTCGCGCCGATGAGGCACGGGCGTTTCTGTATCGCGACGGCGGTGATCCGTCGACCGACTTGGTGCAGCGGTACCGCATCCTGCCCGACAAGCTCGCCGCCGCGCTTTTGGCGGCAGTTCGCAGCGCGAAGCCGGAAAAACGCACGATCGCGCGCGACCGGTTCTCGATGGCGCGGCAAATGGAGTTCGTCACGCGGACAGTGCGCGAGCGCGGCGATGTCGAATTTCGCGAGTTGTGCCGAGACTTGGACCGCAGCGGAATCATCGCGACCTTCCTTGCGATTCTCGAACTGATCCGCCAACGACGTCTCGCGTACCGGCAGCCGGCGCCGGCCGACCCGTTGCGGCTCTTGCCGTTCATCCCTGCGGATGTCCATGCAAACTGAACTGATCGATGCCGGCGCGCTCCAGCGCTCGCTCGAAGCCGTATTGTTTGTGGCCAGCGAGTCGCTGTCGATCGAACGTCTGGCCAAGTTAACCGGCGCCGAGCCCGTCGATGTGGCCGCGACCTTGCAACGTATTGCGGCCGACTATGCCGAGCGCGGCCTGGTCTTGCGCGAGATCGCGGGCGGTTACCGCTTTGCGACGTCGCCGGCGGCGCGCCAAGCGGTCGAGGCCTATCTGCTACCGCCCAAGACTTCTCTGTCGCCGGCGGCGATGGAAACGCTCGCCATCATCGCATACTTGCAGCCGGCGACGAAGGCGGAAATCGAGGCCGTGCGGGGAGTCAACGTCGACAGCGTCGTTGCGACGCTCCTCGACCGGCGTTTCGCATTCGAGAGCGGTCGGCGCGACGTGCCGGGGCGACCGGCGGAATATCGGACGACTCCCGAGTTTCTCGAAGCGTTCGGCTTACGTTCAATCAGTGAGTTGCCGCCGGTCGATCTGGAAGCGGAGAAAAACGCCGAGGAATCACTCGAAGGGGAGCCCACATTCACGATCACGTTATGAGCGATGCCCACACCGAAATTTGGGAGCGCATCGAAGACAACGTCAACACCGTCGCGCACGCGCACGAGCTGATCCAGCCCGACGAACGCTTCACGCTAACCGACGATCAGAACGACGCCGTCAAAACCATCTCCGAGCAACTTGCCGCCGGGCGCTTCGAGTTTCTTTTGAAAGCGCCGACGGGTTCGGGTAAGACCGAAGTGATGTTCCGCGTCGCGGTCAATGAAGCACTGCGAACCGGCGGTTACATCGTTCTGGTTGCACCCACGCGCGATCTCGTGCGCCAGGATTGCACGTATTTCCGCGATCGCCTCGAGGGAACGGGCCTTGGCGTCGGCGAGGTGCACGGCGGCATTTCACCCGGCGAACGCCGCGCCATGCTCGATGATTTGGCCCGCGGCGCAGTGCGCTTCATCATCGGCAGTGCCATGATGATCTCGAATCCGCCGCTGTGGGATCTGCTCGATCGAAGCGCCCTTACGATCGTGGACGACGTCAATGCGTTTGACGAGCGCGAACATTTACGCTTGCTCGAAGGACTCGATTGCCCGCTGCTGTTTGCCTCCGCGACGCCGAACGAATTGCGCACGTTCCTCGAACGGGTCGGAGCCTTTGAAAACGCGGTCTCCATGCGGGCGATGCCCTTCGACGTTCTGCCGACAAAGGTTCACCGGACGCAGGGCGTGTGGGGCGAACCGGCGACCGAGCAATTAGCGCGCGCCGACGGGCTGATTCGGGAGCATCTCGCTCGTAAGTCGCGCATCTTCGTGATCGCCCGCACGCGCGGTGATGTGCCCAAGCTGGCTAAACGCCTCCAAGATACCTACGGCATCGAAGTGCAGCAACTGCGCGGCGATATGGCCGACAGCGCCGAGCACAAGAAACGCAACCGTCGCAGCGGCGTGACCGTTTACGGCAACTCGACCCGCGTAGAAGAGATGCGCGCGTTTCGAGAAGGGGCGCCGGCGCTTTTGGCGGCGACGAACTTGGTCGGCAGCGGACTGGATATTCCCGCCGCCGACTTGATCGTCATCACCGACAGTGACGCCTTCGGAGAAAGCGAAGTCGAGCAGTTGATTGGCCGGGTCGGACGGCGCGAACGTCCCTCCGACGCCGTCTTGCTCACTGAAACGACGTTTGAGAAGAACCCTTCGCGCGCAATGGGCGCGAGCGGCCGTGCGATGTCGTTTCGGCCCACCGGCATGCGCGCGAACTCGCTGCGATTTCGGCGGTGAGCATGCAGCACGCACCGGTCGGGTCGTTCGACGAACTCGCCGATGCGTACGATCGCTACCGCATCGGCTATGCCGCCGAACTGTACGACGCGCTGTTCGCGTATGGTCTCACCCAGGGTCAGCGTGTCGTCGATGTCGGCTGCGGAACGGGGCTCGTAACGGCCGAACTCGTGCGGCGAGGCTGTTTGGTGACGGGCGTCGACTGCAGTGACGCGATGCTCGCGCATGCGCGGCAGCGCGTCGGCTCGGCATCTTTTGCGAGCGCCCGCGCGGAATGCCTTCCTTTCGGCAGCGCAACCTTCGATGCGGTGACCTGCGCGCAGGCGTTTCACTGGTTCGACCAGCCGCGCGCGCTCGCCGAATGCTCGCGTGTCGTGCGTCCCGGCGGCATCGTTGCGATCTGGTGGAAGGGGCTGATGCGCGGCGACGCGACACGTTTGCTGCGCGAAGAGGCCGCGCGTGCCGTCGATCACCAACCGCCGACCGACATCCTGGCCAACGACTTCGACGCTTACGACGGCGCGCCGTTCATCGACAAGCACCTCCGCATCGTGCCGTGGATCGTCCACATGCCGGTCGCTGAATTCCTCGGATACGAACGCTCGCGTGCGATGGCGCGCGACACCTACACCGAACGCCTGGAAGACTATTTCACGGCGTTGCGCGAACGGCTGGGCCCGACGGACGCCGACCTCGCACTTTCCTACGTGCAGTTGCTCTATTTGGGGCGCGTTCCCACGGTCGCGTAGCGTGTATTTGGGCCTGCACGTAGCGACCTCGACGGGCAACGAGGCTGCCGTTGCCGTGGCGGCGAGCCTGGGCTGCAGCGCGATGCAGATCTTTTCGGGCAATCCCAAAACGTACCGGCTCGACCCGGTCGACGCGGCGGCGCTTGAACGTTTCCGGAACGCGCGAGCGGCAGCCGGCATCGAACGCACGGCGATCCACACATCGTATCTCATCAACCTTGCGAGCGACCAGCCTAAGATCGCTAATAATTCGTTGCGCCTGCTACGCCACGATCTGGCCGTTGCGGCCAGCGGCGGCATCGATTTCGTGAACACGCATCTCGGTTCGTACGGAACGCGCGACCGCGAGCGGGGGTTCGCGGCAGTCGTACGGTTGCTGGAGAGGGCGCTCGGCGACATCGCGCCCGGCGTTTGTCTCGTGCTCGAGAATTCGGCCGGTGCAGGAGCCCTGTGCGGCGGAACGCTCGAAGAACTGGGCGCGTTCGTGCGCGCGCTGGATCATCCGCAGCTCGGCATCTGCCTGGATACCGCGCACTCGTGGGCCGCGGGCTACGAAATCGATTCGGCCCCGGGCGTGGACCGGTTCATCACGCTCGCCAGTGAGTGCATCGGCCTCGAACGCGTGAAGATGTTCCACTTCAACGACACGCAAGTACCGTTGGGCGGTAACCGCGACCGGCACTGGCATATCGGTGAAGGACTCATCGGCCTCGCTGGTTTTCGCGCGCTCGCCCAGCAGCCCGAACTGCACGGGAAAACGGCGATCTTGGAAACGCCCGGCGACGCTGCCGACGACGCCAGAAACATGCAGACCTTGCGGCTCGTCGTCGGATCGTGATCGCGCATTTCGACATCGACGCCTTCTATGCAAGCGTCGCACAACGGGACGATCCGGGATTGCGCGGCGAACCGCTTGCCGTCGCCGGTGCGTCGCGGCGCGCAGTCGTGCTTACGGCGTCCTACGAGGCGCGCCGCTACGGCGTGGGCTCGGGCATGCCGCTGTTGCGCGCCAAGGAGCTGTGCCCGCAGCTTATCGTTTCACCACCAAATTTTTCACGCTATCGCGAACTGTCGTCGGCGGTCTTCTCGATCTTGGCACGCGGCGGGCACGCCGTCGAAGGCCTTTCGCTCGACGAAGCATTCGTGGCGCTCGATGGGCGTGACCTGAGCGAGGCGGTAGCATATGCTCGCGATGTACGCCAAGCGGTACGGGCCGAAGTCGGACTGACGGTCAGCGCCGGCGTGGCCACCGGGAAAATGCCGGCCAAGATCGCCAGCGACGACGCCAAGCCCGACGGCCTCATGGCGATCGAACCGGGTGGTGAAGCAGCATATCTCGCGCCGCTGCCGGCCGGACGCTTGTGGGGCATCGGCCCCAAGACCCAGAACCGGCTCGCCGCGCGCGGCATCACGACGATCGGCGCACTTGCCGAGCTGTCCGACGCGCTTGCCTACGAATTGTTTGGGCGTGGCGGAAAGGTCGTGCGCGAACTCGCGCGCGGCCACGATGAACGTAAGGTCGAAGCCGACCGCCCGACGCGCTCGGTGTCGAGCGAAGAAACCTTCGAGTACGATATACGCGACGGCGCGGAACTGCGCACGGTGCTGCGGTCGCTCTCGGCCGACGTCGCGCGACGGCTGACGGACCACCATCTGCGCGGATTGACGATCGGGATAAAGGTCAAGCTGTCGACCTTTGCGATCGTTGGACGGCAGACGCAGCTTGCCGTCGCCACCGATGACGCCGCCGCCATCGAGCGGGCGGCTTTGCGGTGTTTGGGGCGCGCCGGAATCGATGGTGCCGCCGTTCGCCTCCTGGGCGTTCGCGTCGCGTCGTTGACTGAAGCCCCGCTGCGCGAACTGCCGCTATTTTAGGCCGCGACCGGCAAGCCGCTGGGGTCGCGCGCCGCTATCGCACCAAATAGCCGCTGGCGTGCAAGTACGGACCGCCCTCTTTGGCATCGTAGATGCCCGGTAGTAACGTCACTTGGTGAGTACCGCGCATCGGCCAACGCCACGCGAATAGGACGGAATTGGGAAGACGGCGACCCGAACTCGACTTGTTTTGCCAACTGCCGATCTCGTTGATGGTTTCACGTCCGTCGATGACGATGCGCGCATGTCCCGGTTGACAACACTTTTCGCCGAGCGTTCCGATCAGCGCGAAGCCCGAGCCGTCGAATCGAATGGTCGCGGGCAGACGCGAGATGTCGCGCGGCACGAAGATCGCATCATGCCACGACGCACGACCGACGTTGGCTGAAGCGTCCAGTGCTGCAGCGGCAATCTCGGCTGCCAACCCTCCGTTGGTCTGCCACGCCGTGACGGTCGCCGCCGGCGGCGGACCGTCGAAGAAGCGGCCGTACGTACCGTCGGGCTTGCGCGCCGAGTACGCTGCCGAGGCGTTGGTCAGCAGCCAGCGCCGCGCAAACGCATGGTTTTCCTGCGTTGCGAGCACGAACATCGCCTCGACGAGCGGCTCTTCGAGGTCGTTCTCGGCTTGCAGGTCCATGAACACGCCGTGCGGATCGGAGAGATAGCGCGCGACCGCGCGCGCCGTGTTCAGCGCTTGGTCACGATACGCGCCGATACCGGTCGCATGATAGAGCGCGATGCCGTTCCAGATCATGTTGCCGTTGACTGACGCAAAATAGCGATGCGGAACTTGCGTGCAGTGGCGACCGTCATCGAAAACGTAGACGGAATACAGCGGCAAGCGCGGATCGAGAAAATAATGCCGGATCGCATCGTAACGCTGCATCGCGATGCTCAGATAGCGCGCGTCGCGCGTCTCATCGTATAAAAGCAAGGCAGCCTTGACGCCGTTGGAATCGGATTCGAGCGTCTTAAGATGATCGCCGCGCCCGAACGGTCGTTGATAGCGGATCGCGGGACAGGCTCCGACGTTGTACACGCGCGATTCATCGACGGCCGCAAAGGCCGCTTTGGCTTTCTTCAGCGCCTGCTCGTCATCGGGCAGAACTTCATGTTCGCGCGAAGCGGCGACCGAATCCCACATCGGAACGTCGCTCCACAGCAGGCAGCGCCGCCCTTGGCAAGGCGGTGCGTACCGTCGTGCCGTGTGCGCCAGCGCTTCCAAAATCGGCGCCACACGGCCGTCGCGCGTCGTGAGCCAACGCAGGTAGAGCGTGTTCGTCAACGAGTCCGAGCCCCAGTCGCTGTTATGGATCCAGCAGCGTGGCTCGGGACAGTCGCGCCAATAACCGTTGCCGGCGTAGAACGAGCGCAAAAGCGAGCTGACCGCTTGGTCGCCGAGGGTCGCGTACGTCGGAGTTTGCGCGACCAATCGCGCAGGATGCCCGGCCAGCGCCAGGCAGGTTTCGAACAGCGCTACGATCAGTGCGCTACGAAGGAGGTGCCGCATTGCGCCCTGAGCCCATGCCTGACATACGTTTCATATCGGCTTTCCGATTGCCGACCGCTGTCACAAATGGCGGTCACCGTTAACCGTTACCGGGCTAGGACGCGCAGGAACTCTCGTTCCGGAAAATCGCGTTCGTCTTCCAAACGCCGGAACGTCTCCGTCGCGATTTGGGAAGCGAGGGCGCGCTTTCGGTCCAGAGCCACGCCGAGTTCTCGATGGGCCGCCTCGAGTGGTTCGCCGTCAAAGTCGGCGATGTCGCGCTTGAGCTGCGCGATGTGTTCGTCGAGCAGAACGCCCAGCTGGCCGGTGACCTCGGTTTCGATCTCGCGGTAGCGCACGAGGAGCCGCTCCAATTGCGCGACGGTCGGTAAGCGGGGCCCTCGGGCGGCCGTCGCACGAGGCGGCCGGCCTCTGGGGCGCGTCACGCGACCGTTCGTTGCGCTGCGCCCCGGCGCATCGAAGGCGGGGTAGACCCGGACGATCGAGGCGATTTTTTGCGGACCCTTGGGCGATTGTAGTCCCTCGGCCAGCCCGACGGCGATCAACTTCGTCCGCAGGGCCGTATCGTCGATGCGCTTGAGCAGCTTGGGGTCGGCATGACGCGGCGGCGAGCGATCGCCGTGGAAATCTTCAGGTCGCGCCTCCGGGAGCGCGAGTGCCCGTTCGAGCAGCCTTGTTCGATCGCTCTCTGCCATGGGACCCGCTTCGTCGCACCGCTTGCCGCGCCTACCCCTGTCAGATGTGGTCGGAACTCCACGTGGGATCCGCTCTGCTCTCCAGCGTTTGATCCTTGACCGCCGCCCACCAGGCGCGCGCGGCCGGCGACAAAGGAACGATCATGAAGATGGCATCCCGACGCGAGCGCACGGAGCCGCGCGGCAGAACGTCGCGGCCCGGTAAGGGCGGTAACCAGCCCGCCACGCGGCGTAAATCGCCGGCGGCTGCTCGTAAGAGTGCGGGCAATTTGGCTCCGCCCTCGTCGCCGTCGTACGCGAAATCATCCAGAACGAACGTATCCTGTGCCGGTACACGACGTCCGATCGCATACGCGATCACGCTCCGCCCGCGACGTACGGCGAGGTGCACCGGCTGCGTGCCGTTGCGTAGCGGGGCGTTCCAACGATCGCGCATCCAATCCCAAACCAGCGGCGTGCGCCGCAGACTCCAGGAACGCGCGACGTCCAGTGCTTCGAAACAGCGGCGCACGCCGGCCCACTCGCTCGTCGTCAGCGGAACCGCACCCGCCGGCGAGCCGTCGAGAGACGCTGCGCGCACGGTCAGTAAGCGCGACGGCAACCGCACGAACCCGATTCGTTCGTAAAAGGCGGGGTGGATGTCGGAGTAGAGGAACGCGAGATCGCGCCCGGCCGCACGCTCCGCATCGAGCAGCGCGCCCAGCATGATGCTGGCATAGCCGCGGCCGCGCAAATGCGGCGGCGTGAACACGGCGCCGATGCCCGTGGCACGTAGCGACCGTCCCCCGAAACGCAACTCCCGATCGTAATTTTTGCACGAGCACGCGATTTCGCCGTCTTCGCGCAACGCGACCGTGAACGGTCGTCGCTTCGCGTAAACGCTGGTCGCGACGGTGCGGAAATCCTCGGCGTACCGCTCGAAGCTGCGCCCTTCGCCCCACGTCCCGAACGTGTGCGGCAACACGTCGCGCACGTAGGCGTCGACGCAGATCGGCTCCAGCACGATCGCCGACATTACTGGTGGCCGAACAATTCTTCTAAGAATTCCGGCGTCCCAAGGCCCCGCGTGGGACGACCCGATGCACTGAGCGAGAGATGCGTCTTCGCGCGCGACATGGCCGTGTAGAGAGCACGGCGATCCTCGGCAGCGTATTTCTCGCGCAGTTTGTACGCGTGCAGCGCATAGGTGAATTTGGCCGTGCGCGCGGCACGCGCATCTCCGACATTTTCCTTGGGAATCATACCGGCTGACGGCATGAAGACGAACGCATCCGGCGTGTAATAGCGCGGCCACGCGCCGGCGCGCACGTCGACCGCAAAGACGGCATCGAATGTTGACCCCTTGGCAGCTTCGACGTCGAGGACCGCAGTGGCATGCGGGTCGCGTGCGGTCAGTGAGAGCAGATCGTCTTCTGCGTTGGCCACGCGTTCGACGTGCTGCAACAGATCGTACAGCGATGCAAGGGGATCGCGCTCGCCCGCGGCCTCGATCATCTCGATGAGCCGGGCGACAAGGCGGCTTTCGAAGCGGCCGCGCGCGTCATCGCTCGACGTCGCAAGCACCGTCTCGTCGAACACGAGTCGCATCAATTCACAGGGTTCAAGGCTGCGCGCCAGCGCCTCCCAACGAGAGCGAGCGGCGCGAAAGGCGACCAACCGTTCCCGTGCATCCTCAGTCAGTTCGGCGTCGACGTCGCCGCGCAGGACGTTGCGTCCCAGTCGAACGTCACGGCGGCGATCCGATCGCCCAGCCCGCGCGTCTTTCCGATCGTCGTCGGTCAACTCGAACAACAGCGGTTGCGCTTGCGGCGCTTCGCCGCACAAGATCGCGAGGGAGGCATCGGATAAGCGCAGCCACGGTGCTGCGAGGACACGCAACAGAAAATCGTGCCGGTAGGGATCGACGGCCGACCATAGGGCGCCGAGCGCGTCAGCCACGATCGGAAAATCGAACGGGCTAGCGGTCCCGGCGATATCGACGTCAACGCCGCGCGCAAGCAAGGCGTCGACGTACGCACCTGCGCACCGCAGATTGCGCGTCACGAGTGCGATTTGCTCGCGTGGAGTGCCGCGCGCGATGAGTCGCACGACTTCGCCGGCGACGTATTGCGCTTCGTCGCCGACATCAGTGGCGCGGTAGAGGACGACCGCCGGATCGCCAGCGGCATCGGATTGCGCCTTGCGGCCGATCATCGAATTCGCGGCCAGTTCGATGGCAGGAGCGCAGCGGTGGCGGCCGTCCAGTTCGAGCGTCGTTGCGGCATGCTTCAGTGCTGCCGCGCCGCGCCCGCCGCCTGCGAAACTACGCGTGCTCTGCGCCTCGTCGCCGGCGAGGGTGACGTTGGCCATGCCGTCGGCTGCGATGCCTTCGAGTAGCGCAAGCTGGGCCGCAGAAATATCTTGAGCATCGTCAACGAGAATCGCAGCGTAGCTTTCGCGGGCTGCTGCACGCACGTCGAACCGATCGCGCAAAGCGAGCGCGGCTTCATAGACGGCGTCGGTCGGCGTGAGGCACCCGCTCGAGACAAGAACGTCGACGTATGAAGCGTATAAACGTGCCAGGATGCGAACGAGGTCGACTTCTCGTTCGCGTTGCCGCTCCAGTTCGGGTGCGCTGACCCGCAGTGAGTCACGGTACTTGGCCGGTGTCGCCGCGAGTAAAGCGGCATCCGCGAGATTGGGTGGATTCGCGTAGAAGGCGGTGGCGCCGCGCAAACCGGCCATGCGAAAATCGTCGGGCGATATGAGTGAGGCGCGCAGTTTGCGGATCAGCCGAAACGCCGCCGCCGAAAAACGCTCCGGTGCGCGTAACCCGGTGATCTCGGGATCGATTTCGGCGCTGACGAATTCCGTCCAGTCGAGCGCGAAGAGCGCCGCCCCGGCGCGCTCGAAATGCATCGATGCCGCAACATCGTCGATGGCGTCGACATCGCGACCGCAGTGCTCGCGCAAAACGCGGAGCGCGATGTCGCCGAAGGAAGCTGTGACGCGCTCCCGCGCATCATCGCCGTACTGCTCGCGCAACCGCGCGACACCCGCGTCGCTGGGCGCCGTGACGAGGATCGTGCCCGCATGGTCAAGAGCGAGACGGCGCGCGCGGGCGAGCAGCGCAACGGTTTTACCTGAGCCGGGCGCTCCGCGAACGGCAAGGGAGCCGGCCGCCCGGGGATGCGCAATGACTCGAGATTGCGCTACATCGGCGTGTTCTCCCACGACGGCCGGCGCGGTCAATGCCCGAACCGGTCCTCGCGTTGCTGCGGCCGCTCGCGGCAGGCGTTGACGTACGTGCAGTACGCGCAGGCCGACGGATCGCTCGTCGGAGCGAACCGTTCGAGCGGCGCATCGGCAAGCGCGGCTGCAAGGTCCGTCATCTTCGCGCGCGCCCGTTCCAGTTCGTCGAGGCCGATCGTACCGGTCGTCGCGTCGGAATACGAACGTGGCTCGGCGAGCGGGACGACCTCGAGTTCGATCGGGGCGACGTCGCGCGCCGCCTCTTTGAGCGGCACGAGCGCCAAACGCGTCACGCGATCGCCGGTGGCGGTGCGCGCGAAATAGTAGAAGGGCAATTGAAAGTCGACGAACCGCGCCACCTTGTCGCGGTACCGCGCGGCGCTCTCGGGGATGGTTCCGGTCTTATAGTCGACGACCGTGACGTTGCCGGTGCGGTCGTCGCGGTCGAGGCGATCGACGAAACCGATGAAACGGTAGCCATCCAAGTCCAGCTCGACGGCCTCCTCACGCCCGATCACGGTGAACGGGCGTGCGTGAAAACGCTCGACGAACCATGCGAGATACCGGCGCCCGGTGCGTAGCGCGCGCCGGCGCTGCAATTCGAATTCGACGGTGGTTTCGAAATCGCCGCGGTGATGCTCGAACGACGTGCCGAGGTAACCTTCGAGTTTGCGCTGCAAAACGTCGAGCGGCGCAAGGTCGGCGCGCGGAAACTCTTCGTGAAAGCGTTCGAGTGCCGTATGGAAGGCCGTGCCGTAAAACGACGCCGACGAACCGGGGTCGTCGACGGCTGCGCATACGTAGCGGTAATACCAGCGGCGTTCGCACTCCGCGAACGTGCCGAGCGACGACGCACTGAAATGCGTTTTGCGGCGCGGCACGGCACGTGGCGCTTCGGGTTCACGAGGCGGGAGCGGCCGGCGCTCGACCGGCACGGGCGGTCTGCTGCGAGCGCGTTGTGCGCTGCGTTCTAGCACGCTGACGAACTCTTCGGCATGGAAGGCATCGCCGGGCAGACGCTTGGCATCCAACCCGGCCGCGAGCGTTTGGAGAGCCGCGAACGTTCGCCGCTCGGGCTCGTGGAGTTTCTCGGCGAGCCCGAAGCACAAGGCGATGGTCGTGAGGTATTCCAAAGCGGTGGCGCCTTGCGCGCGATAAGCGCGGATAAGATCATCGAGCGCACGTGCGAAGCAGCGCGCAGCCAGCGTCGATTCGTGTGACAGCGGAACGCTCTCGGCGGCGATCGTGGCCGCTACCGTCCGCCGCCTTGCGGCAGCCGCGATGATGGCGCGCGAATCGGCCAGCGGCAGGCTCGTATACGGCGCGCACAGCGCACGACGCGCAGCATTTTCATTGGACTGCGGCACGTAGCCGACGAGATCACGGACGAACGCGACCAATCGTAAGGCCGGCGTATCGAGGGCGCCGGGAAGTGACTCGATCACGAGATGTCCTTTTCACCGGAACAGCGCATGGTCCCGGTGAAAGACGCGGTGATGCGCAGGATCGTGGTCGGCGTTACCGGAGCCAGCGGTAGCGCGTATGCATTCGCAGCGCTCCGCGCGTTGCGCGGGACGCAGCGCTGCGAAGTGCACCTGGTCGTAACGCCGGCAGCGCAGCGGACCATTGCGCTCGAAACGTCCGCATCCGCTGGCGATCTTGAAGCGCTCGCGGACGTCGTGCATCGCGACGATGATCTGGCCGCAGCCGTTTCCTCGGGGTCTTTTCTGACCGACGGCATGCTCGTCGTACCGTGCTCGATGAAAAGTGCCTCGGCCATCGCCTATTCGCTCGACGGGAACCTGCTCGTGCGCGCCGCGGACGTAGCGCTCAAAGAAAAGCGCAAGCTCGTCTTGGTCGTGCGTGAGACGCCGCTCCATCTCGGCCACCTGCGCACGCTTGCGCGTCTCGCCGAAATCGGCGCGGTGATCCTGCCGCCGATCCCCGCGATGTACGCCAAACCGCAGACGGTCGACGACATCATCGCACACACCGTCGGCAAGGCGCTCGATCAATTCGGGATCGAGAACGATCTGTTCAATCGCTGGAAGTGAAGGTAGTTCTTGTTGCTTGCTCTCGTGCTTGCCGCCGCATTGCCGCCGGCTGCGTCCCCTTCACCCAAGTCGGATTGCGCCGATGTCGGGGCGATCTCGTTTGAAGATGCATTTGGACATGAAGTCCGCGATGTCGCCGCACTCCGGCTCGTTGCCGCGCTTAGCCGCGTGCCGCCGGAGCGCCAGTCGGCTTACTTGACCGAGGACACTAGTGCGCACGGTCGGCCCGTGTGTCTTACGCAGGAGGCAGGTTACGCGGCGGCGCGCGCTTTGACGTTGATCGCCAACCTCTGGAAGCCCGACCTCGTCGCAGACGACGCAAAATTCGCCACGCTTTCGCAGCGAGTCGAGGCCGCCTTCGCCGCTCCGGTGCCTCCGGCGGCGTTTGCCGGATTACTGTCGCCGAGCACTACCGGCAAACCGGCGTGCGCAACGCCGAATCAAACGGCCGCCACGCTTACCATCGTTAATCCGCAGTACACGGCGGCAGCCATCGCCGCGCGAACGACCGGCGGTGTCGAGACATCCGTGTATCTCGACGCAACCGGATTCGTGCGAAGCGCTCACCTATACGGATCGACGGTTGGTGACACGCCCGAGGCGCTACAACTCAAACGCGAAGCGCTCCTCGGGGCGGCGGCGACGACGTACCGTCCAGCTTGCGTGGCTGGACACGGTGTGCCCGGAAAATACCTGTTCGTAACTCGCTTCACGGGGACGCGTTGACGAAAGCGGCGGCAAGCGCGACATCGGTCGGGCGGTCGACGTTGATTGCGATTTCGGCGTGGGTGCAGACCGCTGCCGCTGCCGGCGCGCCGAGGAGTTGCGTTGCGCGGCGTTCCACGTCGGTGAGCGTGAGGCGGCCCGCGGCGTAACGCGCGAGGACGCCGGGACCGAAGATCGCCGCTAGGCGTAGCGGATTTTTTCGCGCCGTACCGAGTCTGCCGAGAAGACCTTCCAGTGCCGGCAGCACGCGAGGCCGCAGCATGACGACGCCCGCTCCGCAGTACGTGCCCCCGCGTAAGCGCGCCCATGTGTGCGGCATGCCGGGGAATTGCCGTTCGTGCGTTGCGCGCTCGACGCAGCCATAGACGATGTCGGCGTCGCTGGACCGCACCAGTTCCAGAAATTCTTCGAGTGCAGCGCGCGAGAGCACCGGCAGATCGGACGCACATACCAGAACCGGCGCGTCGTACGGCGCGCCGCGTAGGCCTGAGTGCAGACTCTCCAGCATCGTCACACCGTCGGGCCGCAGTTCATCGGCAAGGGCGAGGTCGCTGCGGCCGTGCGCTGCAAGCGGAGTAACGACGACGACTCGACTGACTGCCGGCGTCGCACGCAATGCAGCCAACGTTCGTTCGATCAGCGTGCGGTTGCCGACGGAAACGAATGCTTTGTTGGGTGCGCCGGGCGCCAGAGCGGCAACCGCATCCGGTGGTCCGCCGGCCAGCACGATGGCCGTCATTAACGCCACGCAGGATCGTGATGCAGCGGCACGACGAAGGATGCGGCAACCGGCGCCGTATCGAGCCGCGCCTCAATGGCGCGTGCGCTGCCTTCATCGCGGGCCAGTGCAAAGAGGCACGATCCCGAGCCGGACAGCATCGCGTGCGCCGCACCGGCAGCGCGTAGCGCCGCGGCGCTACGGGCGATCTGGGACGACGCAGCCAAGATGAGATCGTGAAAATCGTTGACCAGCGCAGCGCAAAAAGCATCGAAGTCGGCGCGTTGCAGGGCGTCGACCGCTGCCAAGGAGGCACTTTGCGCGCGTGGTCTGCTTTGACGCGTGTCGCTCGCGCGCGCGAGATCGAGACGCCGGTAAGCGTCAGCTGTCGCAATGGCGGCGTGCGGACGCACGACGATGCACCACCACGGCGGCAGCGCCCCCAGCGCCGTCACGCGTTCACCCACGCCTTCAATCAGCGCTCCCGTTCCGCATAAGAAAAACGGCACGTCCGAGCCGAGCGCGCCGGCGACGGCAAGCCAGTCGCGTTCGCTTGGAGGAGCCAGCGTCCCGTTCATTGCGGCGCGCACGACGGCGGCCGCGTCCGACGAGCCTCCTCCGAGACCCCCGCCGACGGGAATCGCCTTATGCAACGTTACGGCAAAACGGCGGGCAAGGCCGCAGGCGGCGAGCGCGCGATCGACGAGATTGTCGCGCTCGAGCGCCGGATCGTCGACGCGCAAGCCGGGCTGCCTGCTCGGTTCGAGGTCGATGCGGTCGTAGAGCCCGAGCGGCAGCATGACGCTGCGCAACGTGTGGTACCCGTCGTCGCGCCGGCCCAGAACCTCGAGGGTTGCATTTATTTTCGCCGGAGCTAACAGCGTGGGCACGGACGGTTCCTTCGTTCGCCGCCGCCAAAACCCAGGCGTCTCCGCCGCGCCGTGGGTTCAAACGGCCCGCTAAGCGAAGCATCGCTACCCGTGACGCCGTCCTACGATGCCCAGCGCAACGAATTTTGTGCCTACGTCCTACCGGAATCGGAAACACCCTTCGGCCTGACGCTCGGCAACTATAAGACGTTCGCCTCCTGTACGCCCAAAGGCGGCGTGCGCGGCTTATGGGACGCCGACAGCGACCGCATCATTTTCGGGACGCACCAAATCGCGTACCGCTTGCGCGATCGGGGCCGCACGATCGCACCGGCGCAGATAGAACGGTCCTTTACCTTTTTACCCTACGCACAAATTTCCGAGTTCGCGCTCGACGAGCGGTTGCTGGTCACCGAAACGTTCTACGTACCGCATGGCGGCAAGCATTCGCGCACGGTCGCATTCGTCATCGAGCTGAGTTTGCATAATGCGAGCGCCGAGCCGGTCGACCTGGCGGTTTTCCCCTGGGCGTTGCTCGTCGGCCAACGCTTCTACGGCGAACCGGAGAAGGAAGTCCACGCCGCGCTCGACGGCGCTGCAGTTTCAGCGTGGAATGAAGAAACCGGCGGCGCCCGCATGTGGGGCGGTTCGCGCAAACCGCACGCCTCCGTCGTCGCGCTGCGCGAACAGGTGTTGCTCGCCGCGATGCGCCGCGGGACGTTGCGCGAGGAAGGCCATCTTGACGAGGTCACGCCGGAACTGGCCGAAGTGGCGTGCGGACGAATCTTCGGTGCGTTCGAATTTCGCATTCCGGTTGCGCCGGGCGCGCGCGAAGCGCTGCGCCTGGTCGTCTCGTACGCAGGCGCCGGTCGCGACGCGGCGCGCGACGTGTTCCAGACGCTGCTCGCCGACGAGCGGGCTCTCGACGAGACGCAACGTTACTACGGCGGAACGCTGGCCGACGCGCGTTTCATGGTGCCGTCGCCCGTCATCAGCCGCGGCGTCGTCTGGGCGAAAGCCAACATGCTGCGCATCGTCAAAGAGTATCCGCACGGGTGGGGCGCCACGAACTCTCCGCCGTCGGACATCTTGGTGTCGCGCGACACGTCGTGGTTCGTGCACGGCTTCGACTATTTGTTGCCCGAGTTCAGCCGCGACGCGCTGGACCTGTTCAACCGCAACCTCGAACCGACAGGCCAAGTCGTCGAGTACGTGCGCGGGGCAAGCGGCTTTCGCACGTCGTACGACCTCAACATCAACGACGACACGCCACTGCACCTCATCGCGATCCTGCACCACTACAACGCGACGCTCGACGATGCGTGGGTGCGCACGCTCGTTCCGCTGATTGTCAAGATCGCCGACTACCTTCTCTCACAGCGGGACCAAAACGGTCTGGTGTATTGCAACGCCAAGGGCGTCGACATGTACGGCATCACGTCGTGGCGCAACATCATTCCGTACTACACGCTCGACGGGGCCGTTACCGAAATCAATGCGGAAGCCGTCTTCGCGCTCGAAGCGGCCGCCATGCTCTGCGCAGTTGCGGGCGAGCACGCACAGTGGGAGCGTTTTGCGCGGGAAGCCGAAGCGTTGCGCGCCGCAATGATGACCTACTTGTTCAGTCCCGATACGGGCGGCTTCGTCCTCAACTACGACAAGGACGGCAACTATCAAGACAACTTCACCGCCGACGAACTATTCCCGGTGCTTTTCGACGTTGCCGATTCCGATCAGCGCCGCGCCATCCTGGCACGCTTGTGCGAGCCGGATTTTCTGACGCGGGTCGGATTGCGGACGATCTCGACGGCGGATTCTTGGTATTTTCCCTCGCATGGTTTCGGACTGCTTGGGGGCGTCTGGCCCGATCTGACGTTGTGGTTTGCCGTCGCGCTGGCGCGCAACGGTTCGATCGACAAGTGCGCGCACTGGCTGGCGGCAATCTACACCGCCATGGAGGAAGGCGCGCCGCGTAATGCGGTCCCCGGCCAATATGCCGAGTGGTTCGACGGCGGTTCGCTGACCAATCGCGGCATGTACATGTCGCCCTGGACCGGCGCAAAATATCTGTGGGCGGTCGCCGAGACGGTGTGCGGCATCGACGGCTACCGCACCAGCGGCCGGCCGCACCTTGCGCCCCTGGTGCCGACCGGATGGCGCTGGATGGCCGGCGTCCGGGTGCGCATGGGCGCATCGCGGCGCACGTACGTGATCGACGTCGACGGCCAAACCATCTACGGCGACATGCGGGAGGTGTCAGCGGAGGAACCGTACCGCTGCGTCTACGCAGGCCGCGACGTCAGCGACGAAGTGACGGCGTCACCGATCGAGGTTGGAGTCGTTGCCTTCGAGGATGAAGAGGGAGCCGTGCGCGCGTTCGTTTGTAATCTCGACGATGCGGAACGCGACGTCACGCTGACGTTCCGCGGGGCGACCGTGCGGCGCCTCGTGGCTGCCGGCGACTTACTGCAGCTCAGCTTGCGCGGCGAACCGGTCGACCGAGCTGCCTTTTCCGCCCCCGTGGATATCCTGGAAACGTCGCCCGTCGGAGTGGCTTGATGGGCCCACGTGCCGGTCTGTCATCGGTTTTGGTGTTGGGGGCGATCGTGATGCTGATCGCGATCGCAATCGGAAACGGCATGGGCAACCGTGTGCTTGGGCAGGTTGCAGGGCGGGCGTCAGATTTTGCCACGACGCCCCTACCGCTCACCACAGCCTCGCCGGATGCCGCCGGCAATCCGAAAAGTTTCTCCTGGAAGCATCGCCAGGTTCTCAGCGTCGCCACGGACCCAGCCTTTCCGGATCCCCGCATCACGCCTGAACCGACGCCCGAGCCGACGGTCCCTCCGACCCCCCGACCGACCCCGCGGCCCACACCGACGCCCCTGCGTACGCCGCCCCGTCCGAGCCCGACGCCGCGGCACTCCACCTACACGTCGCCGCCGATGCTCTATCCGATGGGCACGAATTCGCCTGCGCAAGAACCCTCGCCGCTCGGCACCGGCCTGACGAGCCCT
>JAABUQ010003356.1_pt1 | contig 29534 bp, 26 predicted proteins | sample 5560001 | NCBI WGS metagenome assembly JAABUQ01 (sample SAMN10711888, study PRJNA513371) | rock metagenome | isolation source: Antarctica rocks | place: Antarctica: Victoria Land, Finger Mt nord | collected 2015-12-18 | reverse complement strand
CACCGCCGACCTCTTCCGCCGCGAGCCCGCCGTCGTCTTCCTCGCCGAGGACGGCCGCATCTCCCCGCTCGCCGCCGGGCTCTTGCCCGCCCCGTTCCACCTCACCTTCAGCTTCCTCCGCGCGAATTACCTGACGGGGTCCGAGAAGCTTCGCGTCGCCTATGGCCTGGCCTGCCTGCACCTCGATCGCCGCGACCGGCCAGGCGAGACCACCGAAGCCTGGCTCTTCCGACACCGCCAGACGCGCAGGACGATTGACCGCTTCTGGGGCACCGTGCTGGTCTCGGCCCTCAATGAGCGCCTCGACCGGATGGACGTTGGCCACGCGCGTAAAGTCTTCCTCGACGGGTTCATCCGCAACCGGGAGGGCTCCGCGATGGAGATTCCCCTGGTGCCCCTCGGCGAGCTGTACGGCACCCGGCTCGAATCGTGGCTCGGCGCCAAGGGGGTGGAGGTCCGCCTGGCCACCGGCGTCCGCTCGATTGATCTGGACGACGAAGGGGCCGCCAGCGGGGTGACGCTCCGCTCGGGCGAGGTCATCGCCGCCGACTTCGTGGTCGTGTCCGTCCCCTTTGACCGCGTCTCGTCCTTGATTCCCGAAGACGCCCGGGAACGCTTGCCGGCCCTGGCGGGGCTCGCCCAGATCGCGGCCTCGCCCATCACCGGAGTGCATCTGTGGTTCGACCGCCCGGTCTTCCCGATGGATCACGCGGTGCTCGTGGGCAGGCTCGTTCAGTGGGTCTTCAACCACACGGCACTTCAGGGTCGCACGGCCGCCGAGGGGGAGGGCCAGTACCTCCAACTGGTCGTCAGCGCGGCGTATGACCTGTTGGCCTTGGATAAGGCAGCCATCCGCGACGCCGCGCTTGCCGACCTCGCCGCGCTCTGGCCGACGGCGCGGGACGCGAAGCTCCTGCGCTGGTGGGTCGTGACCGAGCACGGCGCGACCTTCGCCGTCCGCCCGGGCATCGACGCCCTGCGCCCGCCGCAGCGGACGCCCGTCGAGGGGCTCTATTTCGCGGGCGACTGGACCGCCACCGGCTGGCCCGCGACGATGGAAGGGGCCGTCCGCAGCGGGAACCTCGCCGCCGAGGAAATCCTCCACGACCTCGGCCGACCCGAGCCCCTCCTGAAGCCCGGCCTGCCTGACGGCCGCCTCGCGCGCCTGCTCCTCGGCCCCGCCGACGCCGATCGCCCGCCCTCGCCCGCCCCGACGCCCGTCCTCGCCCTCAGTCCGTAGGGGGGGTATGGGGGTTCGCCCACGGCGTTCGGCGGCGGATCGTCATTCCGGCGGCGGAAACGCTGGGGAAGTTCGGCGGGGCACGTGCTGATGGGCGCGGTCAGGCCGGTCGACGGCGCGGTCGAATCCCAGGACCATCCTGAGGGTCAACGCCGCGGCGATCACGGCGTACAAAAGCGTCCCCACGATGCTGAGGGTCGTTATTTCGTCCGTGAAGTCGAACATCATCTGCTCCCGCTCGGCCCGCGACTTGAAGAGGTCCGACACGTCCTGGTAGCTGATTAGGGAGGCGCCGTAGACCAGCGGGGAGCAGCCGGAGCCGACCGCGGAGGTTTCCCGCCAGACCGGCATGCAGCAGAGGAGGTAGCCGCCGTTGACGAAGATCAGGGCCGCGATTGTCGCGGCGAGCGCCTTGGTGGTCGTCTTCAGGTACAGCGAGAAGAACGTCCCGAGCGCCGCGGCGAACCACAGAAACACGGCCGTCTCCACCGCCACGGCGATCAGCCCGAAGGGGTGGACCGCCCCGGCCGCCACCCCGATCAGCCCAAGCGCGGCCATCATCGCGAGCAGCCCGCGCATTCCCCAGACGGCGCCGACCATCTTGGCGAAGAGGATCTCGCGGCCGTTGAGGTCGGTCGCCGTGAGGCTCGTCCAGGTGTCTTCCTCCTTCTCTCCGGTCACCCCACCGGCCGCCGAGGCCGCGGTCCCCAAGGCGCTCAGCGCGTAGAGGCCCGTCATCCCCGCGATCCTCAGAAAAACGTTGAACTCACCTCGCCCGCTGGACGTTCCCGTCACTCCGTAGCCGTAGGTGAACACCTCGCGGAAGGCTGCCGGCGCGAGGATGGCGACCTCGTAGATCAGGGCCATCAAGATCAGCACACCGACGAGTCGCGCGACGACGCGAGTCACCCCGCGGAATCCGGCGGCGTGGCGCTCCTTCCACAACATCGGGTCGTCGCCGCAGGGCCGCCTCGCCAACCATCGCCGGCCCTTCCCCTGACGGGCCGCACCCTCGTTGCGAAATCCGGGCCGCAAGCGGAAAACAGCGAGGGCCACGCACAGGAGACCTGCCGACCCCTGGAGCCCGCACATCCAGGCGACCTGATAGGCGACGGGGGGGCTCGTCCCGATCCCAAGCGACTCGATCAGGGTGAGCGGGTTGGACGCGACGAGCCAGTCGTTGATCGTGGCGACCCGAGCCGCAACGACGGGGAGATTGTCAGGCAGGTTCGCCGCGAGTATCGGCGGCGCGAACAGCCAGACCAGTTCCAGCAGGTAGGTCACGAGGATCGCATCGCGGGCACGCCTGGCGACGACCGAAACCAGGATCGACAGCCCAGCCAGGCCAAACGCGGTGGTCGCCGTCCCCGAGGTTATGCGCAGGACATCGTCGGGGTCGACCCCTCCGAAGAGCGTCAGCGCCGCGACGACCGGGACGCCGATCGCCAGGAAGACGCCCACGTGGAGGAGCCTGGCCATCAGCTTTCCCAGGACAATCTCGGCGCCCGTGAGCCTGCTGGCGAGGAGATAGTGCAAGGTCTTGCGCTGCTTCTCGTCGGCGATCACACCCGCCACCATCGCTGGCGTGAGCGCCAGCACCGCGATCCCCTGCACGATCATGAGCCCCTGGAAGGTCTCCCGTGCGAATCCGGCCAGTTGGTTGCTGGAGAACTCCCCGCCTGCCCGTGAATCGTCCCAACCGATCAGCGAGCGATAATTCTGCCAGAGGATCGCCAGCAGGCTTAGGCCGTAGCCGACCCGGACCGCGTAGTACCGCCGCCGGCGCGCGGTCGTGACCAGCTCGACGTTGAAAACGGGGCCGGGCAGCATGGGTCCGGGGTCCAGGACGGTCCGAGCGGGATTCGTGGGCTCGACCTTCCAGGATAGGCGTCATCTTCCCGCTTTCCAACAGGGGCGATCCGGCGCCCGGCTTAGGTCCCACGACCGTTGCCGGATGAGGAGAACGCGAGACACGAGTGGCCGGGCTCGGTGAACCACCGCAAGCGAGGATCCTCGCGGGCGACTCCTCCTTACCGCTCGCGTCCATCCTGTACACACCTGGAAAGAAAAGTACGCGACTGCGGGCTGCGGTCACGATGACGATGGTGGAGCAAGGAAGTCCGAACCTCAAGGACCGGCCCGCGTGCCGCAAAGGGCTCGTCCGCGTTCATGGCCCGGCGCGAAACGAACCCAATGGCCTCCCGAAACGATGTTCCTGGCCCGGCGCGAAACGAACCCAATGGCCTCCCGAGACGATGTTCCTGGCCCGGCGCGAAACGAACCCAATGGCCTCCCGAAACGACGTTCCTGGCCCGGCGCGAAACGAACCCAATGGCCTCCCGACCCACAGGCTTGCTCACCCGAATCTGGAACGGCTCGCGTGCGAAACGAACCCAACTGGTAAGATAGGCAGTTCTGCTACCGGAACGCGGCCAGCGACGACCGGGGGGATTCGGGGCTCGACCGAGCCCGTCCCCGCTCTGCGAAACGAACCCAACTGGCAAAAGAAGGCATCCCTTCCCGACTCGCAACCGCAGCGATCGGCCCTACGAAACGAACCCAATGGCACCACCGGGAAACAAGGCCGGGCCGTACACCAACGCGAAACGAAGCCAACGAGGTTCCCGAATGTTCCTCCCAAGTTTATGAAAATGAACAAGTTATGTCCGGCCTGGCAGACTTCGCGGCTTGACGGCTCCGACCCGGGCCGAACCCGTTTGATGCACCTACGGCACCCGTCGACGCGGGTGTCGCCGCCTCTTCATTCGGGAACTCCCGGCCCTATGGCCGCGTCCAAGGGGGGTCGACGCGTTCCGACTCCTCGTTTCCCATTCGACCGCTCGCGGAGGCGTTTTCGATGCGTCCCTATTCGCTCATTCTGGCGATGACCGCCGGCCTGCCCCTGGCCACGATGGCCGTCGGCGACGAACCGAAGCCCGATCCCGCTCCGGCCCCGGCCGCGGCGCGGCCCGCGGCGTGGACGACCGCCGTGAAGCCGAAGGACCTGAGCAAGTCGGTCAAGAAGGGGCTCGACTGGCTCGTCGAGCACCAGCACAAGGACGGCGGCTGGGGACAGGGCGAGGAGTCGGCGCAGATGCAAGTCCGCGGCGTCAACGCGGTCCTGGTCGATCAGTCCAACGTCGCCGACACCTGCATCGCCGCCCTTGCGCTGATCCGCGCCGGCAGTACGCCGACGGAAGGGCCGTACAAGGGCGCGATCGCCAAGGCCGTCGGCTATGTCCGCGGCCAGGTCGAGGCGTCGAAGGCCGAGTCGCTGTCGGTCACCAGCGTCAACGGCACGCGGGTTCAGGGAAAGCTCGGGCCGAACATCGACACCTTCCTCGCCTCGATGCTGCTGGCCGAGGTCAAGGGCCGGATGCCCGAGGACGAGAACCAGCCTGTCGACCTCGCGCTCGATAAGGTGGTCGACAAGATCAAGCGGCATCAGAAGGACGACGGCTCGTTTGAGGGCGGCGGCTGGGCACCGGTCCTCGCCCAGGCCATGAGCGGCAAGGGGATCAACCGCGCCCGCCAGGCCGGCGCCAACGTCTCGGCGATGGCGCTCGCCAAGGCGGATATCGGCGCCAAGGCGCAGGCCCAGTCGTTCGCCTTCGCGGCGGCGCCGGTGGCCGAGGCGCCGGCGGCCGAGGCCTCGTCGAAGCCCTTTTCCGGCAGGGCGAGCTCGGTCGGCGGGTCGTCTCGCCTCATGAGGGAGAGCGGCTCCGCGAAGAGGGGCAAGACAGACGGCGCGGCGGGCGTCGAGCTGTACGCGCAGGCGGCGAGCCTCGGCGTCCTGAGCGACTCCGACAACACCAATAAGGAACGGCTGACGGCTTTGCAGAAGAAGAATGCGGACCTCGCCGACGGGCCGGTCAAGGACGAGGTCCGCAAGGAGATCGGCGCGATCGAGGATACACGCAAGGCACAGGTGCAGGCGCAGGAGGATGTCGTCGCCCGACTGGACGACAAGCAGTTCCTCGCGGGCTTCGGCTCCAACGGGGGCGAGGAGTTCCTCAGCTACATGACCATCGGCGAGAGCCTGGTGGTCAAGGGCGGCAAGACCTGGGAGACCTGGGACGCCTCGATGACCCAGAACCTCGACCGCGTCCAGAACGAGGATGGGAGCTGGTCGGGCCACCACTGTATCACCGGCCGGACCTTCTGCACGTCCTCGGCCCTGCTCGTCCTGATGTCCGACCGGACGCCCGTCCCCATCGCCGCCCGCGACGAGGCGAAGGCCGACCGCTGAATCGAACCCGCCCGGCGCCGGGCCTCGGAGTCGGAGCCTTGCGACGGACCCCCGCGCCGAGTACCCTTGCTCGCGAGCGGCGGGTCCGTCGTTTCCCTTCTCCCGGCGGCCAGGAACCACGCGGATGGACTACTTCGAGGCGTTCCGCTTCCCCTTCCGCAGCCCGAAATGGGGGATGAATCTGCTCTACGGCTCCCTGATGATGATGATTCCGCTGGTCGGCCCCATCGTCCTGCTCGGCTACTTCGGCGACGTCCTCGACATCCTTCGGAAGGACCGCGACTCCGCGCCTCCCGACCTCGATTTCGGCCGGTTCGGCAAGAATCTGGAGCGGGGAATCTGGCCGTTCCTCGCGTCGTTGCTGGCTACGCTGCTGATCGTCCCCCTCTTCCTGGTGGCGGCCACGCCGCTGCTGGCCATTCCGGCAATGCGGCTGGAGGGGACGGTTCTCCTCGTCCCGATCGGGTTGACCCTGGTCCTGGTGGTGGTGGCCTGGGTCGCGGCCATCCTGATCATGACACCGGCACACCTGCATGCGATGGAGGCGAGGAAGATCGAGTTCGGCGCCTGGCCGGGGTTCATCAACGAATTCATTCGCCGCGTGGGGACCGAAACCTTGGTGGGAACCCTCTGCCTGATGGCGGGCTCCCTCCCGCTCATGATCGCCGGATACGCCTGCTGCATCGTCGGGGTCTACCCGGCGGTGACGATCTTTCAGTATGCGCAATGGCACCTCATGTTTCAGCTCTACGACCTGTTCCTGGAACGGGGCGGCCAACGGATCGTGCTGATCGGTGCCTCCGACGACTGGATCTCCTGATCGGATCGACCACCGCTCCGGGACGGGAGGGGACATGAGCCGCACCCGGGTCCGTGAGTAAGCATCGCCGACCTTTTTCATCCACCGCTCCGGGACGGGAGGGGACATGAGCCGCACCCCCATCGCCAGACGCTCGGCTTTGCGCCTCCTCACTGCCGGCGTCTGGCTTGGCGGCCCGAGCCCATTGAGGGCCGAGGCGGGGCCCGTCGCGGCCATTGACCGAGCCCTGAGTGCGGCGGTGGACGCCCTTGTTTCGGCCCAGTCGGCCGACGGCGCCTGGCGATCGTCGACCTATGGGGCCATGAAGGATGGCCTGTCGCTGACGCCACCCGCCCTGAAAGCCCTCGCCTTCGGGCCGGAGCTTGCGGGCGTGGCCAGGGCGCGGCGGCTCGGGGCCGGCTACCTGATCGGACATGTCCGCGCGGACGGCTCGATCGACGACGGGCCGACGGGTCTGATCTACCCCGTCTATAGCGCGGCGATGGCGGCGATCGCCCTCGATCGCCTGCCGGTCGCGGGGGCGCGGGAGGCGCGAGACGCCTGGATCGGAGAGTTGCGCCGCCGCCAGTTGACCGCGGATCTCGGCTGGTCCCCCGAGGATACGGCCTTCGGCGGCTGGGGATACACCTTCGGCCCCCCCCGCAAGGACGAAGCGGCGATCGACCCGCCCGACGCCAACCTCTCGGCGACCCTCTGCGCCGTCGGCGCCCTACGCATCGCGGGTGCGGAGGCCGACGACCCGGCCATCCGCGCAGCCTTGATCTTCGTCGAGCGCTGCCAGAATTGGTCCGGAGGCGACTTTCCCGAGCACGAGTTCGATGATGGGGGATTCGTCTTCTCGCCCTGCGACCCCTCGCGCAACAAGGCCGGCGCGATCGGCATCGACCGCGCGAGGCGCGAGCGATTCGCCTCCTACGGTGGGCCGACCGCCGACGGCCTGCGGGCCCTGCTGCGGTGCGGGCGCGCGCCGGAAGACGCACGAATGAGGGCGGCCCTGAGCTGGCTCGAACGCCATTTCTCCGCCGGCTCCCACCCCGGCCGATTCGCGGCCATCCGCGAGGTCGAGCGCGAAGCTTGCTTCTACTATTACGCGTGGTCGGTGGCACATGCCTTTCGTGCCCTGGGCCTGGCACGCCTCCGGGGCGGGCGGTTGGCATGGGCCGTGCAGCTTTCCCAAGAGTTGATCCGCCGCCAACGCACCGACGGGACCTGGTCGAACCGCTTCACCGCGACCAAGGAAAACGACCCCCTCGTCGCCACGCCCCTGGCCCTCGGCGCCTTGGGAGCCTGCCGCCTGATGCTCGCATGAACCCCTTTCCCTCCACTACCGAGGCGCGATGGAACCGAACATGATCGGGGCTTACGGCCCCTGGGCGGCTGGCCTCGTGGGCGACGGCCCCGGCCGATTCTCGTTCCGCAACCCGCAATTCCGCGACATCGACGCCTGGCGGACCGAAGCGAGAGCCAAGGCCGCCGATCGCTTCCTGTCGCCCGACGCGGGGGGCGTGCCGAAGGCCGAGGTCCAACATGAGCTGGTGTATGATGGACTCCACATCGAGCACCTGTCGTGGCAACTCCCCTACGGGCCGCCGACGGAAGCGTTCTTCTTCAGGCCGGCCGCGGCGAGGGGCCCCCTGCCGGGAATCCTGGCACTCCACGACCACGGCGGGAACAAGTATTTCGGGACCCGGAAAATTTGCCGGATCGGCGACCAGCTCCACCCGGACATGGTCCAGCACCAGGACACCTATTACGGCGGTGTCGCCTGGGCCAACACGCTGGCGAAGCGGGGATTCGGCGTCCTCGTCCACGACGCCTACGCGTTCGGCAGCCGCCGCGTGCGCACGACCGACCTCGACCCCATCCTGAAGGGCGCCCCGCGCGAGGAAATGCCTGAGTCCAGCGTCGAGATCGCGGCGTACAACCGATTCGCCTCCGATCACGAACACATCATGGCCAAAAGCCTCTTCAGCGCTGGCACGACCTGGCCCGGCGTGACCCTCACCGAAGATCGGAAGGCGCTGGACTACCTTTGCTCCCGCCCCGACATTGACGGGGCCCGCGTCGGCTGCGCCGGCCTCTCCGGCGGCGGCTTGCGGACGGTCTACCTCGCGGGGATGGACGAACGCCTCCGGGCGGCCTGCTGCGTCGGGATGATGACGACCTGGCGCGACTACTTGTTGCACAAGTGCCACACCCATACCTGGATGATCTATGTGCCCGGCCTGCCGCCGAATCTCGACTATCCCGAGGTACTCGGGTTGCGGGCGCCCCTGCCGACGCTCGTCCTGAACAACGAGGACGACTCCCTCTTCAGCCTTCCCGAGATGCACCGCGCCGACCGCATCCTGGCCGAGGTCTACGACAAGGCAGGCGCCCCCGACCGCTATCGCGCCAGGTTCTTCCCAGGCCCGCATAAATTCGACCGCCCGATGCAGGAGGAGGCATTCGCGTTCTTCGATCGCTGGTTGCAGGGGGAAGGATGAGTGCCGGCGACCCCCTCCCTCCCTACTCCTACGTCCCCGGAGGCCTCTGGCCCCATCCCATTAGCTCCCCGGAAGGCCATTCCTCCGGCCATCGGCCTCCCCTCCCGAACGGCATTGCGCCCGGCGAAGGCTGGCGAGAGTCGCGCGACTACCTGCGGGGGCACGCCCTTTTCGACGCCGGATATTACTGGGAAGCGCACGAAGTTTGGGAGGGTCTCTGGCACGCCCACGGACGCAAGGGGCCGATCGCCGACGTGCTCAAGGCCCTCATCAAGCTGGCCGCCTCCGGTGTGAAAGTGCGCGAGGGGAATCCGCGTGGAGTCACCACCCACGCCCGCCGCGCCGCCGGTTTGTTCGAGACGGTTGCGATCCTGGGCGAGCCGCGGATGCTGGGGCTCGACCTGGACCGACTGGCGGAGCAGGCACGCACGGTTGCCGACAACCCACCGAGTGATCCGGGCCCGGTCGGTTGTGCCGTGGCGACCGTCTTCGCGTTCAAATTGACACCCACGGATGTCCCGTAGAGCAGAGTCATGACGCCATCCCCGCCTGTCGGCGCGAGGATGGCGCCTTGGCTCCGTTCCACGGGTGAACGATCAGTTGGCGATCGCTTCCTCGTAGGCTTCGGCGCGGGCAGGCTGGATGGCCTGGATCTTGCGGCAGGCTTCGCCATAGGCGAAAGCGACCTGCTCGGCGTTCCAGTCGACCATGCGACCGGGGAAATCCTGGAGCTTCGCCCAACTGTTGAGATACTTCAGGAGCCCGACTTCATGGCGAAGCTCTTGATCCTTCGTCCAGGCGAACATCGCCTTGCCCGTCCGGGGAGGGCCGCCGACGCCGTTGGAGCGAGTTGCGGCCGAAGGCGCGGGGGAAGGCAAAGTCGAGGGCGTCGGGGCCGATTCGCCCGCCTGCGTCGGTCCCTGGGCCTCCGGTGGGGCCTCAACGGCCGGCTCACGCTCGCGGACGAACGCCGGAACGCCGTCCCGGTAGAGGTAGCGGGCGACGCCGAACTTGGCCGCGGCGCGCTTGAAGGAGTCGCTGAAGCCACTCTTGTCGTCGTCACCGGAGTCGGCCATGCCGGCGTAGCCGCCCGCGTCGGACTTGGTCACGACCGAGCCGTCGGGCAGGCGAATCGAGAGCTTGCAGACGACCGAGTTCTCCAGCGGGACGTAGTCGTCCCACCAGTTCTCCGGGCCAACCACGCTGTCCAGCCGATTCATGGCCGTGCGTGCCGTGATGTAATGGAGCTGCCGGCCGCCCTGCGCGGCCCGGAGCTTCACCTCGTGGGTCTCAAAGGGAGCGGCGAGGGCCGCGAAGAGGTCAGGATACTGAGTCATTGGAGTCTCGCCCCCCGGAGGACCGGGCGGGTCGACTCTCGACCCGCCGCCCTCGTCAGATGTCTGCTACCGGGTGCCGTGGAAACGCCCGCGCATGAAACCGCTCGACGGGGAACCGTCCCCCGCACGCTCGCGAAATCAGGCTCAGACCGCGTCAACCGTATAACGCGCCACCGCCCGATCGACTCGGGTCCGAAGACGCCGAATCCATCGGACGGTGGTATTGTAGCGGAACGACCGCCTGTCGACAAGCGTACAGTAGCTGAATTTTTTCAAATGGCGGCGAGGGCGGGAAGCTCGAGCGCGGCAGCCGTCATTTTGAATTCGTATTCGCGGAGTTTCAAGACCAGCAGCAGGGACCCGATGAGGATCGAGCCCAGCGCGATGGCGAGGAGAGCGACGTAGATGTCGCTCTTGGGCTTCTGGACGAAGACGCCCGGGCGGCCCCCCGTGGCGCGGCCGGCGGCGGGGCGGCCGACCTTGGCGGGTTTGCCCACTTTGGCCGGCTTGGCGGCCTTGGCCGGCTTAGTTGCGCGCGCGGATTTTGGTCGCGACATTGTCGCCCTCCTGGATCTTCTTGCCCTTGTCGTTCTCGATGACTTCGCCCACGGACTGGTCGGGGTCGACGGCCATGATCTTGATGCGGCCGAGGTAGTCGGAGTTCGGCTTGGTCCGGAACACCGATAAGACGTGGCCAACGACCAGGCCATCGTCGGAGCCGATGCTGATCTCCACTCGCTTGTTGCGGGCGTCGACTCGCGTGATCTTCCCCTCAACCTCGGGTGGTGCTTGCAGGGATTCGGCACGCTCGACGTCGGGGTCGAGGTTGTTCGTATGGATGATCGTGACGAGCTTACGCGTGCGGTCGCGGAGGCTCTTATTCGCCTCAACAGCCGCTTTCAGCTCGCGGTCCAGGATCAGAATCCGGGTGTTCAGCTCGCGCTGTTGCTCCTTGAAGGCGTTGGCCTGGTCGCCGGTTGACCGGACGACGACGCGGAGTTCGTCGGTCTCACGGGTGCGGGCTTCAGCCTCTTCGAGCGACTTGCGGGCGGTGAGTTGGGCGGTTTCCAGGAGGGTGCGGTTCTCGGTGATCTCCTTCTGAACCTTGCTGTTCTCGGTGGTCAGGTCATCGACCCGCCTGCCGAGCAGTGCGACCTTGTCGGCGTTCAGCCGCCGGGCCTCTTCCAGTTCCTTCAGCGCGGCGACGGCGGTCGCCTGGGCTTCGTTAAGCTTGCGGGTGCTGTCGGTGATGGTTTTAATCTGGGCCTCGGACTTCGCCCGCCAGTTGGCCTGCGTGGTGAAGACCACGGAGGAGAGGGCGAGGAAGAACAGGGAGAACGCCAGGATGATGATCACGAGAATCTTGCCGACGAACGTCATGGTCCCAACCTACCTCTCGGTGAGTGGCGGCCGGCCTCGCGCCCGGAGATGGATCGCCAGAGGTTCGCGCGGGCGAGACGGGGCCCTGGCCGATCATTGAGGTTCGCATCCGCGTGGCGGAAGGCCGCGATTGTGTCGATCACTCTATCCTATCGGCGCGTCGGCTCCTCCGGCAAGCCGGTCAGCCGCACCAAAACCCGCCTTCGGACTTGACCAAATCTACCCCACCAATGGCGGCTGGGCAAGCGGGGGGGCCAGCCGCCCTGCGCGGCTCTGGCGGATTTTGCGCAGGATGGCCATCGGCACCAGGCCCAGACTCACGGCCAGGCAGGCCCGCGCGAGCCAGTCTCCCCAGGCGGAATACAGCGACACGCGATCGTCCAGCGGAACGGTCACGGTCAGAACCTCGTCGCGAACCTCGGCCCCCTGTCCTTTACGCAGGTGTTCCAGGATGCGGCCGTTGCCGTCGACGAGGGCGGAGATTCCGGTGTTGACCGCGCGGGCCAGGGGGGCGCGGTTCTCGATGGTGCGGAAGACGCTGATCGCCAGGTGCATCTCTGGCTCGGCGGAGCCGCGGAACCAACCGTCATTGGAAAGGTTCAGCAGGACGTCGGGCTGACGGCCCCCCTGGGCCTCGGCGAAGAACCGGCGGCAGACGCGCGGAACGGTGTCCTCGAAACAGATCGCCGTCGCGTAGCGGACCCCGTTGAGGTCGAAGGCGATCGGCTCGGAGCCTGGAACGAGGCTCGGGATGCTCTCGCCGTGGTAGGGGGTCAGGGCGGTGAGCCAGGGGAGGACGTCGATCAGGGGGACGTACTCGCCGAACGGGACGAGGTGGAGCTTGTGATAGCTGCGGAGGTCGGCCAGGCCGGGCGCGACCAGGACCGCGGAATTGTACTTGGAGAAACCCTTGACGCGGAAATCGAAGGTCGTCGTCCCGATTAGCATGGGAGTGCGGATGTGGTCGACCCAGGCGTGCAGCGACCTGGAGATTTCGCCCCCCCACTCACGCCAGGCCGCGGCCGTCTCCTCGCCGCTCGGGTATTTGGCCAGGAGGAGGCGGTTGAGGGCGGCGTCGCCGAGCTGCGGGTCGATCGCCACGATGGGAACTGGCCACGAGGTCTCCGGCCACACGATCAGGTCGGGCTGGCGCAGCGCGGCCCGCTCGACCAGCTGCTCATAACGGGCGCGAATGACCTCGGGCTTCACGGACATCTTCAGCTCTTGCTTGAGATCCGATTGCAAGAGGCTGAGCGTCGGCCCCGGGCGGAATCGGGCCGTGTGGAGGCGGAAGACGCCGTAGGACAAGGTGGCCAGCATCGCCGTCGCGACCACCGCTAGCCGGGCGACCTGCGGACGGGTCGGCCGGGGTCCTCCCGGCGAGGGCCGCAGCAGCGGCAAGGTAAGAACGTCGACCCACCAGGCATTCACCAGCGCCACCAGGAAGCTCGGCCCCCAGGCCCCCGCGAAGTCGGCGATCTGAATCATGGGCAGCACGCGGTACTGGGTGTGCGCCAGGTAGTACCAGGGGAATCCACTGAGGACGTAGCCCTGGATGAACTCCAACGCCACCCAGACCACCGGCGCCGCCAGCATCAAGGGGAGACCCAGCCGCACGACCGCCACGCGTGCCAGGATCAGGAAGGTGGGCCACCAGAGCGAAAGGACCGTCGCCATCACCACCCAGGCGAGCCACGCCCCCTCGTCGCTGACCATGACCCAGGGGATCGTCATGAGCCAGAACGCCAGCCCCCCCACCCACGCGGAGAAATACGACGGTCTCGCCGCGCGGACCAGCCCGAACAACGGGGCCATCGCGAACCAGGCGAGCCACCCCCAGCCCTCACCCAGCCGGCCGGGGAAGGCCAGGTGCAGCAGGCCCGCCGAGGCCAGGCCCATCACAATCGGAGCCACGGGCCGTCGCCTCCTCGCGGTGGGAAGACACGGGGCGAGGCCGGGGCCGGCCACCGGGAGAGCTTGCGTCGCCAAGGGAGAGTCCTCCTCACCTAGATTCCATGACGCGCCTCGGCGCGGTTCAAGGTCCGACCACCATCGGAAGGAAGCCGATCGGCTCACCCCCGACATATTCCCGGTCGCCGGCCGGGAAGATCGTGAAGCCGTCCGCCTTCGCGACCGTCCTCAAGTCCGCCGACCCGGCCCACTCCAGCGGCTCCGCCCGGGGCGGCCGATCCTCGCGGAGGATCGACGGGTGATAGGTGGGCCGTTCCCCCCGATGCCGGAACGGACCGGCGAGCTGCGCTTCGATCATCCTCGCGGGCTCGCTGGCCAGCCCTCGCAAGGAGTCGATCGCCGGGCCGACGAACAGCAGGGCCGCCACCAACGCGCCGACCGGGTTGCCCGGCAGCCCGAAGACGAGCGGCTCGGGTCCATCGCCCCGCGCCGGCCCGACCCCGAACCACAAGGGCTTGCCCGGCTTGAGCCGTACCTTGTGGAACACCTGCCCATTCCCAAGCGATTCCAATGCCGCGGGCACAAGGTCGCGATCCCCCGCCGAGACGCCACCGGCCACTAGCAAGAGATCCGCCGTGTCGAGCCCCCGGGCCAGGATCGCCCGCAGGGCCCTGGGCTCGTCCGGCGCGATGGGCATCCTCGCGACCTCGGCCCCGAGCGACGCCGCCAGGGCTTGCAGCATCGCCGCGTTGGAGTTGCGGATCAGACCCGGACCCGGGACGTTTGTCGGTTCCACCAGCTCATCGCCGGTGGGGACGACGACCACGCGGGGGCGCGGGATCACCGCGACTTCAGCACGGCCGACCGAGGCCAGCAGCCCGATGCGGGCCGCGTTGAGGCGTTCGCCCCGATGGAGGACGACCTCGCCCGCGCGCATCTCCCGGCCCACCGGCATCCAGTTCTGGCCGGGCTCCACCGCTTCGGCGGCGTCGAAGTGGACGGCGCCCGGCGCGGGGCGGGCTTGTTCACGCATGACGATCGCGTCGGCGCCCTCGGGGATCGGGGCGCCGGTCATGACCAGGGCCGCCTCGCCAACGGCCAGGGGGCGGCCGGGCAACTTGCCCGCGGGGATCTCCTCGCCGAGAGTGAGCCGGCCGCCGAGGCGCCGGAGGTCGGCCGAGCGCAAGGCGTAGCCGTCGACCAGTGCCTTGCGGAAGGGGGGCGAGTCGAGGTCGGCGCGGACGTCCTCGGCGAGCGTGCAGCCGACCGCGAGGGCCAGGCGCCGCCGCCTCGCCGACAGCGGGCCGGCTCGGGACAATACCGCGTGCAGGGCCTCTTCGACCGTCAGCATGCGTCGCGACCACCCGCTATGGAGGAGAGGAAGGGAAGGGAAGGGAGGGCCCGATCGTCGCGATTCCGCGTCGGCTTCCGATTCAGCGGCCGATGAAGTTCGCCAGCAGCCGGGTGCCGTCCCGGGTGAGGAAGCTCTCGGGGTGGTACTGGACCCCTTCCAGGGGGTAGCTGCGGTGCCGGACCCCCATGATCTCGCCCTGATCGGTTTGGGCGACGACTTCAAGGTCGTCCGGCAGGGTGCCGGGCCGGATGACGAGGCTGTGATAGCGCGTGGCCTCGAAGGGGTTCGGAAGGCCGGCGTAGATCCCCTTGCCGTCGTGGTGAATCAGAGAGGTCTTGCCGTGCATGATCCGCTCGGCGCGGACGACCTCGGCGCCGAAGGTGTGGCCGATGCACTGGTGGCCCAGGCAGACGCCCAGCAGGGGAATCCGGGGGGCGAACCGGGCGACCACCTCGTTGGAAACTCCTGCCTCGCGCGGAGTGCATGGGCCGGGCGAGATGATGATGTGCGTCGGTGCCCTGGCCTCAAGCTCGTCGGGGGTCACCTGATCGTTGCGGACCACCCAGAGGTCGACGCTCGGGTCAATCTCGCCGAGGCGCTGCACCAGGTTGTACGTGAACGAATCGTAATTGTCGATCAGGGCGATCATGGTCGTCAGCCGGTCCGGAAGGGCCCGGGCTACCCCGGTACAGCCCCTGTCAACGGATCGTACCGCGTTTTCCCGACGACCGGAAGGCGATCCGGCGTCGGAAAACCTCGCGAGCCTGGCGGCGCGGGTAAATTTCGGATTGGAGTACGCGTCGAGGAAGGCCCGGGGTCCGTCGCCCTGGGACGCTCCCGATGGCGGTTGTCGACCGCAAGGAGGTTTGCAATGGCAACGACCCTGGCCTCGTTGGCAATGGTCCTGGCCCTGAACACGGCCGGAGGGCTGCACCCCAGGCACAACGGCGGGCAGATCATGCCCCCGGGACCCGGATACGGCTGGGGCTTCCACAACGGCAACCCCGATGGGTACGGCTGGTGGGATCACGGCACGGCCCTCCCTCTGGGCGGCGACCGCACCCCGGATTACTACTTCCCGCGCTACCACGCAGTCCCGCCGGAGCAGCTCTTTCTGCCCAACTATTACAATTCCTACGTGACCCGTGGCCAGCGTTACATCCCGTACGCGAACTGCGGCGGGGCCCACCCGATGGGCGGCCCGGCCCCGGCATCGGCCCACTTGCCGGTGAATCCCGGATTCGATGCCGCGCGATCGCGCCCGGCCGTCACGCCTCCGGCCTACTCCGGCCGCGTCGAAGCCCCGCCCATCAATCCCGGCGGCTCCGGCCTGACCCCCTGATCCTCGGGCGCCCCGGGCTTCCGGCCCGGCCCCTCCGCATCAGGCTCGTCGCCGTCCTCAACGGCCGCGGGCTTGATCGAGAAACGGAGGGTCTGGGTCGCGGGGCGTCCCCCGGCGACCTCGTCATGCAGGATGACGTCGAGGTCATAATCGCCGGGCTTCAACCCCTTCAGCGAGATCGTGTTGGTCAAGTAGATCTGTGCGATCGGGGCCTCACTCTTGGCGGAGTAGTCGAGAACCTTGTCCTTGCTCCAGAGTGCCACCTTCTCGTCCCGGCGACGGAGGCGCACGTCCTGGACCAGGTGGGCCTGATGCCGCCTGCCCACGCGCTGGGTGGCGAAATTGCGGGGCTCGTAATAGATGAGCAGCTTCTCGTCAGCCGTCAGGCCGGTCTTCGGGCGCCCGACATAATCGGCAAAGCCGCCCACCGACTCGCACACGATCGCCTTGCTCATCACCAGGCGGGTCTCGGGAGCCTCGGGTGCGTCCTGGGGTTCGGCGACGGCCCGAGTGGAAGGATTGTCCGCGCCGGTTCGCGTCCGCGCCCGCGGACCGGCGATTGTCGGCGCGGCGAGCAGCAGCAACACGGCGGCGAGGGGGAGCGCCCGGGACGAAGACATGGGAAGGAAGACCCACGGGGGAAGCCAGCACGATTCCGCCACAGGTCGCAGATTACCCCGAGGGGAGCGGCCCCGCAAGGCCCCGCCTCAAGCCTGTCAAAGAGACTTTCCAGCGGCGAGATTCGGGGTTAGGAAAACCTGAAGGAGGAAGACCGTCGCGAGGGGACAAGGGGGGAAGGCCGTCGGAAACGACCGATTCCAACGTGGGGCGATGACGATAGATGAAGGCGGGCCACCCGTCGATCGGGTGGCCCGCCTGGCGTGCCTTCCGGGAGAATGCGATGCGGGTTGCGGGTCGGGGGACCACCGAGAACTCAAGCCAACGGCGCGACCCCGCGGCGGGCACGCAGGCCCGCCAGTCCGACGACGGCCGCCCAGGCCAGGATCGTGGCCGGCTCCGGCGTGGTGACCTGCTGGGCCGCGGGGATGGGCTTCGGTCCCCAAGTATACGCATCCTCGCCAGCGACCACGTCGTCGGGCGACCCGGCGAACACGCTCAGGCCAATTCCCCGGGACGGGTCGAAACCCGGGAAGGTGCTGACGTTCTTGACCGTGAACTCGAAGCCCGGTTGGGCCTTGCTGGGGTCGAAGGCCAAACCGCCGAGGTGGTCCGTCAACGTCTTGCCATAATTGTACGCGAGCCCCTGGTTGGTCTCGTTGTACTTGGCGACGGTGAAGCCGTCGATGCCGGGTCCCGCGGTCGACTTGTCCGCGGGCACGCCCGCGACCACCTGGGGAACCTTGGTGTTATTGAAGTCGAACCCGACGGAGATCGACTCCCGGCCGCCGAGGTGGGGGGTATCCAGCCCGCCCACGGCCGTCGTGCGGGGGTCGGGGACGCCGGGCAAGCCGTTGCCGTCGACATCGCCCGCGACCCCGAAGAAGTTGACCCCGACTGCCAGGGTGTCGGAAGCCTTGTCGTAGGCGAGGCGGACGTCCTTGATCGACCAGCCGGTGGTCCGGCCCTCGGCGGTCATCCAGGCCGCCTGGGGGACGTGATTGGGGTCCGACGACCCATCGGGCAGGGGGCTGTCGACGTAGCGGACGACCGAACTCCCAGGCGCGAGACTGAAGTCGTTCTCGACATTCCCGGTGAACTGGATCGGGTCGGCCGAGGCGGTTCGAGCCCCCAGCAGGGCCGCGGCGGCCAGGGTCCAAGGGATCATGCTGCGGCGAACCATTACGAGTCTCCTCCCACGTAAAGGCTTCGGCCCGTGGCCTGGCGCACGCACCAGGCCGCGGAGGGCTTCTTCCCCGGCCCTGGATCGCCGGCAGTCCGGCGGGACGGGATCGGGTCCAAACGCACCGCCGGGGCAGGCCGGACCGAGTCGGCTCCTCCGCCCGCGGGCCGGTTCTCCCTCCCCAAACGGGCGGTTCCCTCGGCTCGGGCCGGGGGGTTCCACGCCGCCTGGCAGAAAGGACGATGGCGCGATGTCCCTATTCCAGACGCTGCTGCAAGCGGTTCAATCGTGGCGGACCCGCCGTGGGGGCGGGGCGAGGGCCAAGGCGGCCAGGAGTCCCGGCATCGCCGTCGAACGCCTGGATCATCGACAACTCCTCGCGGTCAACTTCACGGGAAACGTCATAACCGACTTCCCAGCTACACAAGCGCCAGGCGTCGTCGTCCTCAAGAACAACCCCGCCGTGGAACACCCCTCTTTCTTGCCCAATCTCGCGCTTCAGAATCAGATCCGCGTCTCGGGGTTCGATGTCAACGGCATCCGGCTTTCCTATGATTCGCAGGCCGACATCCTGAGCATCGGCATCGACCAACCGCCCAACCCCAAGAGTCCTGGCCGCGAGGTCATCGCTGGCGACGCGGACAACAACGGCAATTCCGGCACGGTCGATCCGGCCGTCACCGCCTTGCAACCCGCCTTCATGGACTTTCCCGACCTTGGCGGGTCCGAGTATCTCGCGTCCTTCCTGGACCTCAGGGGGACCGGCACTCCGGACACCGTGGCAGGCATCGGCACCGGCGCGAGGAAGACTTACCACGTCGCCCAGGCCGTGGTCAACCCCGGTTCCAACCGCCCGGACACCACCTTTGGGGCCGACATCCCCAACGCCACGGGCAACGTCTACCTGGTCAATGACCCTGACCACCCTAACTTCGAATTTAATATCAACAACTTCTCCAAGGTTTACGCGGCACGAACCGGCAGGACCTTGACTCCCCAGACGATCATCGGGGTCGGCGCGTACGGGGGCTCCAACGCCGACTTCGCCACGGAAGCCTTCTTCCCCTCCCAGCCCGTGCGCATCAGCGACGCCACGGTCCCCGTGCCAACGCCCCCGACCCCCGTGGTCTGCCCGCCCCTGGAGCCCCCGGTGCTGATTAACCCCCACGAGGGGAGCCACATCGACACGGCGCATCCCACGAACATCCGGGTGAGCGTCTTCGGCCAGGCCCGCTTCGACGTCACCAAGATTATCACCAGTTCGGTCCGCCTCGGCGGCGCCTCACCGGTCTTCGCGCTGACCCGTCACATCAACAAGGACCCGTACCTCGACGCCACCTTCGTCTTCAAGGGAACCGACGTCCGCTTGCCACCGGGCCGCACCGACGCCCATGTGACCGGCACCCTCACCGATGGTACGACGTTCGACAGCGTTCGGCGGGTCTTCAACCGCGACTATTCGTTCTACTCGCAGGCCGCCATCGACGCCCAGCAGCGACGGCGTTCCGCCAGGGGGACGACCACGACGGCGGCGGTCGACACCCTTGCGACGAGGGCCCATGCCTCGCACCAGACAGTCAAGATCGAACGTAATCCCTCGATCCCCACCCCGATTGTCCACTCGGTTCGCACGCCGCGCAGCAACCACCTCGCGTCCCGAAAGGGCGTGGCCGTTCCGATCAACCACACGGTTCGCACACCCATCAGCAAGCTGGTCGCCTCGCGAACGGCCGCCCCCGCCCCGATCGCCGAGACGGTCTATTCCCCGAGCCACAAGCCCCCCGCGGCTCGCAAGGTTGCCGCCGCCGTACAGGTCGCTCCCAGACATCGCGGAATCCGCATGGCCGACATGTCCAAGGCCCATGCGGCCACGGTTGGCGGCGGCCTTTGAGCGGGCGGCGTCGATCCCGACCCTCGGCCGAGCCGGGCGGATGGCAACCGCCTTCCGGCTCGGCCGGGGATGCACCTCGAACCCTCCTCGGTTAGAATGGGTCTGACGTGGACCCCTCGCCAATTGCGTGGGCGGCGTGTGCGGCGCGGGGCCGCGTCCCGACGCGAGGATGGGTCCCCTGATGCTGATCGTCAACGAACGGATCGTCATCCCCCGGGCGGAATTCCGGTTCGAGTTCGCGCGCTCCGGCGGCCCCGGCGGGCAGAATGTCAACAAGGTCGCGTCCAAGGCCGTTCTGCGATGGTCCCCCGGCGAGAGCCCGAGCCTGCCCGAGCCCGTCCGTGCGCGCCTCTTGCAGGCGGTGCGGTCGCGGCTGACGACGCACGGGGAGTTGCTCATCAGCTCGCAACTGACCCGCGACCAGGGCCGCAACGTCGACGACTGCCTCGAAAAGGTCCGCCGCCTGGTTCGCGCCGCCGCGAATCCGCCCAAGGCCCGGCGACCGAGCCGCCCGACCCTCGGCTCGCAGGTGCGCCGGGTCGAATCCAAGGCCAGGCATTCCGCCGCCAAACGTTTGCGACGCAAGCCCGAGGTCGATTGACGCCCGAGCAAGGAAACCGGAGGCTCGACGGATGGCCGATCACTCGCCCTATCAACAGAAAATCATCAAGCGGTACTACAACAACTTCGACGCCATCCAGTCGCAACGCCTCGCCGAACTGGTGACCGAACTCTACCTCGCCGAGGGCAAAAAGCTGGATCGCCTCTGGAAGCAGGCCGGCGAAACCCTCGTTAAGCTCGAATTCCCCGCGACCCGCATCGAGCACCTCCTTCTGAAACGCGATCCCGCGCTCCTGACCGGCATCCTGCGAGAGCTTCAAGCAAAGGGGAAGTAAGCCCCCCGCCGCGGAACGAGCAGCCTCCGCCCTGAGCCTCGCGAAGCTTCCTCGATTCCTCTCCACTTCTCCTTAACTTGCATCCCAGCCTCGGTGTTCTACGCTTACGCTACCGAGGCGGCTCCACGTCCCGGAACGTTGTGGGTAGGCCGTCGCCTCCCTTCCGGTCCCAAAACCTTGACAAGCCCATACGCTGACCCGAATTAAGCCGATGAAACTTCGGCGAGAAGAGGCCATAAATTGCCAGAAAGTAGCTTATTGACCCTATTCTGGTTTGAATGCTAAACTTGGTTTCGTAGGAACACGCGCGGAATGGCCATTCTACGAGGAACTTCGGGATGAATCTTGCCAAAAAAGTTCGTGACTGCCGCTACGCCAAGGGCTGGGGGCCTGATGAGTTGGCCAGCAAGGCCGAGATTTCGAGGACGGCGCTTTATCAAATCGAATGTGGCAAGACGGAGCTGCCCCGGGCGGGGACCCTCCGGCGGATCGCCAAGGCGCTCGAGGTGCCGATCGACGATCTGCTGGGAGAATCCGGGGTCGTGGCCTTCGACTTGCCCAGCTTCGCGATGGATTCGCAAGATCGTGGCGTGCGCGAGCCTCGCCGCAGCGAATGGAAGGGGGGCCTCGCCGACGAGTCCGCCTTCGCCTCCGAGCCCCGCGAGAGCGTCCTCAACTCGCACCGAGACCAGGAGTTGACGAGGAAGTTCCACGATCTCCTCGGCAGCCCCCTGGGTGACGCCATCGCCCGGATCGTGGAAGAGTCGCACCGCCTCGTCGCGTCACCGCGCTCCGCGGGGGCCCGCTGATCCAGTCGTCGTGTAAATTTGGGAAAGCCTCAAGGATAGGGTAAGATTCCTCAAGGTCTCACGCCTTCGAGCCGAATCCAGGCCCGAGCGGGCTGAGTCCACCCCCTTGAGGCGACAACGATGATCCGGTCCGGGAACGGGAAGGCTCGCTGGGATGCCCCCTTGGGCTTGCTGGTGGCGGCGATGGGCATAGCCCTTGGCGCTCCGGCGGAGGGCGGGTCGCCACACCGCCCGCGAGTGCAGTCACCGTATGTCCCCACGTCGTTGGCCGTAGCACGCGCGACCGGCTCGGCTCCGACGCCGATGCTGGGGAGCTTTTACGGGACGCCCTACATGACCGTCCGAGGCAACTTCCCGGCTGGCGGCGGCTACTCGCCCCTGGCGCAGTACGGGGATTCGACCCTGGCGCTTTACGGCCCCCTGTCGCCGCTGCGGGCGACGATCGCGCCGGTACGCGTCTATGGGCGTGGTTACGACGGCAGGCCGATCTTGACCGACGGCTTCTCCTTCTCGACGCCGAACCTTCCGGAAATTTCCCCGGTCGTCTACCCGAGCCGGGCCAACTCCGCGTACTACGGCTTCCGTCGCTCCGGCACACCGGCGCAGTGGGACAACGCCATCAACTGGATCGACCAGAATTGAGCCGGCCGCTTGGGTGGTCCAGTCGACTGCCCTACGGCTTGGACCCTCCCACGAGCCGCGCTCGAAGGCGCTCGAACTTGTTGCGAAGGCCGCCGCCGCCGAGTTCTGGGTGCAGGATCGCCGTGCCGTCGATCAGTTGCCGGGCCTCCTTCCCTTTTCCCGCGTGGAAGTAGGCAAGCGCCTGGCCGTACCGCGCCGCCAGCCACGGGATCGACCCGGCATGCCGACGGCGGGCCAGCAGGCGATAGGCGTCGACGGCAGGCTGGTGGGCCTCCAACTCGGCGAGCAGGTCCGCCAGGTCCGCCAGCAAGCGGTCGTCCAGGGCTTCGGGGTCGATCGCCGCATCATTCAGGCCCTTGCGGGCGCCGTTGGGATCGCCCGAGAAGAACCGGGCGCGGGCCAGTCGGAGCGTGACCTCGTTCCGAATGATGGGCGCGAGGCCGCCCGGCTGGGCGACCAGCGAGGCGAGCAGGCTCCGCATGATTCCGCCGATCCTGCGACGTGCCAGGTCCGATTGGGTGGCCCAGGCGGTGCGATCGAGGCGGCGACAGAGGTCAAGCATCTCTCCAGCGATCGGGTCCGCGGATTCGACGCGGGCCTCGCGCTCGGCTTCGACGGCGCGGCCAAGCTGGGCGAGAGCGACGATGCGGAGGCGACGTGCCCGATCGCGGAGACCGTCGGACCCCGAAGAGCGGACCAGACGATCGAGGGCGGTGAGCGCGGCCTCAGGCCGGCCGAGTTCGGGCGTCAGGTCGAGCAGCGCGCGTCGGAATTCGAGGTCGGGACGCTCGGGGCCATCGCCCGCCTGGGCCGAGGCCCGGTCGAGGAATCGCTGGGTTTCCTCCATCGCGCGCCGGGCCGCGCCCCGGTCGTCGTTCAGGAGCGGGGCGTCGAGGTCATCTTCCAGAAGGTCGAGCGCCGCCAGCCGCGCGGGGAGCCACCGGGGCGAGCCGTGCGGGATCGCCGCCCAGAGGTCAACGGCCCGCTCACGCTCACCCGCCGCGAATTGGGCCTTCCCGAGCCGCCAGCGAGCCTCGTTCGCGCCCTCATCGGCGGGGAATTCGCGGATCTGCGATTCCAGCGCCTCCCGATACGAGGTGGCCGCTCCCGCGCTGGCCTCGCGCTCCAAAACCTTGGCCCGGGCCAGGATGCGGAGGAGCCCGGCCTGGGCCCTGAGGGCCCCGGCCCGTGGGTCGTCGACGACTCGGCTGAGCAAACTGTCGGCCTGGCCAATCGCTCCGCCCTGAAAGGCCAGGGCCGCGGCGCGCAGGCGCAGGCGGTTCGCCTGATCGCGGTGGCCGAGGACTTGCGCTTTCTCCGCCGCCACCGCCACCAGGGCGCCTGCGCGGGCCGGATGTCCCGAGATCCATTGCCCCTCGGCCAGCGCGTCCCAGGATTCCGGCCCCAGACCGGGCCCTGGCTCGTCAACGGCGCGTGCCAGGGCCGCCAGGGCCGACCTCGCCTCGTCCCCTCCCGAATCCCGAAACGCCTCGGCCCTGCGGAACAGGTCGGCCTCGGCACTCGATCGCGCCGGGCCCGCGGGTAGGTTCAGATACCGTGACAGCGCAACCCGGAAGGCCAGGCGATCGCGTGTGGGCGGCCCCGCATCCTCCGCCCTCCCCTCCGCGGCTTTCAACGCCTCATCGAACCGCTGGCGGGCGAGGAGCAGGTCGACGCGCGCGTCAAGCCGCTCCCCGGTCGTCGGCGCCGGATCGGCCTTGGCCGCCTCCTCCAACGCCTCCCCTGCGCGGTCGAAATCCTCCAGCTTCGTCAAGAGCCGGGCGCGGAGCAGCAGCGCGAACCCCTTCAGGCCGGGCTCGCGCACCGGCGGGTCGAGTAGCGCGAGCGCCCGCTGCCTCGCGGCTTTTGCCCCTTCGTCGACGAGCGTGGCGCGGTCGGCCAGGGCGTGTGCGAGCCGATAGCGGGCCTCGGGTACGACCGCGCCCTTCGCGCCCACCAGGGGTTCCAGCCGGGAGACCGCGGCGTCGAGCGCCTCCAGGGCGTGAGCCCTGGGCGCGACCTCAGCGGGGTGGGCCTCGGCCATGGCGATCCAGCCCTGCGCCTCGGCCCAACGATACACGGCCGCCTTCAAGGCGAAGCTCGGAGCCTGCGGATGCCCGGGGTTCCGTGCGCGGAACTGATCCAGGACCGAGGCCGCCTCGACCCACCGCCCTCGCCGCACCTCCGACGTGGTCGCCGCCTGCGCCGCGGCGTCGAGGTTCGCGGCGATCTCCAGCGCGATTCGCTCGCGGTCGGCGATCTTCGCGTTGTTGTCCTCCAGTTGCGGCGTGAGGACCTTGATCTGATCGTCCAGCTCGTCGGCCCTGAGCTTCGGGCCATCCGCGACCAGACCGATGGCCAGGACGCAGGGTAGGACATGTTTCGCGATCGCCCTGGTAGTTACCGTCATCGCGGCGTCACCGTTTGCCCTCTCGTTCGGCCCCGCGGAACCCCGTCATGACCAGCCCGATTGCGGAGTTTTCGATCCCGACCAAACGAGGAGGGACGGCCTCGCGAGGCTCCGTTTCCCGCCTGTCCACCCCGGGGAACGCATGCGATAATGGCGAGGGCCAGGCGAGGCCGTCCCGACCCGACTCCGCACCCGGAAAGCGATGCCGCGATGATCGACTCCATGACGACCCCCGAGCCTCCTGAACCGGTGATCCCCGACGCGGCGGAGCATTACGACATCGCCGTGTCGGCGCGGGTCAAGAACCTGCCGCCGTATCTCTTCGGCAAGATCAACGACCTGAAATACCGCAAGCGGCGCGCCGGGATCGACGTCATTGATCTGGGCATGGGCAATCCGACCGACCCTCCCGGTGACTGGATCATCGACAAGCTTTGCGAGGCGGCGCGCGACTCGCGCAACCACCGCTACAGCGTCGCCTCGGGCGTGTACAACCTCCGGCGCGAGGTCGCCTCCCGCTACCGGTTGCGCTGGGGCGTGGACCTCGACCCGGACCACGAGGTCGTCGTGACGATCGGGTCGAAGGAGGGGTTCAGCCACATGTGCCTGGCCCTGCTGGGTCCCGGCGACACGGCGATCGCCCCCGCGCCGACCTTCCCGATCCATTCGCACGCCGTCGCCCTGGCCAATGCCAACGTCGTCGCGCTGGACGTGTCGGACGAGCGGGAGTTCCTGGCGAACGTCGTGAAGACCTGCCAGAGCCTTCAGCCGAAGCCGAAGGTCCTCATCCTGAACTACCCGCACAACCCTTCCGCGGCGGTCGTCGAGCCGGCTTTCTTCGAGGAGGTGGTGGTGCTGGCGAAGCGGTTCGGGTTCCTGGTCATCCACGACTTCGCCTACGGCGACATCAGCTTCGAGGGGTACAAGGCCCCGAGCTTCCTGGCCGTACCGGGCGCCATCGAGGTCGGTTGCGAATTCACCACGATGTCCAAGGGCTACAACATGGCTGGCTGGCGCGTCGGCTACGCCGCGGGCAACCGGCAGATGCTTCGCGCTCTGAAGGCGATCAAGGGATATTACGACTACGGCCTCTTCCAGGCGGTGCAGATCGCCGCGATCGTCGCCCTGCGCCACGGCGAGGACGCCCGCCAGGCGCAGGTGGCCGAGTACCAGTTGCGCCGCGACGTGCTGGTCGAGGGCCTGAACCGGCTCGGCTGGAACGTCCCGACGCCCAAGGCCGGCATGTTCGTCTGGGCGCCGATCCCCGAGCCCTGGCGATCGCGCATGGGCTCGATCGACTTCGCCATGAAGCTGCTCGACGAGGCCGAGGTCGCCGTCAGCCCCGGCCGCGGCTTCGGCGAGGCCGGCGAAGGCCACCTGCGCCTCGCGCTCATCGAGAACGAGCACCGCCTCCGCCAGGCCGTCCGCCAGATCGGCCGCTGCCTCAAGCCCGAGAAGGCCGCGACCTGAACGCATTGGCGACGGCGAGTCCATCGGCGAGGAGGTCGAGCCCCGCAGGGCCATTGCAGGAGAGCACCCCTGAATAGGGAGGCGACGCTGTCACGGGACGGGCCCGTCTCCCTCATTCTCTAAATTTTCCAACCACCTGGCATCTACCAGGTCTTTGGGCCGTCCCGAGGCTCGTTTGTTGCGCAGCAGGTGTCCACGACCTATGACGCAGACTCGCAATCCATCGATCTCGATTTCCGACCTGCCTCCCCATGCTTCTTCGAAGCCAATGCCATCGATCACCGTCAGGATGTCGACGCGTCGGGGAGCAACCCCTACCTGAAACACCACTCCGGGGGAGGCAAAGTCCTCGGCAACGACATCCGCCAATGGTGCCCCGAAACGGGCGAGGGCGGACATGACTCGCTCGGCGTTCTCCGGGGTCGCACGCACCCAGAGGTCGATGTCCCCCGTCGCACGCGGCAATCCGTGCGCGGCCAGGGCATAGGCACCGACGAGCAAGTAATCAACGCGTGCGGCGGTGAATTCTGACAAGATGTCGCGGAAGTCGGGATTCAGCAAGGGGCTCGCCCATCATGGCCCAGGCGTCGAGCGTCAGTTGCCACATCATCGCCAGCCGTTCCGAAGGAGTGCTGTCGAGGAGGTCCCTCTCCTCTCCCTGTTCCTTCAAGGTCGAGCGACGGATTGTCCGCGGTGGCCGTCCCGGGGGAGGAGGGTCCGGTATTTCCGCCATTGTGGTTCCTCCCCGTCGCTCATCGATTGTCCACGATCGGCCGGCATGGGCCACTCACGCCAGGATCGTCCGATCCCATGAATCCGTGGCCTTTCCCTTGACGAGGAACGGAATTCCCAGGTCGGCAAGCGCCTCGATCGCGGCACCGGGTACAAGGTGCTCTCCCGATCGGAGCACCCGACCGGAGTAGCGCCCGAGCAGGAAGGCAAGCGCCCTCTTTTCGGTCTCTCGATCGTTGAAGGTAATTGTAATCATGGCAAGAAGACCTTTCTTTCCGCCGTCACTCGCCGCCAGATACGGGCGGGCGGCGGAACGTACGGACAACATGGCGCGGTAGTCTGGGGTCGGTAAGGGGCTCGCCCTTCAAGGCCCGCGAGTCCGGCGTCAGTTTCTACATCCTTGCCAGCCGTCCCGAGGGCGTGGGATCGGGGATGTCCTTTTCATTCCCCTGTTTTCTCACCGATAGTTTCCGTCGCAGCAGAGTCAGGCGTGCTTTTCGGATGCCGTCGCCAGGCGATCGATCCACCGCACCCGGAGCCACTGCCGCAGGCCGAAATAGATTGCACCGAGTCCGCCTAGCCCGAGGCCCATGAGGAGGATAAGGACAAAGTGAATGGCCTTTAAGAATATGCGGATCCAATGTCCCTTCGGCGGGTCAGGGGCCTAGGATGCATACCAGCAGTACAGCCCGAAGAGGCCGCCGCCCACGATGAAAAACGCCAGCCCGAGCGAAATGGCACGCAACGACTGCTGTCGCAAGTCGGAGCGGAATTCCGGGTCGCCCGCCATCCCGGCCTCCACCAACTCCCGCAACGGTGCCAACCCGGCCGTCTGCTTCTGGAAGGTCAGGGTGGACTGGGGGGTGACGATGCTGATCTTGCCCTCCATGTAAAGCTCGTACATCTCGACGATCCGGTGGGCCACATCAGGCGTGGACTCGAACGCCGGTCTCCCATCGGGTGCCCTGAGGACGAACACCTTGTCATCCCACGTCAGGAGCCACTCCGCGTCGCGTGGGTCTTTCTCCAGGATCAGACGGTGCGATTCCCAGGACGCCTCCTCGGCACTTTCTTCAATCAGCGGCTTTCAAGGTTGAGCGTCGGATTGTTCCCGAATCGGGTCGGTCACGCCAGGATCGCCTTGACGACCTCCCCCTCGACGTCGGTGAGGCGGAAGTCGCGGCCCTGGAACCGGGTGGTCAGGCGCTTGTGGTCGACGCCCAGGAGGCGGAGGATCGTGGCGTGGAGGTCGTGGACGCTGACGACGTCCTCGACGGCGTTGTAGCCGAACTCGTCGGTCTTGCCGTGGGAGATTCCGCCCTTGATGCCGCCGCCGGCCATCCAGATCGAGAAGCCCTTGATGTGGTGGTCGCGGCCGTTTCCTTGCGCCATCGGCGTGCGGCCGAACTCGCCGCCCCAGACGACCAAGGTCTCGTCGAGCATGCCACGGGCCTTCAAATCCTTCAGCAGGGCGGCGGCGGGGCGATCGACCTCCTCGGCCTTCAGTTTGACGTCGTTCTGAAGGTTCCCGTGGTGGTCCCAGTCGCGGTGGTAGAGCTGAATAAACCGCACCCCACGCTCGGCCAGGCGGCGGGCGAGCAGGCAGTTCGCGGCGAACGAGCCGTCGGCGCCCTTGGTGCCGTACTGTTCCAGGACCTTGGCGGGCTCACCGGAGACATCCATCAGGCCGGGGACGCTGGTCTGCATCTGGAAGGCCATCTCGTACTGGCTGATGCGGGTGGCGATCTCAGGGTCGTCAACGGCGGCGTCGCGGGCGTGGTTCAGCTCCTGCACCGCGTCGACCACGTCGCGCTGACGCCCGGGACCGACGCCCCCGGGATTGCCCAGGTACAGGACGGGATCGCCCTTTCCGCGCAACTGGACGCCCTGGAACTTGCTGGGGAGGAAGCCGCTGTGCCACTGACGCGAGGCGATCGGCTGGTTCTGGCCACCACGGCCCGAGGAGGTCAGGACGACGAAGCCGGGGAGGTCGTCGCAGTCGCTGCCCAGGCCATACGTGACCCACGAACCCATGCTCGGGCGGCCTGAGATGGTCGTGCCTGTATTCATGAAAGTATGCGCCGGGTCGTGATTGATCGCCTCCGTGACCATCGACCGGATGACGCATATCTCGTCGGCGACCCCGCCGATCTCCGGGAAGAGCGCGCAGATCTCTTGCCCCGACTGGCCGAACTTCTGGAAGGGGTGCTGGGGGGGGAAGCAGGTGAGTTTCTGCCCCTGGAGCTGCGCGATCGGCTGGCCCTTGGTGAAGGACTCGGGCATTGGCTTGCCGCCGTTGGCGGCCAGGGTCGGCTTGAAGTCGAGCGTCTCCAGGTGCGACGGCCCGCCGGCCATTGTCAGGAAGATGACCCGCTTCGCCCTGGGCGCGAAGTGCAAGGGGTCGATCGCCCCCCGTCCGTGTTCCAGCTTCGCGGGGCGCGTGCCCGGTGACACCTCGGCGCCACGCAGGAGCGCTGGGTCGGCGATCGTCGCCAGGGCGAGGGCCCCGAGGCCTCGGGCCGACTGGCCGAGGAAGGTCCGCCGCTGCTGCAACCGGGCGATTCGCTTGACGTGGTCCATGATGATGTCGGGGCCTCAACCGGTAGGGGTCAGGGGCGGGTGATCGTCTCGTGGAGGTTCAGCAGGACGCGGGCCACCGAGGTCCACGCGGCCAGTTCCGACACGTCCAAATCCTGAGGCGCGGGGCGCTGGCCGGTGGCGACCAGCGCGCGGGCGGCGTCCGGATCCTCGACATACTGGCGGG
>JAABUQ010003355.1_pt1 | contig 29543 bp, 23 predicted proteins | sample 5560001 | NCBI WGS metagenome assembly JAABUQ01 (sample SAMN10711888, study PRJNA513371) | rock metagenome | isolation source: Antarctica rocks | place: Antarctica: Victoria Land, Finger Mt nord | collected 2015-12-18 | reverse complement strand
TGTCGGGTGTTAACAATGTACAAGATAGGGGGATTGTGTTCAAGAGAAGGCAAGGATGGGGAGAGGCGAGGGGGAGAGGGGGGAGTAGAACGATTGGAAGGGTAGGGGGGAGGCAGACGGGGAAAGATAATGGTTGGAAGTGTAGGGAGTGAGGGGCTGGAAGGAAAAGGGAGGGGGGGGGATATGGGACATGGACTCGTGAAGGTGGCGGGAGGCTGTGAGGGGCTGCATGGAGGGGAGAGGAAGGCGAGAAACATAGGCCATGAGATGTCGGAGCGGGTGCCACCGGTAATATGATGGGCATGAAGGAAGGCGAGGAACATGGGACATGGACTGGTGGAAGCTCTGAGCCAGACAACTTCCATTCTCCTAGAATGGGGATGGATGGAAGGCTAAAGCTATCAAACCTCGGTCCATGCCCTCCTCCCTAGAATGGACAAAGATGAATTCTGGAAGATTTCTAGCCAAAAACACACCTGATCGAACGACATGTGCTAATGCGAAAGCACAAGCCATAATAGCTTAGAATTTTCAAATCGAGTGCTTATACTGTTTCATGGTAATTATGGATTGTAAACGACGAAAGCCGACCGGATGCAACGCCCGTATTAGCGACCTCTATGTCCGCGGCGGAACAACAATGTATGCTATATATACAATGGCTTTACAACCCCAAAAAGCTCCTAGGATCCTCATCTATATCTGGTACTCAGCCGGGATCTCGGGCCACGCGTCAACACCGTCCAGAATCGTCATGGCCATACCACCATTCAAATGCGTCTGGATATGGCAATGAACGTAGAAGGCTCCGGGGTTGACGACCTGATACCTGAAGACCACCCACGCAGGGCCTCGCAATACTGAGGGCGTTGCGAAACTATCTCTTAAGCTGGGCGTCTCCAGATTGAAGTCTTCGGGGATAACTTTCATCGCTTCAGCAACGTTGGTGTAGTTGAATATTCCGCTGCCGGCGCCAATGATGTAGGCCTTGTTGCTGTGCTTGTGGACAGGATGAGCGGGCTGGGCGGGTGCTGCGTCATTAAGAATAACTTGCAGGACGATGTCGACCCAGGTGCCGTTCTTGGTGGTGAAGACTAAGGAACCGTTGCGCCCCAGCGTGCTGTTGGGGTAGAAGAGAAGGGGCTTGCTCATATCTCCGGAATCGGGGTAGAGAGCATCTCCGCTAAGAGACCAACCGTAATTGTAGTTTAGACGGCCAAGATTCATAAAGTGGGTTGCGTCGGCGGTAGGCGCAGGCTTCGAAGCAGGGAATGGGATGAGCTTGGTCTCGTCTAGAGCGACGACAGACCCTGAGAGGTTGCCTCCGGCATAGTCGATGTAAGGACTCGAGGTTGAGGCGGGAGCAGAAGATACTGAGGTAGAGGTAGCCTTTCGTCCATGACGTCTTGTAGTAGAATTGGTGACCCGAAGAGTAGCAAAGCCAGACAAAATCTGATCAGCACCCGAATTGGCCACGCGGATGGTATAATCGCCAGCTGGTTGATCTAATTTGATCATGGCAGCGAAACGCTCGCCGTTGTACATGAAGATGGTATCGGCAGGTTGCGGTTGGATATACGCACCGTCAACAGCAAAGACTGTCATGTGATGCTCATCAATAGAAACAACAGGGGTTTTGACGCTCATAGCGCTGATCCAGTGAAAGCTGGCGTAGCCGTCCGCAGCATTGACTTCGATAATCTCATGGCTTCCATTCGTAGCCGAACATCCATCAACCATGCCCGGCGGAATTTTGGAGATATCGTAGGTGAAGTTCAATCCTTCGTCCAACGCTTTTGGTGACATAGGTGTGCATCCTCTGTCACTGACGAACGAGCCATTCAAAAGCTTCAGAAGCGGGGGAAGAGTCAAATTGTTTAGCAGCGCTTGAGGCTGGCAGTTAACAGCACCCTTGCCATTGATGAGCAAACTGTCCAAGCAACTATCTCGACGTGAGCGGTTTGCAAGCATGGAAGTGTCAGCATCAAACATACAATGCGTCCAGGTTTGATGCAACCTCTGCAGCTTTATACTCTTCTGAGGTCAAATGATCCCAATCCGAAAGCATGACTAAGTGTGGGTGCTGCTCGGCTCTCTTCATTGCTACAAGGTCGCGCGTACTGTTCGCAAATTGGGAGAATGGCGTATCAGCGTTTCGCGGAGGACGGATAAGCAGCGGTCCATATAGACCATCCTGAATTTGGCCTCGAGCATGTCCATGATACCTACAAAGACGTCAATAGATCCAACATTAGACGAAAGGATCAAATATACCAGTAGGTGCCGAACTCAGTTGCCTTCCAACGATAGGTGAAACTCCCTCCGGACGGAATTGGTTTTTGTGAGACCCCGGGAACACCATCAGACCAAGGTGTACCAAGCTGCCTGTAATAGTGTAAGCTTACTCGCACCTTGAGAAAATCTTCTGGGTGCACGTACTCTATCCCGTGAAAATGGACTGAGGTGTCGAAGGGCATGTTGTTGTGGACAACAAACTACGAGCCATTAGCATTGAATCCGATATATGACTGGATCATCATGGCCGCTTACCTCTACATTGTCGCCATAGTCCAATGTTAGCTGAGGGCCGGGGAATTGGCCATTGATGTAAATCATGTCTCGAAGCTGTCCATCTGGAGCACCAGGTCCCCAAGTGAGACTGATCTCGAAATGAACTTTGTCGCAAAGAGAATATGAAGCGTAGGCCAACAGGCCTACTAGGGAGCACTTTAACCAAATCATAGTGAGTATCAATAGGGAGATGTGGGTGGAAGAGAGGAGCGGAGAGCGAAATGATCAAGTATAAATCCTTGATACACCCTTGGCTCCAGGAGGGAACTACGACTGGGTCGAAAGGCGTCGTGATTGCCTCCGGCTTGGCCGCGGTGTCCATCGTCATCAAAGAATAGGATTCCGCGTCTGATTTGGTGAGATCTCTCAGTCTGCGCATGGGAGACCCCTAGATTTGTGGCTTTGCATCATCCGAGCGCCCCTAAAAGGGAACGCGTATGTACACTCCGGCATGTTCTGGGACTGTTGACTTCCATTTTTCGCTGAATCGAGTGGCGAAGTATCATTTCGAAATATCATACCCAGTGGTTGGCATTAAGGTTCACGTACAGCTCGGTCGCCGGATCCAGCGCCGGCATCATCTTGACCCTTGCATTTAGAGACCCTCCGTCCAACAGCTGGTGGGTCCTCGATGACCTTTCAAACGGTTCAAGAAGAACAACGTCGCCTATGTATGGGACCTGATGAATTCGCAGCACGGCGGAGAATCTGTGATGCAGGCGTGCATGCTTACATGTCGAAGTAAGCCCAAGTACTCGTACCCAAAGTACTTGTACTTGTAGGTGCGATGCGGCGCCACGGGTTCCTGACTTAAGATAATTTGACCGAAGCTAGCCTCTTCCGGCGAAGGCAAGTTAAGGCTGCTAGGTCGTTGTACTACTACGTATTGACCAATGTCGACAAGGGATTCACAAGACCGATTTCACTGCGGTCCAATGACTGATACAGCAATATTAACGGGCCATCGGTGAGCATTAAGCGCTTGTTATAACCATCTAGGAGGGGTACAGGATCGTGTTGTACGAGGTCAAGGAAGAGCAAGAAAATTCCGTGTTGCACTCAGGCTGCGACGCAAAGCGACTAGAAGGAGGGACAATACGGTGTACAGCTGTAAATATTCGGTCGTCAGCTTGTACACACCGCTCTTCGTAAGATAAGGACCCATCCTCAAGAAGAATCTGATGCTTCGCTAAACATCGCAATACTACCGTTCCTTCGCCCCGTGCACTGTCGTGATTTGTAGCAGATATACCATGCCACTGCCAATACCCTTCTCACCAAGTTCAAGACGTCCGACAAGGCCTCTTTCGCAGCTCTACGCGTTCGCAACCAGGCTACACACGGTCTGCGACAGAAACTGGTATCTGTAAAGATCCGAGCAGTCATCAAGCTATAATGCTTCGATGGGCTCCAGACATGGACAATATCTCCCGTATGCGACCCGCTTGCGATCCGCTTGCGGCAAGAATTTGCTTTATTGTCGGAGTCGCGTAGAAGGCTACACTGCAGCGTAGTCCATCACCATGTCGAACACAATCTTTAATTGCTTGAACTCGGTCTTTAGCGAAGCTGTTATTGTCCGGTGCCATGGTGCACGGTCATGGGAGTTAACGAAGGCTGTAGGGCGGATGGGCTGCTATTACGGAGTACTGATGCCCTGTTCGTAGGAAGTACTAGCGAACATCGGATTATTTCAATTACCTATCGGCGTTAGCTAGCTCATCAATGTTGATACTTTCGTGCCGAACGCAGAGCATGCTGTTGGGCTTCGATGCTCGAAAGCTACTTCTTCCGGTCGTTTCCGAAACCGTAAACGTAGCTGTGGCGATCGAGGCGTACATTTTCGCGTCGACGAGTTGACAGATTATATCCACACGCTAGCAGATACTTGTAGAGATCCCAAGCTGCTTGGAAGTATTTCGAAACGACTTGCATCGAAGGTGCCTGACTGGTTCTTGACGACGGCATTCGAAACTACGGTAGATATGGCCAGCGCCAAGACTTCCGACGCTGAAACAAGGCTAACCTGAAACCGACAACCCAAATCGGCCCTTCCACTGGCCGTGAAGCAAGCCTCAAACCTCAAACGTGGCCGGGGAGTAAAAGCCAAGGATTGGCAATCACTGTTCTGCGAACATCAACTTCCTAGAACAATTGAAAATCCATCGTGAAGCGTCCATGAATAAAGTACTTACTCTTGAACCTTCCGACACGCCTCCTGGCCCCTGGCAATAGTGACCTCAAAACGCGTGTCGACTGCGCAGTGGCTGGCCTATCGAGACCTCTTTCACAGTAGACGTGCAAACCTGGGACCGTTCGAGGCCCCTTACATTGTGCTGCCTGCTGCTTTCCACGGGTAATGGACGACCAGAAGTGAGAAGATTGTGACAAAGCTGCTTGTTTGACTGCAAGCGCGGTGCTCCTCTCTATTGGCTCTCATCGAGCTCATCGAGTTCACTCGATAATCGAACAATGAATAGGTCCCAGGCTTCAATGGACGTGAGTTGACAATGGCACTGTGCAATAACAAATGTGGCGGCAGCACAATACCATTGTCTCCCAATTCACCTCGCTCTGTCTATGTGATGAATCCTTATTGTCCCCCTCCCCTCCCTCTCTTTGTCCGCCATCCTTCTCATTGTTACATCTCTCCCTCAATCTCTTTGTCTCGATCAGCGATCTTTCACTTCTGTCATTGTTCTTAGTTCAGATCATCTCAATATTAATAACAGCATGCTGGCCATCTACTAAATTTTCTCCATCCTCATACATCTACTCTGTCAGACCATCGCTACGCTCTTCTCCCAGATATCGGAAGAGCATCCTCTCGTCAGACAACATCTTAGAACCACCGCGCAGGACGCTCACTACCCAAATCCGTTCATACGCTACCGCAAGACCTCCAACATGCACTCACGTACCTCATTTGCAGCAGCCCTGGCGGCCGTTGCATCCATCATCTCCTCCGGCTCCGCCCATTCCTGGGTTGAACAGATGCAAGTCATCGCTCCGAACGGCACATTTACTGGTGCGCCAGGATTTGCGCGAGGAAATGTCCTTCGCCAAGGGAGCACCAACGTTGATAAGGGCATGGTTTATCTCCTACCTCCCAACGGCCGTGACCCCACCCAAGGTATCACCCCATCGGACACCGTGTGCTTCCCGGACCACCAGCAGGAGGCAAAGCAGACAGATGGCAGCCCAAGACTTCAGGCGGCTCCGGGTGACATGGTCGCCCTCCGCTACCAGGAGAACGGACACGTTACTCTCCCTGAGAATCAACCTGGCAAACCTCAGAATAGAGGCACAATTTTCGTCTACGGCACTACACAGCCTTCTCCCGACGACAAGCTTCTCGACGTCACCCAGTGGAACGCAGATGGCACCGCAGGTAATAAGAAGGGCAAGCTCCTAGGAACATACAACTACGACGACTCGCAATGTTACCAGGTCAATGGTGGACCCATCTCTGCACAACGTCAAAAGCAGTTCCCGCACACCGCCGATAAACTCATGGGAGGGGATCTATGGTGCAGCAATACTGTCGCACTCCCGAAAGATGCCGCTTCAGGCAAGCCATATACTCTTTACTGGGTCTGGAATTGGCCTACCGCAGTCGGAACTCCAGGCCAGCCTCAGGGCAAGAACGAAGTCTACACTACTTGTATGGACATCGATATTCAAGGCTCTGCGAGTACACCTGCCACCAACAAGGTTGTCACCCACGACGCTGAGGCCGTGAACGCCGGTTCGGCCGCCGTCCCTGGACAGCTCCAAGCAATCAAGGATGGCAAGCCTTTTAACGCCCCAGCAAACTTCCAGCTCATAGGACAAAAAGACTCAAGTCAAGCTGCATCGACACCCGCTGCCTCAGCAGCACCCCAGGCTCCGGCAGCATCTCAACCATCAGCAGCACCCCAGGCCCCAGCAGCACCCCAGGCCCCAGCAGCACCCCAGGCCTCAGCAGCACCTCAAGCCTCCGCAGCACCTCAAGCCACACCAGCACCTCAAGCCCCAGCAGCACCTCCACCACCACCAGCAGCACCCCAACCCCCCGCAGCGCAACAGCCACAAAGCGCCCCAGCTCCCCCAGCTCCCGTAACAGTGACCGCATCCGCACCCGCGCAAACCATCACCGTCACATCTACCGTCGCCTCCGCCTCCCCATCTCCGCAGTCCACAACCGTCACCACCGTCCCGAAATCCACCCAGACCGTTTCGAGCCCCACGAACACAGGATCGACTGAACCCGGCGTCCCGACCGTTACGCTTCCTAGTGTCTTCTCCGGAACTGCCACTCCAGTTGGCAATGCAACGGCAACGGCAACGCCTTCGAAGCCTTGCAAGCAGAAGCGGTCGCGGGTGTTTGATAAGGAGTGGAGCGCTTAGGTGGATGGGGAAGATGAGGCAAGGAGGAGAGTTTACGGATCATTTGAGGGTTTCGTGGGATATTGGGTATGGCTAGCAGGTCTAGGATTGTTCTGGCATGCTTTGGCTCCTTTGGATAAGCATTCTCTAGCTAGATACTAATACAAGTAATGACCAAGTGTCCATGTTCCATTCGAATTTCGTTTAGTATCCCTGTTCTCCTCGCCAGCAGCTGTGTAGCTTCTGCTCTTTATTCGACTGTGCTTTTCACTTTACTCTTTACTCTATTGTGCTCTACTCTTCATGTACTCTACTCTCTACGCTTCTCTTTACGCTACTGTCTACTCTACTTTCTACTTTACTTTCTACTCTACTCTCTCTCTACTCTCTCTCTACTTTGTGCTCTAATTTTTGCTCTACTCTACTCTCTACTCTACTCTCCTCTCTGCTCTACTCTCCTCTCTACTCTGATCTTTACTATTAATGAGAAGTATTATCGTCCTCTGCTTGTCCAGTCGTGTAACTTCTGCTCTTTATTTGGATCAGAACATGTGTAATAGATAGAGTGGTTGAATTGATGCCATCCAAGATGCCTGATACTATGCTTGGGGCAGACGATGTGAGCAGGTCGAGACGGTTACTATCATCTTCTCCATCAAGTAGTCCACCAACTTCGTAACATCCTAACGCCAACAACCGTCAGCAACTCTTGCCGTCCCGTCCACCCTGTACTATATATCTCCCCCCTGAGCCAAGCTGTAAATTTCCCTCGAGCCGAGACCGATAGTAGATATCGTCCACTCCAACCGTTATCAACTCTCGGCGCTCAAATAAGTCTTTTGATCTAGCATTATTTGTCACTTGCACCTTTAGCGATTCTGATTCTTGAATGATTGCAAGTTCAGCTTTGCTCGCCGTGTGGTGCGCTTCGAGTATTGTCTTTCCCTTTACTTCACGGTGGTCGTGGTCCGCGCATTCGTTCGCTCGTTAGACGTTTTCGTTCAATCAGATAGTCAAATATACACCAGGGTTCGCCCTTCATGCTGAATTTGAACATGTTCAACCAGTCGACGTTTATTTGAAAAGTAGGGCCTCGAAACAATCTCGTCGAAGACCTCAAAACGCCATTGTTACATCTTCTTTGTTCTCGCCACAAATGGATCCTTCACACAATATCTCATCGTTACTCGGATGCATCGCGCATCTCCACTCAAATGTCGTCACTCGCCATCTTTTGCCCCGTAACCTTCCCTTGCATCAACGCAGTGCCCGCTCCATAGTTACTGCGCGCCCTTAGCGTCGGCCCAAACCTAAACAACAACCAAGGCAAAGGCACCATAGCAGCAGAAATGAACCCAAAAAGACTGTATGCCCAAGCACCCGTAAGTCCCATAATCATCGGAATGATGAACAGCGACACAATGCCCGCACAAGCGAGGCGTGTGCACGCTGCGGCCGTCAAGGCGGATAGTGTGCCCCAAGGTGGGTAGGCGTCGAAGAGGTAGGAGATGGCGGAGATGAGAACGGACATGTTGCCCCAGACGTAGAGGAGCGTGCCGAGTATAGGGGAGGCGTAGTGGGTGTTTGGGGAGGCGGTCCACGCGATCCAGAAGAGGGATGCGAGTATGAAGACGCCGCCGACAAGAGCTGGTAGAAGACGATATTCTAAAGGTGCTGGAGTTCCTCTCTTTAGGAATACCCTGGCAGTGATGCGGTCCATGGATATAGACATTAGTGCTGCCAAAAGCGAACCAGCAATAGCCGCAGTAAACGCAATCCCGACTTGCTGAACTGTGAAGTTATACGTCGACTCTAGGACCACTGGAATGGAGATGAAGAAGCTGAATAGCACAGCGAAATTGAAGCCCAGATACAAACTAATGCCAATGGTGATGGGGTCGGCGACAAGCATCTTAATGGGATTGAGAATTGTGACTCTGGCCATCGCTCCAAGAGTCACTCCACTCTCGGCTGGAGCCAGCGTCGGTGGTGGCATATGTAGGTTCCGGGCACGCTGGCGCAATATTTCACGACCATAGGTTTCTGGAACGCCAAGGCCGAAGAGATAGGCAAGCAGGCAAACCATGAGAGTGACCCATTGGAGCCAGCGCCAGCCCTTGGCTGCGAAGACGAAGCCGCCAATGAGAGGACCTATAATTCCATCAGCTCTGAAAAATTGGCTAATGTCCGTTTCTAGGTACTCACCGCAAGCGGTGCCGATGAATGAAGCAAGGGTCAAGACAGAATAGTATGAGACCGTGGCTCCCTTGCCTTCCCAGACATCGGCAAATGTACCCTCAATGAGCACAATGATTGGGCCACCTGAAAGCCCAGCCAGGAATCGGCAGATCGCCAGAGTAGCGAAGTTTTGTGCGAGTCCTGATCCTAACGTGAAAATGGCGAACAAAGGAAGGCTGACGAAGTAGACTGGAACACGCCCGAATCGTTCACTGAGGTGCGGAGTGTAGACTGGAGCGAAGAATATGCCGAAGATGGGTAATGAGAAACCCAGGACGGCGATTTGCATGGATACTTTGAATTGGTGCATGACACCCGTGATACCGGAAGTGTAAGCTGTAAGACCGAAGGCCCTATCGACCTGTTAGCACAAATCAGCTCACTACACTCAACGGAGGATACATACACGGCAAAGGTGAAGGTAGCGGCGACGGAAGACGCATAGACCTTCCTACGCAGAGGCCAATTCTGTGGGTTTTCCGGATCCATTGGGGACAACGCGTTGTGGCCACCAACAGAAGGCTTTGCTGCTTCCACACCGGGCTCCTCGGAGAGGTCCATGAAGGTTCTCCAGGTAGGATTCATGGATGGATCGGGGTTAGTCATAAGAAGCTTTTACCAATAAGGTAGTGTGTAGAGAGATGGATTTTGGGATGGTCGCAAGATGGATTGAATAGATATGATGATTGACTGCGAGACCTTACTTACTATATAGTCAAAAGGAAGTATGATTGGGAAGAGAAACACAAATGCAATGCTGCGACCTTGCCATGTCGACAGGACAGGGTTGAGCAGAGCAGCAGATTATGGATCACAGGCTGTGTGGAATAGTTCTAGCATGAAAATCTGGAATCTCTAGCATACTGATCTGGAATCTACAGATGAGCAAATGGATCACGGCTTGCATGATGAGTAAACAGAAAGGGATCGAAAAGACAGCTTGGACATTCGCAGATTAGGCACTACGAGAGAGACGGAGCAGCCGCATTTCGCTGAGAGTGCCGCAGCGATAAGCTGCCAGGGTATGAAGAACGAAGATTCGACGGACGGTGTTTCTGATGAGGAACGATTATGGAATCGAAAGTTTTGGGGCGTCGTCAGAACGCTAGCAAGGACCTCCGCCAAGCCAGGTTTCCATCATCAGGACGGCAGTACATACTCGTAGGGCTGGTAGTGCTACGGACTATATCGCACTGCATCTCAATAATCCAATCTCGAGTGACAGTAGTAGACCCATTACAAGTGAGTACACATATACTGCTTCTGCGACCAATTGTGACTTTGCGGGCACTCGGCTGTATTTATGCGAGCGGAAGTTCACCCCCTACCAGGCCCTTGATTTCTCCCATTGCCATTGGGAACGATCAAGGCTGTCTGGGTCAATTCTGGTCAATTCTGGTTAGTAAACTTTATGTACCACTTGTCTGTCAAGATTTTCGCACTTTGCTGAAGAGAGAACACCACATATGCTCAATCGTTATCTCGTAACATAACGTACACAGCATACATTCACTATCCTAATATCTTGCTAGAAACGTGCAATGCTACCACGAAATGCCGTGAGTGGGTATCCGATATAAGTCTCCTCCAACGCCGATCTAAGAATGCAACAACTGTATCGTACAGAACCCGTTGCTTATCTCTGGACGCACATCTCCTCGATTTCGTACCCTTTACGAAAAACTCGAGAAGCCGTTCGCGTGCGATACCGGAAGCCGAAAGCGTCTGCCATATAGTCCCTGATCCGTTCACACAAGTCTTTGTTGGTCCAAACACTCCTGCAAACAATGTGCTCCATGCTCTTCCAGATCATTGGCTCAGGATCGATGCCTAGCTTCTCAGGAACATCGGAATCGTATAGACGCATATGATCCAAGAGGAGATTGTGTATAGGCGACCAGTCCCTTTCTAGATCGCTGGCTGCGACAGGCTCCACGTCGTCACCCGCACACCCGATGCATAAGAATTCTCGGACATGCCATTTGATGAAGTTCGCGTGCAGGAACAATGGCTCGTAGCCGGTTTGATTGCCTGGGTCGGCTTGCATCATCGCCACTCCGGTAGAGGTGCCATTTAAGAACAAGGTGTCGAGGCTGAAGGGGACCATGTAGTAGTCTTCCCGCAGAGCCTTGAGGGCGAGAGGGAAGGTATCTTTGTCACCCCAACCCGCAAAGTTCTGTGTGATCAAGGTGTAATAGTATCGAGGGCCATGGTAGTTGTAGTAAGCAGCCAAGCAAAGAGACTGAAGAGTGCCAATAGGTTAGTCAATCTCTGGGGCCAAGTCAAGTTTCTCGGTGACGTACCTTCCAGTGTCTTTGCTTGTCCCAAACGATCTGACCAGATTCTACGGTCCGATCCTCTCGAAACAAGTCTGATGCTTCATCCGAAAGCCCAACAACATAAGGTAGATACGGCGCTCCAGTATGGCCCCAATAGTCTGGCCAGAGGATTGCGCCTGTGTCCACGAAGCTGTTGGAGTCGAAGATTGTGTCGGGATTCTTGATCGGCTGATTATCCGCATCGAGGAACAAGAATTGTTCGAAAGACGAGAACATCATGGTCATAATCTTCAATTGGTATCCTTGCTGTCGAGCCTCCACACCGGCATAGTCGCTAAGCCATTTGCACACCATGCCCTCTCTTGCCAATTCGTCGCACCAACCTTCCTTTTCCTCCGTCGTGTCATTCATCCATACTTCAATGGGTAGCTTGCTTCCTGTCTGCCTGATCACCCCTAGTGCGGTCGCCGCATACATGTTGTAGCGGCCACCGGCGAGCATGATAAGGCCACGACCAGAATACGCTTTCTTCGGATACTCAGGTAGCTTTTTGAGAACCTCAGCATGGCTCGCTCGCGAGAATTGGGCATCTTCGGCAGAAAGGTTCGTGTGGTTTTGGATGAGCTCCCATGAAGGCATGTCGTACCCAGTTTGGAATGCGATCTTCGGCAGCTCCTTGGGATGCGGCGGATGCGCCTTGAAGATTGATTCTAGCCCGATCCAGGTTGCATTCAGCAGTCCAACGTCTGAAGTCTCGGGAAGTCTGATTGGATTCGAAACCTCATATGGCCTGGGTCTACAGGTGAGAGATTCGGCGGACTTGAGCGACGATGCAGTGAGATACCGCCATGCTACGTATAGCAGGCATACCCAGCCAGCAACGCTGGCGAATTTTCGGGGCAAGGCTGCGGAAGGAAGATCAGCAGAGTAACGAAACACCTGTACCATATGACTACCAACCTGCGAGTAAGCGTGGGATGCCAGCGCGCATGGCGGGTAAAGGCGAGGAAGATCTATCTGTCGAATTTCTTCCATGAGTGGCCATTGCAGTATTGAAGGAGGGTGGGAAAATTTTATCCGTCCATGGTCAAGGGGTATTATGAAATAGAAAAATCGACTGCTGCTGCGGTCAGCGAGGAGATCTAAGGCTTAAAGGACTGCATGCCTTTGTTTCAACTCGGCTGATGGCCCAGTGCTTAGTAAATAGCTGGGTGGGACCATTGCGATTTGCGATTGTTCAATCGTGCTGATCGAAGGTCCCCCACCAAGCGGTCTGCAATATATAAAGTACCAAGAGTGTGGCACAGCTGCCCTGCTTCCGTCGCGTTGGCCTTACCTGTAAGCGGAGCCGTGTAAAAGGCTGCGCAAAATGTGGAGGCTTAAGGCGAGCGAACTTCGCCCGCCGACAGAGCCCCATCGTTTGATAGCAGATATCGATCTTGTCAGATACAAAATCATGCTAAAATATATAATGGAGAACTAGAAATACTTTAGGTGTTGGCTAACGGCAAAGTTTCCAATCACAGTTTTGACCAGATCCACGTGTCCCACTACTTCAGATGCCAAGGATACCAACATGAGGATGCCAAGATCGATTACTTAGTATACTGTAATAAGGCAGCTACGCATAGGGACATCACTATGCTACTAGCTAAAACTCGAGGGCAATTGTTCTTTGATATTACGAAAGCAAGGGGAATGCTCGTGCGGCCGGATCTCAGCACAGTCAGCTCAGCGCGCTACGTTGACGGGAAGGCAGTGCTCTGCCCTGTTCGTATTGGACCATACCCAAATCCTTCGTGGGTACGCAGGCTAACGCAGCATAAGAGCCATACATGTGCATTGTTCCACAACACAACGATGATTCTGCAAAGTCGGTTCCAGATCACGGGTCGCCTCCAGCGTCTTGGCTGAAACCACCAAAGCGTAGTCTGGACGTAGCTTGCCGAAATGTTGTGGGGCACCGACGATTAGCTGTCAACAGGAATTTGATTCTGTTGCCTGTAGAGTAGCTGGATCATAGCCTTTCTTGTGAATATCAGTGATCGCTGTAGACTCATTTGATACTGGTTGCCTGCGATACTACATCTGCTACTCCGTGCATATGCAATGGAGCTGCCATGAGCTACCGTATTCCTTAAGAAGCTAGACCCGTTCGCTTGTTACCATTGCCTTAGGGCCTGTTTGGATTCAAGTAGTACCCCCAGTAGTACTATTTGTTCCGAAGGTGCAAATAGTACTAATTGTTCCTAATAAATAGTACTATTTAATCGTTTGAATTCGTGATCAATAGTACTATTTAAATATCCTTGCATGATGTCAAGAGAGCTGCGAGAATCCTCATTGTTATCGAAAAATATTCTAGTATGCTCTCGTCGATCGCATCTCGTCGTCGTTGTTTTCTATAAATACGTCTAAATTTTTCGAAAGAAGACATCAATCATTGTCGTTATTGTCGTCGTAATAGAAGAGGCTTCTAAATTGCAAACTCGTTATGTTTGAACATTAAAGAAAGAGCTTTTTATGTTCGAAACGATACAAAACATGCAAAGACTAAAGTATTAAACTAACTTTGAAGCAAAACTAATCGTTACTTTTGTCATTATTAGAATTATATAACTATCGTCGATTCTTTTTATGCAAAACAAATAAAGACGAAAATCGACATCTTTAAGAAGAATCTTAAGATGTAAATTAAACTTAACAAGATTTTAAGCTTTGAAAGAGATTCAATAATAGAAGCAATTATTATCTTAGATCAAAATTAAATCGATCTATTAATTGTTAAGACACACAAAGACTATGTCAAATTTAAAGATAAATCGCTAGTAAATAAGAAGCTCTTAAAAACTTTGTTTCTCAACTCATTAATTATCGAAAAACACGTTATTACTTCTCAAAATATAATTACAAATAAAACAAAGACAAAGAAGAATATTAATGTTAAGAGAAAAAGTAAAAAGAAGAAGAAGAAGAAGTAGATTAATCGTTGAATTGAAAATCGATATTAACTTTCTAATCTAACCCAAATACTTGATATTAACATCGTGACTCGACTCGAATACTCGATATTAATATCGTAACTCAACTTGATATCGACTCAATTTCTAATTCGATTCGAGTTATCGACTCGAATCGTTAAGCAATCGAAAATGTCGTCATAATGTCAAGAATTTCTATTTTTGAATCTATTACGTTACGATTTTCGAGAGATCTATGCGTCAAGAACGAAACAATTTTCTTCTTTATTATTTTCTCGTCATTTGCATTATCTTATTGCATTATCTTATTACATTATCTTGTTACATTATCTACTAAACGTATTGTCTCGTTACATACATTAATTATGCACTTTTTCGAACAAATGTGTCAACGAAATTGTTGTTTAATTATACACTTTTTTTAACAAATGTGTCAATTAAATTGTTGTTCGAATATACGTTAGTGTTACGCTAGTACTTTCGTAAAAGATATTAAAAAGAATTATGCTATTAAAGAGATTTGTAGACGTCTTTAAGCAATGTAGACAATCGTTTAATAACAAGAGTTGCAACTATAGACAATCTTATGTTCAATAAATCTTCACAAGTAATTCAATGAATTAGAGTAACAATAAGTAAAGACTTAAGATAAGTTGAACACAATTTATAAGAAAGTCGTGTTCTTAATTTCTATATACTAAGAAAATATAAATTACTTGTCTTGTTCGTTTGTTAAACATGACGAACATCATTGTTTGCGATGTTCGCTCATCGAACATAGCGAACATCATGTTTAGAATATTCGCTTCTTGAACATGTCAAACATAATAACAAATTCGCTAATAGCGCATAGAACTTAAATCACTAATATAGCTTAAATAAGCTCGTAACACTATTTTTTTTCTTTAGAGTTTTTGTCTCGAAAACTTAATGTTTTCTCACAATGTCTTCAAGAAAAATTAATATCAAAAATTCTTTTTTTCGTAAAATTTTTTTTTGACGCTTTAGATTTTTCGTGTTTAGCGATACGTTCTTGTCGCAATTGTGTAATGTCTAATAAAGTCTATTGTGTGAACGATAATTTCGAAAAGTGTGTAAAATGTGTGCGATTAAGTCGTAATTGTGATTTGACAATTTCGTTCGCTTTGATTAAACGAATTTATGAAGAACAATTACGCTTAAAGAAAGAAATGCGCGAAACGCGTGCTAAGCTAAGTCGCTTGAAAAAACAACTAAACTTTCTAAAAGATAAAGAAAAAGAAATGATTATATTAGAGTGAAAGAATATTGACAATTTAGAAATAAATAAAGCGCTCTTTGTTAAATTTATTGCAAAGACTTTCGAATTGTTGTTCGATGTCTCATTCGAACGATTTCAACTTTCGACTAATTAAAATTGAATTATCGTTTTTTTGCTTAATTTTGATGAAACTTTCTTAGAAGATTTCAACAACAATTAAGATTTTTCTTTGACTTTTATGTATTTTTTGAGATAAAATATTTTTTTCACTTGATAAGATATTTTTTATTTTTTTGTTTTAAAATTTTTTCAATTTTATATTGTTTCTCTTTTTATGAATGAAAATAAAATGTGTTCTATAAAGACGTAATTTAATTCGCTAATTTCAACACTAAAATATAAAATACTAGAAATACTTTGATGTTTTTGAATAAGTCGAATTCGTAATTAACTAATCTCTTTGCTTTCTTAATAAGAAACGATTCAACTTTGACATAATTTAATTTCTTCCTCAACTTTCTTGTCTTAAAATTTTTCGTAAAAAAATATATTTTATTTTTCTTCTTTAATTAAGATGTCGTTTTTCGTTTCTTGTTTTAATACTTGATTAACTTCTTTTGCATCTTTGAGATATTATCGTATATCTTTTTTAATGTCGCTATTCTCTCGATAACTAATTGTGTTAACAAATGCTTTCGTTCTTTTTCGAAAAGATTAAATTCTCTATTATAGTTGACGAAAAATGAAGTTATCTTAATGATATTCGAAATCTTTGCATTTAATGCTAATTAAATTATAGATAAAAATGATACTCAATTGTTGTAAATATTGTTAACGTAATGTCTTAAATATTGCTTTAAACTTTAATTTGTTCGCTTTATTTAATCATTCGTAATTAAATAATACACAATGAACATTTTGAGTCTTGTTTCTAATATTGATAAAAGTGTTTTTTAATAATTAGACGTAAAGAGCTTATCTCTATTACTAATTAATTCTTTGAGTATATTGTAATATCATATAAGTCAATTCAATATAATGTATTTTAATTGTTCTATTGTGAACTTCTTCTTGCATGCGATAATATATAAATATTTAATAAGTTTGTCAATTATTATTAGTATCGAATTATATTTGTCTTTAATTATTAAATTCGTTAACTTAAGCAACTTAGTAATAAAGTTTATCGTAACTTCATTTTATAACGATTTAAATAATTCTTAATATTAAATTTCGTTATAATTCGCATATGTATCATGTTTATTTTGCTAATAACTAAGATATCGTTTAATGTATGTTTCGACAACTTGTTTCATCTAAAGAAACTAACAATGCTAGTGTAAAAGTTAAAGAATTTTGATTATTTTCGAATGTCTTTGCAATGATTTATCATAATGTTTCTTTATACATTTGTCGATTTTGTTAATAAATACTTGAAGTTTTTCTTTCTTTATTAAAAACTCTTCTTTATTATCTCTAAATATTTTTAAGATAACATTTAGCTCGTATTTGTTTATTAATAGTGATTCGTTTTTATTAATTTCAAGTATGTTGTAATTAAACGATTTCTTCGTTTTTATATAATTATTTCTTTTGCTAAGTGCGTCTACTTTGTCGTTATTTTTGCTTAATGTATATTGTATTTTAAATTTATACTATTCGAATCGCTCTAATTATCGCATTTGCTTTTTATTAAGCTATTTAATAGTAATGAAATGTAAAAGATTTTTGTGATTTGTAAGAATCGTAAATTTTAATAATTTTTCGATGTATACTCTTTATAATTTTAAAGAAATTACAATAACAAGTAGCTTTTTGTCGTAAATATTATAATTTTGTTCGACTAACAAGAGTTTTCTCGAAAGATATGTTATTAAGTGTTATATGTTTTTATACTCTTAATTAAAGCATACATCGATAACTAGATTTAATGCGTCAATTTCAATTCTATTTAACAATCGTAAATCGTACATTTTTAGTACTAATTTCTTTAAGCATTTTAGCTTAAAATTCTAAAATGATTTTTCTTCTATTAATTTTTATATTTATGACGTTTTCTTTTTCGTAAAATTCGTTAATAATATTGCATTAACGAAGTAGTTTTTGATAAACTTCTTGTTATAATTTATAAAATCTAAAAAGAATTAAATTTTCTTAATATTAATAGATGATTTTCATTCTTTAATTGCTCGTAACTTTTTAAGATTTATGCGTACTTCATGTCGTTTAACGACAAATTCAAGAAAGTTAACTTCTTCTTAATAAAATTCGCATTTCTTTAATTTAAAATGTAAGTTTCTTTTATTTAGACATTTTAATACTTTGAAAACATAATTTATATATTTTTTCAAAATATTTGAGTAAATTATGATATCATTCAAGTATACTATGACAAATCGATTCAAATATTGTCGTAATGTATCATTGATCATTTTTTAATACGTCGTCGAAACGTTCGTAAATTCGAACGACATTATTGTATATTTGTATAGTTTATATCGTGTGCAAAAAATTATTTTTTATTCTTCTTTTATTTTTATTCTAATTTAATTGTACGTTTTTCGTAAATTTAATTTAATAAAATACTTTGCTTCGAATAATCGATCTTGAAGCTCGCTAATGTTAAATAATAAATATTAATTTTTTATCATAATATTGTTTAGCTTTCGATAATTAACACATAGACGAAAAATTTCGTTCTTTTTAAGTACAAAGAAAATCGAATATCTTGTCTATAATTAGAATTTTCTTATAAATTCTTTTTTTTTCGTTTTTTGCCAAGTATTCGCGAAGAATTTTTAACTTTTTTTCGAATAAAGCATATATAAGTTTAAACGTAAATTGCTTGTTTAATTCAAGTTTAATTTCGTAATTTTACAATTAATGTTTAAATAAAGTTTCGATCGTTTTTTCTTTCTAGAACAAATGCTCTTAATTATTGTATATTCGTAATATGTGCTTTAGCGATTTTCTCGCTATATTAAATAGTTTAGAGCTCTTAAAAGATTCGCAATTTTTTTCATTTATTTTAACTTTGTGATTTAGCTAATCTTTGTCGATGTTTGTTAAATCGAACTTTATTAAATCGTTTTTTTGCGAAAATGTAAACTCGCTATTTGCGATCGAATTTTAATTTAATTTTTTATCTATTATCGAACGTTATTAATACGTAGATTAAATGTAAATTGCGTAATCACATTGTGCGAATTTAAGTACTTGTATATTCTAGTTAACTTCTAAATTGTATTGCTTTAATTAAGACATTTCTAAAACAATATCGTAAGTAATTATTTTTACTATATTAAAAATTAGTTTCTTGTAATGTTGCTAAATAGCTATTAATAATAATTTCGTTTTTTTGTTTACTTTTTCATTTCTTGCGAGTAATAAGTTTTTATCTACAATTACTAGATTGTAAGCGTCAAGCTTCTTTTAAGTAAAATACTCTTCTCTCTTTACAAGAGCTTTAGTTATAAAATTATTTATTGTATCAAAATTAATTATTGCTATAAATCAATGATCGTTGATCTTAATTGATGTGATAAAACATCGTGCGTACGCTATTAAGTTTAGTTGTTGTTGTTAAGCTAACATATTGCATTTCTCTAATATGTTCTTTATTAAGAAATTTGAATTTTTTCTTGCTCTTATGCTATGATTTTTGCTTTAAACGTCTATTTGCGCTAAGCTTTCTTCTATTGCTAAATTGCTAACTTTAACTTTCTGAAAAATCAATTAACTTTATTCTTTTTTTAGATAAGTTTAACATAAGTCGTTGTAGCAAGTTATTTAATTAAGACTTGCGTATATTGTAGAGTTCAATTGTTTCATTATAATGTCGAGTATATTCTTTTTTGTAATGACATTTCTTTTTAGTTTCTTTTCGCATTTGTCTACGATCTTCGATAAGCTAACTAAAGTCTTAAGATAATTCGTGATGTTTTTTATGCATTTGTAAAAGTTCTTCTAGTTATACTTTTCGTCTAAGTTAATAACTAGACTATAAAATTTAATAGTTTTCTAAAGTGCTTAATTAACTTCTTGCGTAAATGCGAATATCTTGTTTAATAATATTTTATCTAGAACTTTCTATAATTGATTTAAGTTCTTTATTAAATAGTAATTGTCGTTCAATTTAGTTTTGAAGATGTTCGTCTTTGTGTTAATTTGCTTTCTAATGTTGTTTTAGCTATCGAATATCTCTCTTAACATAATATTAATTTGTTAACGATTTATTAAGTTTCGTAATCGACAATCTTTTGCAAAGTGATTCGATTTGTCACATAAATAACATGTTTTTTAGAATTTATTATCTTGCTTTTCTCTAAAAAAATTCTCTTTGCGTCGTTAAGTAAAATTCAATTTTATAAATGCAAATTTACGATAATTTGAATTATTATATCTTTAATTAGAACGAATTTTTTTTGCTAATATTTGATCGTTAACTCAAAGAAGATTCTCGCTCTTTTGTAAAATTAATTGTATCGCTTTTTTATAGTTCTCTTATACAATTTGTCGTCGAAATTGATAGCTATTTCGATGAAATCAAACATGTCGTTAATGAATTTATTATCGCGCATATTTTTGTCTTTAAGATTGTTCTTAAAACTTCGTCGAAACATTATTATGAATGTAGCATTGTTTTATTCGATAAAATTGACATATTTTTAAAATCTTGCTACGTAGTTTGTTGCAAAAATTTGTTAAATTAAATGTTAAATTACTCTTTTTGCAATTTGTTTCTCGTTAAATGTTTCGAAGATTTTTCGAATTTTTTTTTTGAAGTTATCGAAGTTCGTAAACATTGTACAAGAGTTTTCGTCATAATTCTTTAAATACTTGCGTAAGTTTAATTTAAATTAATGTTAAATTTTTCTTCTAAAAAATGTTAATGCGAAAATCGTCTTTTTGTTCGCTAGAATAGAATAGAAGATAAAATAGATATTTACTTGCATAAGTTAGTTCTTTAAATCAATACAATCTTCATAATAGACGTTAGACTTGTTGATTTTTATTTTATCGTTTTCTTCACTAAAGAGCTGACGTAATGTTGTTAAGCTATTGTTCGAAATAGAAGCACGTTAATCTAATACAAATATTCTTAAAGTGTTCAAAGTGTTACGCTAGTACTTTTGTAAAAAATATTAAAAAATATTATGTTATTAAAGAGATTTGTAGACGTCTTTAGGCAATGTAGGCAATCGTTCAATAATAAAAATTGCAACTATAGACAATCTTATGTTCAATAAATCTTTATAAATAATTCAATGAATTAGAGTAACAATAAGTAAAGACTTAAGATAAGTTGAACACAATTTATAAGAAAGTCGTATTTCTAGTCTCTATATATTAAGAAAATATAGATTGTTTGTCTTGTTCGTTCGTCGAACATGACGAACATCATTGTTCGCGATGTTCGTTCATCGAACATAGCGAACATTATGTTCGAGATGTTCGCTTCTTGAACATATTAAACATAATAATAGATTCGCTAATAATGTGTAGAATTTAAATCACTAGTATAGCTTAAGTAAGCTCGTAATAGTTTTTTTTAATAACAATGAAACTAATCGAGAGATTACAATAATCTTAAACTAGTTATTACACAAACATCAAAGAAATCAAATGTATTATTTAATTGCATTACTATGCAACATTTTAAGAAAAAAATTATAAGATTTAACACACAATTTATGTCTACAAATTTTACTACTAAATCGCTTTATGTCTTGGCGAGTCAAGTCGAAAATTTAAGTCGATACTCGATATTAACATTGTGATTCGACTTGAATACTCGATATTAACATTGTGATTCGAATTGACTTTTCGATATTAAAATTCTAATTCGATTCAAGTCTTAGCAAGTTAAGAATTTAACTCGAACTCGATAATTTAACTCGACGCGATTAGTCTAAGAAGAAGAAGAAGAAGATAAAATATTTACAAAATAATCTTGTCGCGAAGTTAGAAAAGAACTTGACGAGACTAAACAACAACAAAGAAAGAGATCGTAATAAAATACTCACGTCTACAATTTCTACAATTATAGTTAAGTCTTTTCTATTTTCGTTCTTTTTCGTCTTCTTCTTAAAGCGTATCGTCATCGATTAAGACGTCGCGTTAAGAAAGAGAACAAAGCTATTAAATCTAGAGCTTCTTGCTTAAACTATTGAGCAAGCTCTTAATACATTAGAGCAAAAGATAAATAATATATTTATAAACATAATTGCAAAGACAAAGAGTTAAATAAAGAGAACTATAAAAGTAATGTTTGCACATTATATAAATCTATCGCAAGATAATTTGTTTATTTTAATAAATATATTTAAGAAAAAAGCGAAAACGAAAGCATTTATATTAATAAGACTAGAAAGTCTACAACGAGAGTAAATTTTAATGCAAATAATTGCGAGAATTCTATAAGATTATTAAGAAATATAAGAAATATAATATAATTCGCACGATTTTGTGTCTTATAAAGCTTGTTTGTTCGTTTAACATTTAACAAAAATGCAATCAAATTTAACATTTTCTCGAAAAAAATAATATGCAAAACAACGTTTTATCGTATTTGCGTTAATATTTTCTTCAAAAAAAATTCGAAAAGTCAAATTATATTTATATATTGATCTATATTTTTTCTCGCAAACGAGCTATATAATTGCAATAATCGACTCACATTTAATTCGCTATCGTCTCTTATATGTCGTTTATAACAAAGAAATCAAATTCAAAAAATAGAGTATCTAGTATAGAATTCTAGATAAGCTTCTCTAAATTTAAGTCGACTTAATAAAAATTAAGAACAATGCTATTTCGAGTAATAAAATTGTTTAAATCAATTAATGCATAGATTAAACGTATTTAAATTAACAAAAAGAATTTGAGAACAATGCAAATAATCTTAAAATGTTGTTTAAGTATATCAAATTAACGTTTGATAACGTTACGAAAAAAGATATGTCGAAGATTAAATAACTTCTTTTTATTTTGCGATTTAAGACGTAATTTAGCTTGTTCTTTAAGATAATATCTAACATCTCGATACGACGTTATTGTAAAAGTCGAATTCGGATATTTTACATTTGTCAAATAGTATTGATCGAGAAAAGCTTCAAAGTTACGAAATTGAGCATTTTATAATACTCTTACATTGTTTGCAATACTCTTTCATCTTATTAGAATATATGTAAAGAGTATCATTCGCGTTTTGGAAGATAGATCGAGCTAATAGGGACCAAGATATTTATTAGATTCTATAGATCTCACAGATCTATCTACTCTACATACTCAAATTAGTACTATCGAAATAGAATCTACTTGGAGAGCTCGTTTTGTTTTCTCAAAGTTCGACAAAGTTGCAAAACCTTTATCGAGTTAGACTACGTCTTGGCGCGTAAAGTTTTGATGTTCGCGATGCGCACGAACGTTTGTAGTTGCTCGCTAGTTGCATAGTTGCGTCAAACCTTCACATTTTTCGCTTTAAACATTAGATTTCGTCGATTCGAACAAACTTTACTTTTGGGACAAATCTAATGAATCAAGAGAACGTGTGCGCATCTCACGTAGGCAGACCATGATTGTTATACAGGACAGGCGCATTCACGGGCGCAATGTTGGGGGATGCCAAGGTCGTCTCTCGCAAAGCTTGGCTTGGACCCCTAGATTCTCGCAGATGGTGCAAGATCCACGAGCTCTAATCTTGATCTCGCACAAAGCCCAGATATTAGTAATAGAAAACTGCGACTTTTGTTATGGCAAATCTAGATACACCTAGAACTAAAGTTAGGATTTATCAAATGCGAATGATGTTAAAGTTGCAAACAACAAGAACTTTTTAAGTAAATTGTTCTTTTCGATTTCAATAAAGTTCTTGTTTGTTTGTAAATACGTAAGCGTTAACGTAAAAGTCATTCAAAGCTTCAATGTAATTCTTAAAATATAACTAGAATTTTCTCGATTTTCGTATATAATAAAGTATAGATATATCGATTGTAAATAGCTTGATCTCGTATAAATAAAGATCGTTTATAGTCTTTAAAATTTCGTAAAAGACTTTAGACATTATTTTTATTAATCGACGAAAAATTTCATTTGTTAAACGAAGACTAGCATCTTGTCTTATCACGTAAAAATATATGTTTAGCTTTTTCTTTAGAAGTATGTCTTTTCGCGAGTTCTTTATTGATGTATGTCTTTTCAATTATGCTATTAGCGTCAAGAAGATTAATCGAGACATTCGAAGCATCTTGAATATGCGCGAATTGAAGTCGTCGTCGTTGTTTATAAGCTTCAACATATATTTGCGATCAAAATCAAGATTAAGATAGACGAGTTCGCGAGAAATGATGTAGAGAAAAATTGTCTAAGTCATTGTTATTATAAGTGCAATAGTTAGTATTCTTAAGAGCAAAAGACGACGCATTTGTCGTCGACGACGTGCTATCGATTGATGATTCATAGATATAAAATTGGCGATGACAAAGGTGACAAAGGTGGCAAAGGTGGCAAAGGTGATTGGGGGGTGATTGGGAAAGAGGATGAAGTCTGCGAAAAGAGGTTATGAGGGGATATAAATAGTACTATTTGCATCTCGTATGTTCTTGTTGACGAATTGCAGAAATGCATCATTAATAGTATCATTGTCGCGATAATCGCTACTATTTAATCAGTAGTACTATTGCGATTTGAATCCAAACGGTGGTTGAAAATAGTACCATTAGTACTATTTCAGGGTCCAAAATTAGGTCCGGTAGGACCAGTAGGACTACTGGACGCGAATCCAAACAGGCCCTTATCCCTGAACGCTTCCTCGTAACAGACACCTCACGATGAGGTAGCATTTCTGACTCGGACGAGCCATGGGCGGCAGAAGCTTGTCACGAAAGGCTGGCTTTGTGACAACGAGCATCGAGGGGTTGTCCTTTCTGTAGATCCTGTAGTGATACGACGACGGTTCAACGAGATGCTGGCATCAAACCGCTATGATCTTTTCGGCTATTTCCAGCAACTGCATGTTTGAGACCTGATATGCAGTTCAGGCATTGCGCAACCATGCCTGACAACGCTTCCGCCGCCGACTCTGTCAGATCCGAACACCATGTCTTAGGAAAGCATCGATGGCGCGGGAAGTTATTCTCAAATGAGGCGAAGGTTTCAAAGAATGATGAGCTTCAGGGCCCGCAGGGCAATGACCTTGTGGAATTCCTCCAGACACCTGCCAACAGGAAAGTCGCAATTCAGCACCAAGGCACTACACCAAGGCTCAAAGACGACGTATCCACAACTTCCAAACTGCCGCCTGTGCCTGTTGTCGACAATGCAGGGCTGCAATCGACAAGCCACCCAAGGCGTAAGCCGCCGAGACGGAAGGGCCTCCGTGTGAACTTCGACTCGGCACGGCCAGTGATAATAGGAGAAGGTGGTGATGAAGCTGAGCTGCCCTCTATCGACGTTCGAAAATCCTTACTCCCGAGGAGTCCGTGGCAACAGCCGCATGGGCAGGACGTGCCACACTACCCAAGGAGAGCTTCCCCAGGTGTGGAAACTGCGCCTAATATACGATGGAGCCTCCGTCAGGGAGTTCAGAACGAAAGCACAGACAATGATGCATCTTTTAGACCCCCACCCCTGCGTAGGCAATCGACCGGATTCCACAGTCTGGAGCCGGAAGACGAAATACACCCACCAGATCGAGGGGCTCAGCGTGAGGATGCCTGTACAGAATTACTGGACAAACGAAATTCGATATCAAGTCCTGCCTCAGACAGTAATTCTGAGTCATTCGCTGCGATCTACGTTTCGCACAATCAAGTCACTCCGCTATCTCCTGAAATCGTGGTCGAGCAGTCTGGTCCTCGACTTGAGAAAGAATGCTTAGCGCACGAGGATGATGCTGAAGACCTGAAGGCTTTCTCATCGTTGAAACCTTCATCTCCTGAATTTGAGGCTTCTGTCGGTAATTCATTGACTCCGATCCCTTCACCACAACCCACTACTACACAGGCTGCTCTATCATTGAGTTACAACTTTCCCAGTCCCGCTTCTGAGCAACGCACACCCTCGCACGTCGAAGCTGTAACGCCGCAGTACCAAGAAACTTCCATCAATGATGTAAGTAAGGCGAATGCTGAAAGCCGATCTCCAACAAGGCCACCTCTGAAGTCACCGCCGGTCTCTCTGCGAAATGTTGCTAAAAGCCTCGGTGAAGATGCATTCAATGCATTCCTTATGCGTGTTCAGCGCTTCAATGCTATATTCAGGCTTGGTGCAGCGGCCAATATGTCTTTCGCAAACGTACCATTTGCACAATGGATCCGTGCTGGCACGTGGTGGTTCCTCAAAGGCAGAGGTGAGCTTGAAAGCGCTGTACGTGGAGGACCCAGTAGCAGTGATAGTTTTCAACATTCGAGCAAAGGCGGTCTACCGACAGGATTGAAGCAGGCTTACTTGAACCTTGCGAAGGCCTGTTGGATACTAATGGAGGTTGTGCCAAGCCATGAAGAGCTCAAGAAGTATGGCAACGCAGGCATAGCCGCTCTGAGCCCTATTGTCAGAAACTTCGGCGACTCCAAGCTTGCGGACATGCTCGAAGTGTATCATGCCGTTGTCAGCAATATGCGAGCATTGACAATGTCAATGAAGAGAAATAGCAAGTTGCCGCCGGACGACTTTGAGCCTCAAGGCCTCAATTCTCGAATATGGGTAGAAACACCGCGTTTCACATCCGGTGTTGCAAGTATACTCGCCGGAATTTCTTCGAGGAATATTCTAGATGAGGGGTCCGCGGGGTTTGACTCATTTCCATACCCTGTGGGAGATACTCCTCGCCATTTCAATTACGGCAATATGTTCGTGAATGTTGTTCTGAGTTCATCAGATGTTACTCAGGGAAGCTTGCAGTTACCTTGTATCCTTACGATTCTACGCCAGAGGACCGATAGAGAGCTCGAGGTCGTTCTAGCGAGCCAGGATGGGCATATCACTCTGACCGTCCAATCTGATAGACGAGCTGGTCCAACATGGAGGGACGCGCATTGGAAGACCAACCGCTTTACCATTCTTCTGAAGCTAGCTGACGGTCTGGAGCTGGATATCCAATTTCAGGAGCAAAGTTTTAGATCCTTGTGGGGAATATACGATTACACAAGAAGAGTCAGAAAAGAGACGGAGTCAGGAGAAGCGGAAGAGGTACTCTTTGACTCAACGGTACGGTGCGTCCACTACGTGGATTCGCCAGACGCTAAAGTATTTCCTCTCGATCCTGTTCGTAGTTGTGATATCCTTCTCATGGAGAAGACCCTCACCATTGCTGAAGGCACAGGCCGGCGACGATTCCACGACGGTCACCGTTTAGTAGTGGTTACACCACCCAGCAGTAAGACGCTTAGCAGTATCAACCAGAGCCTCGGCAAAGAGACACCGATCCTATTTACTTATGTACGGGGTGAAAAAGATGGGCCTGCGCTACTTTTGAGGAACGAGGCAGCTGGTTCGACGCTTGTTATTACCTTCAATGATCCTTCGAGTCGCGACTTCTTCCAGACTCTGCTAAATGGGACCCTACTAAAGGAAGACGAATTTTGTACCAGATCATTGCCTTTGAGGTCTATGCGTATCGACACATTGGAAGGCGAGTCACCTATAGGTAGAGGCAACCACTTGAGCGACTGGCATTGGCAAGACTTGCGGGTGATCAATAGAAAACCTGAACACTTCGAGGACGGGCTCCCAAAGACCGTCTTGTCCGAGAATCTCCGCATCTGGGCACAGTGCGATGCTGGTACCTTCGTTGATCGCATTAATCTAGGTATAACATTCCAACTCTCTTCCCCCTCTGCAGGACTAATGGATGGCAGGCCAAGAAGAGCTGCAGATGAGCCTCTCTGTCAACAAGCCAACGGAAATGACGCTACTCCGTCTCCCACAACAGGATATGACGATCTGCTTCGCTAGCAATCTAGTGTCGGCGAACAAAGCCAAATTATTGAATGATTCAGTCCACATCATCAGTACTATACCGTCAGCACGAAGTTACATGTTCAACAGCTTGACAGGTTGATAATAAGCCTGCCGACTGGATTTGAGGAGCACTCGCTAAAATCCCACTAGATCTGCATTATTTCCAAGCCTGTGTTACTGGCTTCTCGGTACTATACGAAGGGTGAGTTTCTCCTTTAGTGCCGTCAAAGCAAAATCTATTGTATGCTGACGTATACCGAAGTACGGTCAACAATCTCGGTATCTCGCGAAGACGCATGGTTGTGCCGATGTACAGGCGCTGGGAAGCAAGTTTTGCACGACTGCAGATCATTCAACGGGACACAGTGATCCAACTCCTCGTCTTCTTCAAGGATTTTCCCCACGGTACCTGCATGAACTTCGTATTGAAGACTACAGATCAACTTGAGTCTTTGTCCAAGTCAGTGGCCAAGTCGGAGCAGTACTACATCCGGATCGTGGACGCCAAATTTGCACTACCAAAGAAGGCAACGGAGCCCGGTTCTGATTTTGTGTGTCTGGACACGCCGGAGTATCCAAGCGAGCATGATGATATCACCATCGGTTTCGACAGTGAAGCAGGTAAGACTGCTACTTCCTGTCGGACTGAAGCTGCTACTAAATCTTTGTAGAACGGGACAGGTTTGGGTCGGCGTTACCAGCAGCTGTGAACAAGTTTTCGAGATTAGGTTCTTTGCGGAAGGGGGTATTCGAGAAAAGCGAGGCATGAGTCAACGAGTGGCGCACACAACTTCTGGAGGCAGTCTTGAACAATACCCTTTGAGCGTTCAACATCAACATTACTGCATGGCATTGGCGTTACAATAAACGACAATCAAGCTGGTTACTGTTGGCTACCCAATCACAAACTTATATGTTCTAGGCAAGATTTTAGCATACGCGACTGCGCCTCAAATCGATCATCTCAACGATGCTAATAGTCTCAGGCCCATATTGGAATCAATCGATGAACGTCTGGGTAAAGTATACTCTAGATTAGGGCTAATGTCTAGGGCTTCACCAACGAAATGACGTCCGGCAAATTCTGACCTATGACCCCTTTAGAAGAATAAACAGCAAGAAGCATAACACGCCATGTCAAACCACGAAACACCCCTAGCAATTCACTCAATGGACACCCTAGAGTCCACCACCGAGCCTCCACCTCCACCTGCAACTGCCCCCCTCGCACCCTCCACCCTCGCCCAGCAAGCCGACTCCCACCTCAACCGCACCCCAGACGTCGCCCCTCCCATCCACGTCTCCACAACCTTCCGTCACGCCTCCGAACCCACAGCCCTCATCCCCGCCTCCTCCCAACCACATCCCCACCCCCCCGACGCCCACATCTACTCGCGACACACCGCCCCCACCAGCACGCGCCTCGAAACGCTCCTCGCCCCCCTCCTCCACGGCCCCTGCCTCACCTACGCCTCCGGCCTCGCCGCCCTCCACGCGCTGTACGTCTTCCTCCACCCCGCACGCGTCAGCATCGGCGCCGGCTACCATGGCTCCCAGGGCGTGCTCGCCCTCCACTCGAAACTCCACAACTTGCAGATCCTCCCCCTCGACTGCGCGCCCGAGGAACTGCACGTGGGCGACGTCATCCATCTCGAGACACCAGTCAACCCGAGCGGGGAGGCGAGGAACATCGCCGCCTATGCGGAGAAGGCGCATAGTAGGGGAGCGTTCCTGCTCGTGGATGCGACGTTCGGTCCGCCGGGGCTGCAGGAGCCGTTTAAGTGGGGGGCGGATGTGGTGATGCATAGTGGGACGAAGTATCTCGGGGGCCACAGCGATTTGCTGATGGGGGTGCTGGCGGTGGCGGAGGGGCGGAGGGAGTGGATTGGCGGGTTGAAGGCTGAG
>JAABUQ010003354.1_pt1 | contig 29569 bp, 19 predicted proteins | sample 5560001 | NCBI WGS metagenome assembly JAABUQ01 (sample SAMN10711888, study PRJNA513371) | rock metagenome | isolation source: Antarctica rocks | place: Antarctica: Victoria Land, Finger Mt nord | collected 2015-12-18 | reverse complement strand
GGGGTTTGGGTTTTGGTTTGGTTTTTGGGTTTGGGTTTGGGTTTGGGGTTGTTGGGGATGATGATAGGGATAGTGATAGTGGTGGGGATAGGGATAGTAAGGGTAGTAGGGATGGGAATGGGGATGGGGATAGTAATGGTGGTAGGGATGGGGATGGGGATAGGGATAGGGATGGTGATAGTGGTAGGGATAGGGATAGTGATAGTAGTGGGGATAGGGATAGATGAATTATTCATAGCTTCCACTTGACTTGCTCACAAACATCCAAGAGCCTCACGTACCTCTCTGATAATGCGTATCCGTTGGCTACCCTCATTGCTGTCTCCTCGAAGGATCAGCCCGGGTATATCGCGCAACGGACTCGCGATCTTGATGGCGCGGGTCACCACTTCCTTGACCTGCCAATTCGGCACATCATGACCGCACAAGGCGAAGGTCAGCTCCACCCGTCTAATGTTCGGCAGCCATAGTACCGCAGCCTCGAGAGCCTGTCGCCACTTCTCTTCATCACTGAGGGTGAATGGACCCGGAATGCTTCTGATGATAATTATGAATTCAACTCTATTGATGAGGCTTTTGGCTCGGACGGATAAGGTGTCTCGAAGCGTGGCGTTGACCAGGGCGACATCGATTGTCTGTGGGAAGTGGAAGGGAAAAGTTGAATAGAAAACCTCCAACGCTTCAATAGAGACCTGGCGGCTCAAACGGAAAAGGCGAGTCGACTTCTCCGTTCCCCAGTAAGATGTTGACACATGGGGTGAAGACGCTTTGTGGTGCATGAAGCAGATATGAGTGGGGCTGACGCTAGGTCCAGTGTCAGGACGGATAAGGGCGTATGAATAGATTGAGTCGCGGATCTCGCGAGGAAGCTTTAGGAGAGGGAATGGATGGGTAGGGACTGGAGGAGCAAGGTTTGGTTGAGCTGGTCGCCGAGCTTCTTCCTTATCGATAAATTCCATATCAATACTTCTAAGACTGTTGCTCGAGAAAGATTGTCAGAAGAGAAACAGTATTGTAGGTATCAAGTATACGTTAATTATATAAGGATTTGGCTACGTTATTATTCAAGGAACTGCCTGTTTAAGTTAGCCTTAATCACCCCGGCAACCGGATAAATATATCTACCGGACAGCTTATAGGGCTGGTTCGACTATAATCTGCTTTTATTGATAATAGGTAGTTGCGTGCAGTTGGATAGAGTGAGCGATAAGATCTATATTTGATCCTCTATGCGTACGTATGATATACACCGCTGTATAGATCTCTGCTGAAATACCCTCTCTTACAGATCTGATAACGGACGTAGCCTGATACAAAATGCCTGGGCCACTTTTGAAAAGACTTGATATCTCTCCGCGATCCCGCGTCTCTAGGTTGTTCGGACTGCAAGAGCCTCTTCGTCCAATCTGTAGTGCAGAGGCGATATTTTCAACCTCCCGAATCGAAGTAGAGCGATTTGGAGGGTCGATATAGTACTGATAGACTATTGTAAGGATATAATATTATTCGGAGCTGAACAGGCAGGATTGGCGAGCAGGATTCGAGAAGAGAAGAGTACAAAATATAAGATGGACGAGAATCAGGGGCTTACTTGATATTATTATCCTTTGGGCGGGTTTCCAGCCAACTTTGCATACTAATCAGGATTATATAGAGACGAGCAAATATCCCTATTATGTTAGGCGAATAATATAAGCCAGAGCTTAGGGCGATAGCCACAAACGACCTAGGACCTGCACGTTGCCCCACGGTCCACTATCAGCTTCTGTACTACGGCAGTTGCTTTCTCCCGACAGCAAACACTTAAGAGCGTAGCTCTTGCAATGGTTGTCTGCAAAGGCGTTGAAGCCGTATCCGAGGCAGTCAACACCAAGGCCTCGATCGATATGTTCCACCTGATGATGATCGGATGGCAGTTCCCAGCTCCCAAGACGAGAGGAGTTTGAGCACTAGATGAGCAATCTGTCGCTTCGTCGTTGCATATTGACTATTGGAACCGCCCTGTCATCTCATCCTACCTATGTGCTGCGACTGTATCTTGACTTTCCTTTGCAAGGCGGTTGGGAGTTATCGTCTTTTCCGCAACCCATCTCCTTATGCTTACGGCGCGTGCTGACAGATCGCGTATACTCTTCTCTCGCCCCGCGAGGATATTCGATAAAGAGATTATGGCCCCTTCGTTCGGGTGGTTGATTGGCTGCGGAGGAGCCCGGAGGAGTTGCAAGGAAATAGGGAGGGTAGCGACAGTTGCTGGTCGTATCGGGTATGTTACTCGCGCTGGCTAGTCCTATCTGCCAGAAGAAGGTCATATTGCTTGGGGTGGATACAAACAAAGAGATTTGTATGCGTACCGGAGGAAGCCTTTACGCAAGTCTCCCAGATATATCGGTAGCTATTCCGCGTCCTCACCACGCCGTCTTACATACATATACGTCTGTTAACTCTGCTTTCTAATCTTAGGATCACGTAGCCGGGGTGTTGTCTTTATTCTTGGCTAGGATCCTCGTGACGGCGGTATCAGCGTTGGCCTGGTTGGTAAGCAGGACCCAGTCAAGGATATTATAAATATTATGCCGAACTTTGCTCAAGTCTTCTCGTCGATCTATTATATACTTGCCCAAGCGATGTATATGGAAGATTCCTGGGCTGATAAGATCCTTCTGCTCGTACTAGTAAATATAGAACGGGCTAATGATGCTCGTTAAGGTAACGCCTATACCGCTATTTCCTAATATAGAGTTTTCCGTTACCCCGGCTTACTTACTCGCCCATTAAAGCGGCAGCCCCCGGCGTAAGCCGCAACTGAGCTAGGGGCAGATTTCTGCGCTCTTCTAGCGCAAAGACTGGACCCTGAAAAGAAGGAAATGCACTAGCGAAAAGCTCCTCCGCAGTCCATCGTACAACTCTCACACCTTCATTCAGCACCTCCATCCCAAATTAAAGGTGCTACATTTCCTGCTGCAAGTAGAGCAGATATGGCCGACCCTCGAGAGTACCTCCGCCAAATGCAGAGCCAATTCGGTCGGGGGCAGCCCAAAGGCCGAGGAAATATACCAGGCGGACCAAGAAATTTCTTCGGCGGAGCTGCTGGGATCTTCGTCCTTGTGGCTGGTGGAGTTGTCATAAGCAATTCTCTCTTTAACGGTTGATATATACCCTACAGCCTAGAGTATACGGTCAGGCTGACAGGCTGCAGTGGATGGTGGTCACAGAGCCATTAAATACACAAGGATAGGTGGTGTGCAAAAGGAGATCTACAATGAAGGTGCCATAATCCACCCAGCCTTGCTTTCTATACAAACCCTGACAAAATCTAGGAACACATTTCCGGATACCTTGGTTCGAAACCCCAATCACCTACGATGTCCGTGCCAAACCCCGTAATGTCGCCTCCCTCACCGGCACAAAAGACTTGCAAATGGTCAACATCACCTGTCGTGTCCTCTCTCGCCCCCGCGTCGATGCTCTCCCACAGATCTACCGCACACTAGGCACGGACTACGATGAACGCGTGCTACCCTCCATCGTTAACGAAGTCCTCAAGAGCGTGGTCGCTCAGTTCAACGCCAGCCAGCTGATCACCCAGCGAGAGAACGTGGCAAGACTCGTCAGAGAGAACCTCGCGAGACGAGCTTCAAGGTTCAACATCATGCTCGATGATGTCTCCTTAACCGTACGTCCCTCTTATGAGCCTTCCATCCTTCAAAAAGAAACCAAAGTGCTAAACCCCATCCCCAGCACCTCGCCTTCTCCCCCGAATTCACAGCCGCAGTCGAAGCCAAACAAGTCGCCCAGCAAGAAGCGCAGCGCGCCGCCTTCGTGGTCGACAAAGCGCGTCAAGAAAAGCAAGCTACCGTCGTGCGCGCCCAGGGTGAAGCCCGCTCTGCGGAGCTGATCGGCGATGCGATCAAGAAGAGCAGGAGTTATGTGGATTTGCGGCGGATTGAGAACGCGAGGAATATTGCGAGTATTCTGCAAGAGGCGGGGGGGAAGAACAAGTTGTATCTCGATGCGAATGGCTTGGGATTGAATGTTACCGAGGCTTATGAGGAGAAGAAGAATTAGTTGGGACTCGGTGAAAGAAGGAGGGGGCTGCTGTGGTGTTGGGGATTGCTTGGGGAGGCAAAGTTACTTTTCTACTCTGTCAAAATCCAAAAGGAGTGGGATGGGCGCCGAGTGTATCATATATCAAATAGGTATTGCTTGGTTCGATGTAGCATCAACAACCCACTCGTGGGCATCCAATACTCATTTCATCGCACACACTTTTTGGGAATCACCCGAACGCTAAGCTTTTGATACTTCCCATCTGCGGTGCTTTTCGTTTCTCCAATGCTTTCACCATCCAGTCCAAGCCCCGCTCAAACATTCAAACCCATCGTATCCCGCCTCACTGGCCCATGGCCAGTGTCTGCACATCGAAAATCTCATTCCTCCAACCCCCATCCTTGATCTGATTCTCGTCCACCCTCTCGTTAGCCAGCCTCGCTTCATCCTCCCACAATTTAACCACACTCCCCGGCGTATAGACCCCGTTGAAAATGCCCTTGCTGGGCGTCACCCCCACAGCGGCATACACATCTGGATCCTCCTCGGGCGTCAATCGGGTAATGACCGCCTTGATGAAAGTGCGCACATCCTTCGGGTCCGATATCCTCGTAGCGCGGAGACGCTCGCGCGCGAAGAGCAATTCACGATTGGCAGCGTGGATGCCGTCGGCGATGGCATTCGCCAGCTGCTTCTCCATCACTTTCTTCACGATGGGGCGGAGGAGGGGCTTTATGATCCAGGCGAGCCAGGAGAACTTACTCTTCCGCAGTTGGTAGGACAGCTTATGCACGTGCACGCGCACCTTCTTGAGCGTGAGCATCTTCTCCAGCTTCTCTTTTCCGATCTCCATGTCGATCGCGATATCGATGCCCCTTTCGTCGAGTTGGAAGCTCGCGATCCCTTCGTCGGCGAGGCGGAAGATGCCTTTGTGCGCACGGAGCCAGAAGCCGACTTCGTCTGCGCGTGCGGAGAGGCCGTTGATGGCGATTGTGACGAGGGATGTGGTGGCGGAGGCAATCTTGCGCGTGTGGGATTTGCGGAGGGTGAGGTCGTTGTAGGTTGAGATGAGGAGTTTGTAGGGGAGGAAGGAGGTGGAGTTTACGGTGCGGCCGGGCTCGATGATCAGGTTTTCGAGGAGGAGATCGATTTCTGGGACGGAAATTTCCAGCCGAGGGATTGGGATGTATTGGATGTAGTTTATCAAGAGGGGGATGGTAACGTTGAGAAGGTCGTGCAGGAGATCCGTATTCGTGGTTGCGTGGAAGGGGGAGAGGACGTTGAAGATTTTTGTGGCTGTTTGGATGAGATTTGAGATGTCGGGGTCTTGGAGGACGGAGGTGAAGGTCGTTTGAAATTGGGCGAGGGCACTGTCGATATCGTTACGGAGGGTGGACCTTTTTTCGACTCGGTTTGCTTTGTCGCGGAGCTCTTGGATCTTTTCACCGGCCGAGTCGAAAAAGTCGGGGTCGCTAAGGAGCTTTTGGATTGAATTGCCCACGTCCATCATGAGGTTCTCGAATTCCGGGTCCTTCTGGGAGTGCTCCATGATACGATTGACTTTCGTTTCTAGTTCATCCCATTCTTTGCGGTCGCCGAATGAGCTGATGAGCGACCAGAAGTTCTTCAGCGCTCTGTCCAGCTCGGGATTGGTGGTCACGTCTTCTTTGGCTTTGTCAATGGTTTGGTCAGCGACTCTGGAGTATGCCAACGCGTAACGTTTGATTAGGAGGCCAATGGTAGATACAGAATCCGAGTAGTCATCCCTTTTTCGCAAATTCATGACTGCCTCCTTGAGACGAAATAAAAGCGTCTCCTTCTGTTCGCCTGTGACATTCTCTTTTACACTGTAAATTGCGTCTTGGCCGGTTTTCACCAAACCATTGGCTACGACTTTGGACACATCAGTAGCTTCATTTCCAAGATCATTTGCAGTTGGGGGAGGCCCTTGCTCTGATCCTGGATTGTGCACAGTTTTGCTCTCTTCCTCCGAAGGTTCAAGTTTCTTTCCAGCTTCTTCAGCGACATTGGACAAAGAGAATGCGGTATCGGCAAAGACTTGACGCCCGATCGTGCCCAAATCGCCCATGAACAGTCTGAAGTCCGAATTTGTGAGGAGCAGGCTACCAACAGTCCGCAGGCTTTCGTACGCTATATGCTTATTAGACATTAATCGTGTGAGGGGGCGTACGATTAAGTACCTGCGGTCGCGTCAGCTTTAGACTTGACTTTTGAGGCTGACTTGGCAAGATCTTCCGTGTCTAGAGATATTCTTGACTTTGAGAGGAACCAAATGAAATCTTGAATCTGGTCGGCATCATTCTTGTTCCTCAAAGCTTCAATGAATTGAGACAACCATTGCTTTGTGAATTTTAGCAACAACCGACCAGAATCGCTCAAGTCCGGATTGTCGGGATTCAAGAAGTCTGCCGCAAGCAAGGTGCGTAGATTGATGATGACCTGCTCGGTCGATGGCATGAAGCCTGCAGACAAGGCTCGCAGCATCTGGTATGTATGCATTTTTTGGTGCAAACTTCTCTGCAAATCAGTTTCGTCTGCATATTGAGGAAGTAAAGCCTCGGTATCTTGGCCCTTTGATTTACGAGACCCAAAACAGGAACTCATGGTTGCGAGCGTATATAGATTGTAGAACGTTGGGCGCTGTGATGGTTAGCCTGTGGCTTTGTGCTCAGTCCTAGTGCTTGGCTTCTTGGAATAGTTAGTCTAACAGGAGTAGAAGGTAATAATACAGAAAAAGAAAGGAAGAAAAGGTACGGAGTATGTAGAGTGTAATTCCGAGGTGTCTCGATTTCTTGTTTATCTCATTGAAGCCTGTTTCTTGCATCGAGCCAACGAGACATGGTGCGACCATCTCCGCCCATCGGCCCATACGCCAGCCGGAGTCTGGATTTCGCCAAGACCAAAAGGGCTTAGCCCTGAAAGGAACAAATACCTTACCTATTTCGAAGTTTCCGGTAAATACTCGTGTGCCCGCTCCGCTGAAATAGAGAAGTAAGCCTCAAGTCTCAATGACTGCTGAGGTGCATTCTCTCTGTCCGCTAGACAAGCACTACGGCCCATCCCAACAAATTGCCAGCGAGTTAGGGTCCATTTCTTCGGTCGTCGGTCACCGTAACTTCTCCTGTCAGCTTTCAAGAGATATTGCTCCTGATATGAAAAGCATTGCTTTGCTATATTATCGCAACCAATGTGGGGATTGGGACACTCGATACGCACATCTAGAAGGTACTTGACTATTCCCTCAACCAGGACTATCCCACCTCAATTAACTCCGGTGAGAGTAATCATGTCGGCTGCTCATCCGCCCCCAAAGACTGGCGACTTCGATACCTCCCAATCCACCGCTGTTCGCAGATACAATCGCACCTATGGGCTCGTTCCTCCGGCCGTGGAAGCCTCACATGTCCAAATGTCGAGGTGTCTCGGCCAATTGGCCCGGAAAGAGAAAAGCATAGACAAGTACTTGTATCTCAGCGGCCTGCGTAATACCAACGTCCACCTCTTCTACCGTCTCGTCACACAGCACATCAAAGATATTGCCCCATTGATCTACACGCCGACTGTTGGCGAGGCTTGTATCGAATGGTCCCACAATTATGTCCAGCCAGAAGGACTCTACCTATCTTACGCTGATCGTGGTCATATTGCTTCCGTGTTGCAGAATTGGCCGGAGAGGAATGTCGAGATTACTGTTGTCACCGATGGCTCACGTATCCTGGGACTTGGAGACTTAGGGATCAATGGTATGGGTATCCCTGTGGGAAAGCTTGCACTCTACGTTGCTTGCGCTGGTAAGCAAATTCAATTTTAGACCTCTTGAAGGAGACTTCCCCCAGATCCGGCCTAGATCCGAGGATACGATCGTTCTATGCTGATGTCAATTGATCCACACAGGAATCAGACCGGAAGCCTCATTACCTCTCACGCTTGACCTCGGCACCAACAACAAAACCTTGCTGGAGGACCCGCTCTACATGGGTAGCAAGAAACAAAAGCTCTCTACACAAGAAGAGTTGGCATTCATGGACGAATTGATGATGGCATTGAGTGAGCGTTGGCCCGGTATCGTTATTCAATTCGAAGATTTTAAGAACCCTTTTCCTGCACTCGAAAAGTATGGCAAAGGGTATACTTGCTTCAACGATGATATCCAAGGTACTGGAGCCGTTGTCTTAGCAGGCATCATCAGCGCCGTGAAGCGAACAGGCGTGCATCCCAAAGGCCAGAGGGCCGTCTTTCTTGGGGCTGGCAGCGCAGGTGTAGGAGTGGCGAAGCAGATCGTCGAGTATTTTATGCGAGAAGGCCTGACGGAGAATGAAGCACGCCGATGCTTCTGGCTCGTCGATACTAAAGGTCTGGTCACTAACGATCGAGGGGATAAATTGGCAGAGCACAAAGTTTACTTTTCCCGCGATGACAATGAAGGAAAGCAGTACACAAATCTGAAGGAGGTCGTAGATCATGTCAAGCCTACGATAATGATGGGTCTTTCCACCATAGGCGGTGCATTCACCCCAGAGATGCTGACGAAGATGGCCGAATGGAATGAGTATCCGATCATCTTCCCACTGTCAAACCCTTCAGCCAATTCAGAGTGCACGTTCGAGGATGCTGTCAAGTACACCAAGGGAAGAGCATTGTTTGCTAGCGGCAGTCCTTTCGACCCAGTCGAAGTCAATGGGAAGCTGCAGACGCCTGGACAGGGTACGTATTGACAGATCCGAACAGCTGAAGAATGCTTTATCTAGACTGACTCAACAGGCAACAACATGTACGTCTTCCCTGGTATTGGTCTTGGGACTATCCTGTCTAAAGCAACGGTTGTCACCCAATCCATGATCTACGCTTCTGCAACATCCCTAAGCACCTCGTTAAACGCCGACGAGATCTCGGGAGGTTGGCTCTACCCCGAAATCGGCCGCATTCGAGATGTGAGTGTCGTTGTGGCCATGGGCGTCATCAGAGCTGCCGAAGATGCAGGAGTTGCGCGAGAAGTGCACATCAAGGGGTTGAATGATGCGGACTTGGAGAAGTGGGTGAGATCAAAGATGTATGAGCCGGAAGAGGAGATTGCGAGAGTTGAGCAGGAGGTTAAAGAGATTGTGGATGACATGCTAAAGAAGAAAGACGGTAGTGGTTCTCATCTGTGAGGAATATGCCAAAAAAATGGGGTGTGAGGGTGTGTAGAGGCTGTGTTTTACCTGGCGGAGGATGACGCCTGATACCCCAGATTTGGAGAAAGCGACAGAGTGTAGGTACGTAAATAAAAAGTATACAGTATCAAAACCCTATCGTTCTTGCGATCATGGACAGCTCTCTCAACGATACTGTCGAGACTGTTCATCCGCTTCCCTTCTCTCCACCGCCTACCTTTTGGTCCTGTTCGGGCTGTTTGTTAGTGGGTGGCCTTGACGAGAGTGAAGCGACCTGATTGGGCCAACCTCTTCTCCGATGGATTTCAGCCGCAAAAAGGCCCCAAAACAGCAAATGCCCAAACAACAGCGCGTTCACCTCTTTCTTAGCCAGCATTGTACATAGAGGACTCGAACCGACGAGGCTACGAATTGCATGTCTGATACCCAGGTCATACGCATTTCCATTACTCATTGCTGTTGCTGAATTGCATTATTATATTTCGGGCTTAATTCCTGGAGTGATACTGAAGTGAGTTGTCAAGCACTTAGTTGCATGAATACAGCCATCTAATTCGTTCTCTTTCAGCCAATCATGTGGAATCGAATCAGTGGCAAATCAACCTCGAATAACGACGACCAGGCATCCACGCGACACCGCTCAGGTTCTACGGAGTCGAAGAAAAAGGCGTCATCCCAGCGCAGCGACGCCCGCGACAGAGGATTCAATCCTACCTCCACCAGCTTTTCTTCTTCAAGCCGAGCCCCCTATAAAGGTGTCGCTGGGCCCTCTGTTGCCTCGAGCTATGCGACGGCTTCCGGCAACAACAATGACGACGGACCATACCAGCCGCCAGGCCTAATCAGAAACGCAAGCTTGGCAGATAAAATGCCGAAATCGAAGACCGAGCGCGACGAACCTGATCGCGGGAAGGATGGCACCCGCAAGAGGGAACGTAGAAGGGAGCGCTCTACTAGTAGAGACGGCAATAAAGACTTAAAAGAGCGCTCGGGGGATCCTGACCAAGATGAGAAAAGGGAAAGGAGAGAAAAACGGGAGAGGAAAGAGAAGCGTCGAAAAGAGCGGAGGGGAGGAGAAGAGACAAGCAGAGGCCCCGCAGATTTCAGCAGTCAGATTGGAAGTGCTGGCTTTGCGCAGTTTCCAGGTCAATACGATGGGGCGATACCAGGACCTGTCGAACGTCCTCCAGACCACACTGAGATGTCTTCTCATGTCCAGGATCAATTCCCCGGTCAATTCCCTACCGATTCCTCTGCGCCTTACCGTCCCCCGCTGGCCTCCAGCGAAGGCGGCCCTGGACTCGCAGCGGAATATTACGGTGATGCTGGAGAGTCTGTCCTAGAGCAACCCGGGCATCGATTGCAGTCGCCCAACTTAATTGTCAATGCAGACCCTCATCTCCAACCTGCTTCATCGGTAGAGGCGCCCCCGACCGAACCGAGTGCTCTAGGTGGCGTTGGCGCAGCAGCATCGTTCTACAGTGGCAGTTTCGACGAAAGCACGACGGTGTCGAGCCAAGGTGCATCGGCTTCGTATGTCTCAGCCCCGAGCAGGCCCGAAAATGCTCACGATTCATCCGCGTCGACGATGCCCACGTTAGGAAGTGGAGCTATTGGAGCCGCAACTGGATATATGCTCAATGGCCAATCCTCGCGCCCACCGCGGCCGGACGATGCCTCGACGTCAAATTATAGTCAAAGCGAAATCCTGTCATCCACGAACCAAAGACCGCCATCCCAAGCTCAGGACACGTACTACTCTCAATCTTCGCGACCCTCGAGACCTGGGAAAGCGTCTTCCCAGTCATCCAGCATACCTTTCGTAACGGGTGCAGCAGGCGCCGCTGGTGCAGCAGGCTTAGCAGCTGTGGCATACCATAATAGCCACCAATCTTCTCAGCATGCTTCAGTCCCTCAGGGATATCCATCGACTCCTTTGCAGCACCGTCATCGCAAAGCTGGGCCGTTAGGAGCTTTGGTAGACTTTTTCCGAGACCCTGAAGGGGTGGCGCAGTTTGAGGAATACTCCGAAATTATTGGAGTGTGCAGAGGCTGCTTTGAGCCTGGATCCTCACTGAGAGACGCTCCCCGAAAACATCGCGGCTACAGAAGACGCTCCAATGAGCGTTATGGTAGTAGCGCTCGTGTTGATAAGGATAATCGATATTACTCTTCCGAGAACGAGAACCGTCGGAAGAAGGATAAGTCCTGGCTTGCTACTGGGCTTGCGGGATACGGACTGGCAAAAGTTGGAGAAAGCCTTTTCAACCAGAAAAACGATTTCGATGATACATACAGCGTCAAGTCAGGCCGGACTTCTCCTAAGAGAATTCAAGCGACAAGGAGGTCATCTGAGATCAAGACGCGTCGACGAACAGGTTCGAATGAGCGTATCGTGACTGGTATTGCTAGCGATGGACGAGTATATAAGCCAGAAGGCAAAGATGCAATGATTGGTGGTTCTACAACCACGAAGCGCACTGCGCGACGTCACTCAAGGTCCCGGTCAAGATCGAGGTCGAGAGATCGAAAGAGTAGTATTGCAGGGGCTGCGCTGGGTGCCGCTGTTGGCTCGTCCGTCGCCTCCTCAAGCACTCGCCGCCGAAGTCGCTCGCCCAAAGGTGCCTTTGTCAGATCGAAGAATAAGTCTCAAAATCACTCACCGGAACGCCGACGTAAGTCGCATAAGAAAAAGGGGAGAGGTTTCTTTGGCTTCGGATATGCGACGTCTTCATCGTCAAGCTTGGATTTGAGCCATGGTTCCCGGAAGAAAAAGCACCGAAGTAGCAAGATACCGAAATCCCAGGAACAGGATGACCGCGAGGCCAAAGCTGCCCTGCTGGGTCTTGGAGCAGCTGCGGCCGCGCTCGCGGCCAAAGACTCGCGTCAGAGTCATAAGACTAAGGGCTTCAAAGATCTCGTAGCTGTTAAGGAGACAGACAATAAGTCTCGCAGGCAGACTGATCACGGCAGAAACAGGAAGTCTTCTGCAAGTTCGGTCGAGGAAGGGTGGGTATCAGCCTCACAAGACGAGTTCAGCAGTGTCGATTCCCAGCTTGCATTTGGCGACCCTGGACGCAGGGGTAGTCGAGAATCTCTTTCATCTCAATCTTCCGGCACTGACAAATGGGGTTGGCGATGGGGCAGTAAGAGGAAGAGGAAGGAAGCAGGCCCTAGGAGGATGCCTTCCAATGACAGCAATCTTCCTGGTGTGGCTGGTGCTGCAGGGGCTGCCATGGTTGGCGCTGCCGTCATGTCTCCTGATCAGTATCAGGCGCCTAGAGTCGACAGTACCAGCAGCCTACAGCATGTATATCCAGTTCCTACTTCGGACCCTGGCCGTTTCGATGTCCAGAGAGACGAGCCAGCCCTGAGTTCCCGTCCGGAAGTTGTGCCGATTCAGCACCCTCAGCCTATCACTCCCGTCTCGTCCAAGATCTACTCTACGCAGCCACCAGAGACCCACTCGTACAGTGCGCCGTCTGGCCCTCCTGTGTTCTCCCAACCGTCATATCCTCCACTATCCAACGAATATCGAATTACACCTAATGTTCCTGGATCTTTCTCCCGCTATGACGAGGGGCCAGACGAACTCGCCAGAGACTTCAAACTAAAACGCCGAGGGACTTCTCCCGCGAGATTTGGAGATGACGCTGTTTCCAGCTCTATGGCGCCCCGCCGTCGGCCATCCGCCAAGGATGATTCTTCTGCAGTACGCTTTAATCTGACAGAGGAGCAGGAAGAAAAGGATCGACGAGAGAGACGAGGAAAGAGAAGGGATGACGAGGAGCGGACAGACAAGGAATCTAGATCCTCTAAAGGCAGAATGACCGAAAGTTCCACTGTCGGATCCATCCGCGAAGAGATACCCGAGAAAAATTCTAATCACTCATGGGCTGTGCCTGTGGCCACTGGTATTGCTGGGGCTGCAATAGGCGCCGCTACTATTGCTGGAAAATCGAAAGACGATGAAACTCGAGAGGAGCGTCGTGAACGTCGTCGTAAAGAGCGTGAGCGTGAGGACGAAGAAGAGGAAGACTCCAAGGCTAGACGTGACAGACGGCGGCGAAGAGAGCGCGTGCGAGAGGGTGAAGAATCCACCAGCAAGGACGAATACCGACAGAAGTGTCGTGAGTTAGAACAAGATGTGGCTGCTGGCAAAGAGCGAGAACGACTGGAGAACATTCGAGAGCCCCAAGCGGAAACTTCTGTGAGGCACGAGGCAGCAGCAGTTGTTAAACCCGTTCACGAGGATTACCAGACATTCTTTACACCGATCGAACTCCGGAACAGTAGAGCCAACGATCAGGCCAAGGTCACTAGCAGAAATCCCAACGCCGATATTGATCTCGAGCGGAATCCGGAAATTATTACCATAGAGCCAAGGCGGAGCCGTGACATGTTCATGCCTCCAACATTCTCTGAGGCGGACACTGACGACAAGATCGACCTTTCAAAATTGTCATACCCTTGGCAGGTGCCTCGACTTAGGCTACTTGAGCCTACTCCGCCTCCTAGCAGGTGCTCAACTCCAGTCATTGCCCCAAGATACGCTAGCAAAGAAGAGGAGGAGGAAGAATTGTCCAAACCTGATTCATCGCCAAATGTCACCTGGGCAGACGCTCAGATGAACCAGGATGCTTCTGAGACACTAGAAAATGACCACGAAATCCCTATCGAGCCTGCTCAAGAAGAGCACAGCCGCGAAATATTAGCTCAAAAACACTCGGACTCTGACTCTGACGATGATAAGCGGCGGGAGCGCAAATCGCGGAGACAGCACGACGTAGAAAGCGATCCAGGGCCTAGCAAGCCCACAGCATCTTACGCCAACGACGTAGAATTTGCAGCAACCCTCGCAGCAAGCGCTGAAGACGCTGGTTTCGATCCTAATATCGTCATTGACAACCCAGCTTACCGAAGACGAGATTCGCCTCCTGTAGCGAACGAGCGTATCATGCCAGGCTCCTTCGAGGACGACGACTTTACAACATCCAATCCAAAAGAGAAGAAAAAGAAGTCTAAGTCGGCTAAACGCCAAAGTCGGTCTGAAGATATCAACGAGCGCAATGATGATGCTATTGTTCAAGATATCATCGGCCAAGTGGAACAATCAGAGCCCCAGAATGGCACGGAAGATTTCCTGGTAGATCCTACTGATAAGTGGCATGAGAGCGCACGGAAAATTAGTAAAAAGGCGAAAAAGTCAAAGAAGGGACGTGGAGACACTCAACCCAGTGAAAAGGTTTCTACGCTCGAAAGTCGTGAAAAGGACGATGTGCCCTTGGATCGAGAACTTCCCGATACATATTCGAAAGATTCGAACCGTGATATCTCCGACGTTGGTGACAAAGTATCTTCGGTGTCATCAGCTCCAAGCATGGATAGTGCTACGGGCTCAAAATCAAAGTCTAAGGAGGGTAGTGCTTGGGCTCGCATACTCGGTAGTACAAGGGATAATTTGCAAGATACCACCAGCGCCAAAGTCAAGACCAAAGAGGCTTCCATGGAGAGTTTTGAGGAGCCGAAAAAGAGCAAAAAATCAAAGAGTCACAGAACTACCTCTGAGCCGAACGGAGACGACAAAGAGCAGGATAAAGGTACGAACGCCCAACGCCTACCGGCCAAGGTATATCCACCTGTTGCTACTCCTGGTCGTGGGCTCTTGAAAGATGTGCTAATAATCGAGAAGGACCATTCAAGTAGTCTTGGCAGACAGATCCCGCCTGCAGGATCGGTAACTCAATTTCTCGATGATGAAAACGAACTAGAGCATGGCGAGAAGCACGAGTCCGAGTCTTTTTTAGGAACGCGCCCAGAGCCACCGCCTCCCCCTGACATCGGCGTTGAGGGGGGTGAGCCCCCAGGAACTTCGGGAGAAGGGGAGGTCTTCGAGGCCCATGTACTAGAATCCTCTACGAACAGTGTAAATCATCGACGACGGCCTTCAGAGATCAGTACAACAGATTCACCTGAATCTCCAAAATCTGTGGCATCGCCAACGGCCGTACCCGTCCATTTCCGAAGACCTGGGCCGGCTTCCGCTTCACGTCGATCGATGTCCCAGACACCGTTCTCCTCGGCTCAGGACCCTTTTGATATGCCTCAGCGGCAGAGACCTCGACCTCGCTCGACCGAGTTCAAATTATCCAGAGAGTTTCGGCCATTGTGGCTAGTCGAGAGACATAAGTCACACCAAGAGCCTCCGCCAGAGGAGGTTTACCCTTCGTTGCCTTCCAGTCACTCGAATTCTGCAAGCTCATCCGTGCATGATCCCGAAGAACATGACCGTAACCAGAACGACGACCAAGGCACTGTGGAGGAAGTACATGAGCCACCTGAAGGACTGCATGGATTTGTAATTGGTAGTAGCCGCAAGCCAATGCAATCAGATTTGCTCGACTCCCAACAAGCTACTCCCACTGCCGCCTCTTTTGGACATAGGCCTGCTATAGACTTGTCCTCCCAAACCCCAGACAGAAGCATTCATCCTGACACAGGGATTGTTGAAGAGGATCACCACAACGCATTGTCTCATGCGGCTGAGGCAGCCATGCGTGCCGCCATTGGAGGCTCCGCTGCTTCCGCTCTCAGCAAACTGAGTCACGACGATACCATCTCAGCTCGTGACATACCAAGAGAAGAAGCTGAGCAGTTCGAAGCAGGTCTGAAGGACATGGATCCCGGGGTAGCCCCCAGCCAGGCCACCGATGATCCTACAGCTCTAGAGGAAGATGGCAATTCACGTCCTTCACGTACTAAGAAAAGAAAGAAAAGCAAGCGCCGATCTGAGAATGCACAACAATACGAGGGTATATCTATGCCACCATCGAGAGGTATTGAACGGAGCGCAAGTGAGGTGGAAGTGGAAGCAGTCCATCTTGCAGCAGCGCAGCCCCTCAAGATGGAAGAGGCCAGACGAGATAGCGAAGCTCGATCCAAAGCGTCGCTATTGTCCCAAGTAAAAGGACAGGACGACATTGCATCGGAGAGACTATACGAGAACGGAAATAGCACAGAGCGCATTCAACACCTCCGAAGGGAATACCAGATCGATCTCGAATCTTCAGGCGCCAAAAGATTGACGAAGGATACGCCCCAGGGCGAGGTCGTTAGCATGATGTCGGCTGCTGCCCTCCTATCCGAGGAAACCGCAAAGCATGAGCCTCCTTCTGCAGGCTTCAGACCCGACGAGGGTCTCTCCGAAAGAGATGTAGCCAAAGTTCAAGGAGACCTAAGGGACAACAAGCAGACAGCAAAGCAACGCGGAACTCCAGAGGAACAGCCTTCAGGTGCCAACAAGCTTCATTTCGTGGACCCCTTCACAGAGCGAACGCAGGAGTTAATTAGGAACACCAGCGTCAAAGATGAGGTTTCTGGAATGCACGATGGGGGAATGCACATGAGTCTACAAGACCGTGATATTTCTCCTAGGGCCATTCCTTTACCTATCGAGGATGCAGCAACTTCGGGCTTCGATGATGTGCACGAGGAAGCGCAAGTTGTGCCCTCAATTGATGGAGGTGAGCTGATCACCAGTAGTGCGGTTGCTTCTGATGGGACGCACACCAGACAATTATCTGCAACTTCCGAAGTTCCAATTGACGAGCTAGAGAAGGTCGCTGTTGAACCAGAGCAGGGGAACGAAGACGATATGTCTGTTCCTATCTCGAAATTCGGGAAGAAAGCCAAAATGTCCGAGAAGAATTTCCGTGACAAGATTGCAGGTCCTACTCCATCCCAGCTTGAAAATCTTGTAACCTCTGCAGAAGAGCCTCTCATCGTCGCAGACAAACAAGCCCGCGCTTTGGTCGATGAGCCGCAAGTTGTCACCCCTCATGACGAGGCTAAAGAAGGTGAAGATGAAGGGAAAATTTTCGACGTCAAAAAGAAGAGCAAGAAAGGCAAAAAGCAAAAATCCAAAGGCAAAAGCCAAGAAGCTGATGAGAAGCTCGCCGTAGACTTGGATAACGATCGTGAGGTCACAGAAGATCAAAGTCAGCAGGATCCTCCAAATTTGAACAAGGAGCTTTCTCCCGATGAGACAACAGAACCAGGGCATCCTGAGATTATTGAAGGAGCAAATGCACCGGACGACGAGTTACATGATTTCGCCGACAAGCGAGATTTTCTGCATTTGCAAGAAGTCAAAGAAACCACTGCAGAGCCAATCGGTGAAAGCACCCTTGACTGGGCACCGCCAAAGAAGAAGAAAAAGGGCAAAAGCGCGAAGAAAGGAGAAACCTTTTCGTTGGATGACGTGGAAGACCCGAGCTTCGTCGAGTCATCCAAGTCTGCTCAAAATGACTTCACCCTGCGACCAACTGCTACAGCTAAGATAGTCCTAGATGAACTTCCCACAGAGACTGCCCAAACTTCTGAGGTCACAGGTAAAGATGGCGCGGGCTTAACAAACAATTACAATGATATCGCAATGCCTGAAGAGGGAACAATCGAAGATCTCCAGAGCAAAGACCAACCAGACATCTTTGAGCCAAGCCTAACCAATTTACACCCAGCAACTGTCACGGAGTTGGCAAATGCTACACCTGACCAATTCATTGCACCTTCTGAAGTTGTAATTCCCGAAGCACCAACTACGTCAAAAGAAGACATTAGCCCTGCAACACTCGACGATGAGATCCCTACCAGGTCAAAGAGCAAGAAAGACAAGAGGAAGAAAGCGAAGAAAGACAAAGGTACCGACTGGGACGAAGATGAGCCCGTGCTGCCCGATGGGAAGAATCTACCATCAGGAGAAGTGGCCTCCCCAGCGGCGCAAGCTGAAGATGAAGTTGTGGTTCAGCCAAACAAAGATCCTACGGCCGGAGATGGATTTGATGATACAGAGCCACTGCAAGTTGAAATTCCTACGCCTCCAAAGAGCAAGAAGGACAAGAAGAAGTCGAAGAAAGCTAAGGCTTCTCTCTGGAAGGAAGACAATGTTGCGATACCTGAAGAGAAGCTGGGGGCCCAAGAAATACCGTCACATGCTACTCGGGATGAGATTCCCATTGTTCCAGATGAGGTTTCTGTGCCTGGGGATGCATTGAATGGTGCCCCTCTGGTTCAAAACGACAACTTGGCGCCACCGAAGACCAAAAAAGGCAAAAAAAAATCGAAGAAGACAAGGGACTCCGCCTGGGATGAGGAGGGTATCGCGATGCCGGAGGAGGAAGGGTCAATGCTAGAGGCGCCAACCGTCTCACAGGATAGCGGTGTCCCAGAGAACATCTCGCAGGAAAATAAAGATTTTGAGAGCCGTGACAAGGAACGGACGCCGATATTGGACAGCGAAGAAATTGCGAATACTCTTCCAGAGACCGTCCATAAACATCATGATGGTGGTAATGACACGGCTATTTCTGAGCCCTCATATGGCTTCGAACAACCTTCCTTCTCGGAACAGCAAAGGTGGTCGACTGTCAATGATGACGAAGGCCGTTCGGTTCGAACGCATGATGCTTTAGACGCTGTATCTTGTGTGCCTAGCTCTATCCGAGAGCCGACAGAGACTCCCACCCGTCATGACGATTCTCAACCCCATTCAGCTCCCGAGGTCGAGTCGAACGTTGACGCAGCTGGTGACCCCAACGCTATCTCTACCTACAGGCCGACGAAGAGCAAAAAGGGCAAGAAGAAGGGTGGAAAGGCAAAAAATTTTGAAGCAGGTACTGAATCCGCAATGGACCAGAAAGCTGAAATCAATGAGACGGTCGAACATCCTGCATCAGAAGCTAGAGCCATTGATGGATCTGCTGTTGGTAATCGTTCTGTCTCCGAGCCCGTCTTTTCCAGGTCTGTAGATCCTCAGGATCTTTCAACTCACCACACCTTGCCAGAAGAGATCGTGCCAACGGAAGATAGTGCCGACAGGCGTGAGGGAATTTCACAGGAGGAAGCACCTGTGGCAGAGTCTACTGCGCCTACAGCTGAACACAAGGGAGAAAGACATGCCATTCCTAATCATAGTAAGCTATCCGATAAGCAAACAGTCCACACCAGAGATGCGGAGACTGGTCCGCGGATGACAGTCATGGACACCTCCAAGACACCTGAAACCAATCTGGGCATTTTTGCTAAATATGAAGATAATAGCTGGAACGAGCCTGTTACAAAGGGTAAAAAGAGCAAGAAGGCCAAGAAGAATGTTCAGATTGCTACTAACGAGCCTGGAGTCATCGGAGACTCCTTCGGAGAATATCAGGCACCCGAGCTGAAACCATTCCTACCTGACACAGAGCAGATCAGAAGCCCAGTAGTTCCTGGAGAAGCCCCTGTCGATTCTCCTTTGCTAACGGCCACCGTCGCTCAAGGCGAAGACGATACATGGGGTGAACCGGTCAAGAAGAGTAGGAAGAACAAGAACGGCAAGAACAATGTCCAAAATGATACCGACGAGCCCCAAGTCATTGAAGACCCCCTGGAAAGTCTACAAACATCCGAGCCAAGACCTTTAGTACCAGAAGGAGAGCGAATTGCCAGTCCAGATATTCCCGAGGAAGCCCTTATCGACACTCCCTTGTCAGCGGTCAGCATTGAGATGCTCAATCTAGAAGAACAGCGAGAGTATAACGAGGAATACGCCCGAGAGCTAGAGAGACAGTTGAGCCCGCTCCGAGCAGAGATGGGCAATACTCTAGACAGTGACCAGAGTCACGATCCGGCATCTCCTCCGCCAAGTATCGATGCACTGATCGAGCACCCACCGCTGGACGAGCCTAGGGAAACGTTGGCAAGAGCAACCTCGTTAGATGATATTATCGAAGAGTCAAGATCGAGATTAGGATCTCTTCACTACGGCTTAGCAAGCCAAGACGATGGTCTTGCTCCTTTCAAGTCTACCAAGAAGGCCAAGAAGGGCAAAAAGGGAAAGAAGCAGCAACAGCCCGTCGTTTGGGAAGACGAAACGGCTACGCAAGAAGATGAACGAGAGACAAATTTCAATTTCGATGGACCTGTCGATTCTCCACGGCCTATTGATCTGGAGGAGCCTATAGGTGATCGTGGAGCTGACGACGAGGATTGGCGATCCCTTGCGAGAGGTTCTCCTTCACTTGGCCGCGAACCCTCTTTGAGCAAGGACGATGCAGCTGACTATTTTGGTATTCACCCTGTTCATAGAGCTGAGGACGTTAGTTATCATGGTATTAGTGATCACCAGCAAGCACTTGCGACTGAACCATCTAGCTTGACTAGGGAAGAAGCCGTGAAACAACGCTATAGGGAACTCAACGATCACGGAGTTGATACATTCATCCACCAAGACTCTATTGAGGACGTGGGCACCCACGAAGCTAGCAGCGGTGATAAGGAAATAGTCACACCATCGGCGCCGATTGACCAGCCTGCCGAATATGAATGGGATCCAGTACCAAGGAAGAACAGCATGGGCAAAGAGTCGAAAAAAGACAAGTCAGCTCGTGAAGCAAGCCCGCTAGGTCCAGATATGCAAGATATCACAGATTTTCCTCCACACGCACAGGCGTCCAATTACGATCGTACTATCGGCGCACCCTCTGCCTCCAAGCCTCACTCTACAGAGGACCCAACGGAGGTTGAGCAGAGGGCCCTCAGTTCATTCGATGATGGGCGTGGCAAAAACGAGGGTGTCTTGGCTACTGAAGGTTTTGCTGCGGTCGCTGGCTTGAGTGCTGGTGCAGTCGCTGTTGAGGAGCTGTCAAGGAAGGACTCAAAGAAGAAGGGAAAAAAGAATCAGAAGCGTAAAGGATCTACCAAGGAGCCTGAAGAGGAGAGGGAGGAGAGCCTTGAACGAGCCGCCGTACTCGGCAAGGATCACAAACAGCCTACTTCGGGACTCGAGTCATCAATGAGAGAACCAGAATCGGTTTCTGACACGCCACATATATCTCCAATGCGCTCAAATGTCGATGAGAATGCTCCAGAAGGAGAAACACAGGACTCGTCTTCACATCACCAAGACCAGTATAGAGATAGCGCCATCCATTTTTCCGACTCACCCATCCTGCCCGGACAATTTCCTGTTCATCGTGTTGCCCGTGACAGTGGTTATCCAGAAACCGAAGGCAGCCCAATCATTTCTCAAGACACCGGACTACGACAGCTGTCAATAGAGCCAGAAACCATTGAGCCGTATCGCACAAAACCTGTTCATGAGAGCGGTTCAACTCATCAGGGCTACGAGGGCAAGCGGGATCAAATTCCAACGAAAGAGGGTGCTATCAATATTCATGTATCGTCGCCGGTTAACACTGAGCCTGAGTACACTACGACAAGACTGCGAGGCGAGCCATCAGAGCCCGATGTCGATGGTTCTTATGGAGCGGACCGTGACCACGAGAGCTACTGGCCTGATCGGAGTCATGATCATGAGCGCGTGCACGGTCGAACAAATGAGAAAGGCCTGAACATAATAACGCGGGAGGAATCAGGTCCGGAAGACACAGCTGCAGGCAAACGTTCAAGACAGAGACGCTCTAGGCGTGCGTCGGGTGGTGACTACGACAGTGACGATTCTGCTGATTCTGGCTTTGACATCCAACGCCGACGCCGTATGCAAGCCCGTGAAGAAGAGCAAAGACAACCATCTCCAGTTAGCTCGACTACGAAAGACAGATCTTCGGTCCTTTTCGACTCCTCGCCCTCAGCTAGAGAAGAGCTCCTTGATCGACAATGCAAAGACCATGGACGGTCCCTCAGCCCTTCTGAGCGGGCTTTGGCCCACAACCGCAATCCATCGCCACAGCCGCCGGCGGCGGAGGAGGGCTTTAGTGGAGCAGACCCAGCCCTATATCCACAAGGTGAAGAAGATCAAGGTATACGAAGGTCGCTTTTTGGAGGTCCAATACATGAAGATGACGTGATGTCCAACTCTCGAAGTCCGGCCAGCAACGACAGCCGTGGCCGCAGGAGGCTGAGGACAATCTCCGAAGACAGTGGGGAAGTATCGCCCCGATCGCCATTACACAAAAGAGACAAGCGTGCTGATTCGGACATTGGCTCGCCTGAATCTGGGGGGAAAGCTCAACGGACGTGGCGACAAAATGTGGACTCGGGCGAGGAGAGAGGCTCGAGTCGACACAGCCAGGCTTCGGCCATGGGAAGCATCGCTGCTCATGAACGTGAGAGGAGAGACAATAGGGGAGGAATGAAGTCGCCCGACAGCATCCACGCCATCATCAGGACACCAGACCAAGTGCGATCGGCGAGTGGACAAAGCTACAGATCGTCTGGTACACCACCATTACGACGAGTGGACAGGAGCTTGAGCGGTGATTTGCGGGCTGCCAGCAAGAAAATCGAAGCCAAGGCACCCCGCGCTAAAATAGCCGAGGAGGCTGAACCTTCGGAAGCTGAAGAGGATCAAGAGGATCAAGAAATCGATGATCGCGACATCAACATCCCTTCTTCGTCAACTTACGACCCCGTGACTGACAAAGGCAAGAATCGAGCAGAGATGCCTGACTATGTACGTTCTCACCCTAGAATGAGCTTATGAGCTGGCCGTGGCTGACCTTGTGTTGCAGGAGGGCTGGGGTGACGTGCGGGGCCAGTCCCCAATGTCGCCTACACGACCACCGAGTGTCCGTAAACGACAGAGCATGCACTTTGCAGAGATGGAACAGCGCCTTGCGATGCTGGCTTCTGACAATCGATTACTCCAAAGCGCCAAGTCGAAAGCCGAACAACGACTAGAAGAGCAGGCACGGGATCACAGTCAACAGCGAAAAAGCTACAAAGACGCGATACAAGAGCACAAGTCTTACCTTGCGGAAAGGGATTCTACCCTCAATGAGCTGAACCACATTCTTGACGGTCTACGCGACCAGGTTGCCCACCTGACCGAGGTCAATGAGGAGCTCACCTCGTCACGAGGTCTCGGCGGCCACGGCGACGCGCACGAGCAGTGGCAGCAAACCTCTCGAGAGCTGGAGGAGTTGCGTGATCAGCACTCTCGGCTAGCGACAGATCATGAGGATATCGTCCAGCGAGAAGTGGATGCTGTCTGTGAAGAGAAGGAGGTTGAGCTACAGCAGCTACGGGACGAGCTCGAGAACGCCAAACTACAAGTGCAAAAGCTGCAACAACAAATTATGACGTCTGGATCTAGTGAAGACATAGTCGATCGAGACGAGGACTACTTCGATGAGCAATGCCAGGAGCTTTGCAGACACCTCACATCATGGGTGACAAGATTCTCCAAGCTATCGGACATGAAACGGTGCTTTTCTGCTGGCCAGGTCCGCAACGAGCTATACCGAGATCGCATGGAAGACGCCATCTTGGACGGCTCGGAGGTGGATGACTACCTTCAAGATCGCCACAAGCGAAGGGATGTCTTCATGTCCGTGACCATGAGTCTCATTTTCGAGCATATCTTCAAACGCTACCTCTTCGGCATGGATCGAGAGCATCGTCAAAAACTCAAGGCCCTCGATAGCACCCTTCAGGAAGTGGGCTCACCATCGGCAGTGTCTAAATGGCGAGCAACGACTCTGACACTGCTTTCGAAGCGTCCTGCTTTCCAAAGTCAGCGCGAGGCGGAATCAGAAGCAGTCGCGCAAGATATCTGGAGTACCCTCTCTAGCGTTCTTCCTCCGCCATCGACACCGCAGGCTGGCCAGTGCCTGGAGTCCCTTCGCAGGATCATCAGCCTTGCGGTAAAGATCCATGTCGAGATGCGCATGCAACGGGCTGAGTATTCCATGCTGCCTCCTCCCAAGCCGGAGTATGACACTCGCGGTGATCTCAAGGACAATTTATACTTTGAGGCCGCCAGCATGAACGAACGCAGTGGAGCTGCCAACACGAATGAGGAACTCGAAGGAAAGGGGGCAGTGCTGAGAATGGTACTGTTCCCACTGGTGGCCAAGAGCACGGACGAGGATGAGCGAATCGTGGTGTGTCCTGCGCAGGTACACGTGGCACCGCTCTCGAAGGGAAAGAAGACCGTGAGGGTGATGAGCGCACAGGGGGATCGGAGCGAGGTGTCTTATGGCGGGACGGAGGATACCCAAATGGAGGGGGAAATGTTTTGAGGTGATGTATGTTTTGGAGCATCCTAACGACCTTATGACTGCATTGCGAAGATGGCGTTGATGCTGGACAGGGGGGTTCAAAAGCGACAAATCACGTACGCGTCACATGTGCATCACATAAGCCCTACATTATGCTGGAATGCGCAGCATTATACTATTGTTTTTTTGTATGTATGTGAAGCAAAGGCAAGATAGATATAAACAGAATGAGACTATCAAATCTGAACTGCCGTTGCCGTCATTCTCATCTTCAGCTGTTGGCGGCGGAGACATTGGACGGTCTGTATGCTCTCTCCTCTCCAACGATGAAGGAACGTGCTCCACTTCCAACTTTTCATTTTCCTCCGAGAGCGGTCGAAAATGTCTTCCAATCATTCCGCCGTTAACTCATGGCACACCTCGACAGCTCCTCCATTGGCCGACTTCTGCAACTTCTTCATCCGTGCCTTCCCTTTGCACATCCATCCCCCATAACCACCTTTGCCTCATACACGCCTCTCGAATAGCATTCCTGCATCATGTCTCTCGCAAAACATGTAAGTTGAGGCTTCTCTCAAGTCTCTCATTATCCACACTGACCGCCCTTTGCCCATCCAAGGTCGATCCCGATGCCATCATCAAGGAGCTCCGTGAACATCCTTCTCAATCTCAGAGTCATCATGTCCATGTCCGAAATTCTCTGTCCGCGTACACTCCCTACTCTTCCCGCTATGCCAGCCAACAGGAGATCTCCAAGTTCACTATCCCCCAGGAGGGTGCTCCCGCCGATGCTGTACATCAGATGTTGAAGGACGAGCTCGACCTTGATGGAAGACCCAATCTCAACCTTGCCAGCTTTGTTGGAACATACATGGAACGCGAGGCCGAGGCTCTCATGGTGGAGAACCTTTCCAAGAACATGTCCGACGCAGATGGTGAGCCTCCACCTTTCGAGCAGATTCCGTACCCCATGCCTTTGAGACTGGACTAACCACAGACTCCAGAGTACCCTGCCATGATGGCCATGCACGCTCGTTGCGTCTCCATCATCTCCCACATGTGGGGCGTCCAGAAGGGAGAGACCGCCATTGGCACCGCGACTACCGGTTCATCTGAGGCAATCCACCTTGGTGGGCTGGCAATGAAGCGGAGGTGGCAGGAGAAGCGTTACAGAGAAGGCAAGGACAAGTCGAAGCCAAACATCATTATGGGTGCGAATGCTCAGGTCGCCCTTGAGAAATTTGCCAGATATTTCGAAGTCGAGGCCAGAATTCTCGATGTGAGCGAGAAGAGCCTGTACAGGCTAGATCCAGAGCTTGTGAAGAAGAACATTGACGAAAACACCATCGGTGTCTTTGTCATCCTGGGAAGTACTTATACAGGACACTACGAGCCTGTCGAGGCAATCTCCAAGATCCTAGACGACTACGAGACTAAGACTGGCAACGACATCCCAATCCACGTTGACGCTGCCAGTGGGGGCTTCGTTGCTCCATTCACCAACGCCAAAGCTGGAGGGCCACAATGGTAAACAGTCCTGGGCATCTCTTGCTCGAGCACCGCTGATGATGATTAGGAATTTCGAGCTTCCTCGGGTCAAATCCATAAATACCTCCGGCCATAAATTCGGTCTGGTATACGCCGGTCAGTCTTCCGTCCCTTCACCTTCCACGCAAGCTCACACAGCCTTCAGGTGTCGGCTGGATAATCTGGCGCGATGAAGCCTACCTTCCCAAATACCTGGTCTTTGAACTCCACTACCTCGGCGGAACGGAAGAATCCTACACCCTCAACTTCTCCCGTCCCGGCGCTCAAATCATAGCCCAGTACTACAACCTAATCCACCTGGGCTTTGACGGCTTCCACACCATTATGGAAAATTGCCTGGCCAACGCGCGCCTGCTCAGCAAATCTCTCGAAGCCTCCGGCTGGTACGAGTGCGTCTCCGACATTCATCGCCCGAGGGGCAAACACCAGCTGCAAGACTTGAACGAGATCCACTTTGGACGGGAAAACGAGACCAGCGCTGATTACAACGCCGGTCTCCCGGTGGTGGCGTTCCACCTCTCGGACAACTTCAGAAAGGACTACCCCCACGTCAAGCAAGAAAGCGTCTCCAACATCCTCCGCGCGAAACAATACATCATCCCCAACTACCCCCTCCCGCCCAATTGTGGGGAAACCGAGATCCTCCGCGTGGTCGTGCGCGAGAGCATGAGCTTCGACCTCCTGGATCGGCTCATCACGGATATCCTCGCAGTGACGGAGCGGTTGATGCAGGCTGATCCGATGGATTTGGCCGCGCTGCAGCCCGGAGCCACGACCGCGAGTCTCGAGAAATGGAAGCAGAGCCTGGGTGTGGGTCATGCGGACAAACACCAGGTGAAGAGGCCAATGCATAAGGGGATTCATCGATCTGTGTGCTAGGTGGCGCAGATGGGTCGGGGTTGGAGTGGGAGGGAGAGGGGTGGTCAGAGGGAAGAGAATAGGGGGTTGAAAGCGAGTTGGGAATGATGAAAAGGACAGAGAGAAAAGCAGACTGGTGTCTGATGAAAGGGCACATAGAGAATTGCATAAATGCCGCATGGAGTAGTACACATTAAAATGAATCAATGATACCTTGAGCGAAGTAGTTCGTTTCCCCTCCGCAAAAGCTTTCTTGCATCGGAGAGGCCAACTGGCACGGAATTGTCGAGAGGCCGCACTAGAATTTTGTGGCCTTGCAAAAGACTGGAAGTGGAGGATATAAAAGTGATGTACTTACGAGGTTCAGGACCCTGTACAAGTGTTAACACAAGAAGGCCTACCTCGCAGGCAAACCCCATTGGAACAGCCCTCCGGAACGTGTCGCGGGCAGAGCAGAGGGGTAAACCGGGGAAAGCAAAGAGCGAGATTCATGAGGATACCGGAAAGCATTGAATTCCTCCAGGACGAACATATACACATCTTCCCAATCGCAATCCAATCGCAACACCGGACCATTCCGCCCAAAATCCACTTCCAATCCCCGTTTTGCTCATTCACTGGGTATGTTCCCAATGGTATCGCATATTCACAGCTATTCCCCTGGTATTTGCAGTCCGACCGAAACTCCTCACACCCTGCGACCCCCCCCCCCCCTTCTTCACCTTCCCCACCAGGCCTAAAAAGCCCTACTTCTTCTCAACAGCCTCCCCATGCCTATCCCCCGCAACGCCCGTATGCTTCTCACCCTCGCTACTCCCCTCACTCGGCTCCTTCCCCATCAACATCTCACTATGCGGCTGCACGCCGTGCCGTTCATGCTGGGGCATATCGCCACTGCGCGCAGGCTCCTCCGTCGCCGGCGTCCACGCCAAGTAATCCCTACGCACCTCGACGTAATCGTAGGCGAACTCGCCCAGCTGGTCGTCGTCCATGCCGAGCAGCTCCGCCTCCTCGGACGCGCGGAGGTGCAGGCCGGGGATGAAGTTGATGGCGTTGGCGAGGATGTAGGAGATGGTGAAGGCCCAGCCCGTGGCGGCGAGGATGTACGCGAGCTGTATGTAGAATTGTTTGTACTTGTGGTCGATCCAGCCGCCGGTGATGATGCCGGTGTTGACGCCGTCGAGGCCGATGATGTAGGTTGCGCCGAAGAGGGCGTTGGCCATGAGGCCGAGCATGCCTCCGACGGCGTGCTCGGCGAAGACGTCCATGGCGTCGTCTATGTGGAGCCAGAATTTGACTGGAGAGAGGGGAGATTTTTTAGTAATCCGCTGGGACTAGGCTGGAAATTAAGGGGGTAGAAAGGGATAGGGGGGAGGGGGAAGATACTTTTGGTGCTGTAATTGCACACGCTGCCTGCGACTACGCCGAGAACGATGGAGCCCCAGGATGTGCAGAAACCGGACGCGGGCGTGGCAGCTACGAGGCCGGAGATGGCGCCTGAGCACCAGCCGACCATGGACCATTTCCTCGCGAGCCTCCAATCTAGAATTGTCCAGGTCGCTGCGGCGAACATCGCTGTCAGATTGGTGTTCCAGCACGCTTGCACAGCTCGCAAGTTCGCGCCAAAGGATGACCCCCCGTTGAAGCCCAGCCAGCCGAACCAGAGGAACACTGTCCCTAGTACGATCAGGGAGACGTTGTGCGGCCGGAAATTCGCCATCATCTTCTCCTGCCGCCGCCCGAGGACGAGACTGTATGCCAAAGCGGACATGCCGGAGCCAATTTCGACAGGGCCGCCGCCCGCATAGTCCAACACCCCGTATTTGAAGGCCCAGCCGTTGATGTTCCAGGCCCAGCAGGCGATGGGGCAGTAGACGAGCGTGGCCCATAGAAACATGAAGACCATAAGCGGAAGGACACGGCCGCGTTCGGCGACAGCACCGCAGACAATGGCGGCTGTGGTTGCGCAGAATTGCATCTGGAAATCAAAGCATTTAGCATTTGAAAGGGTTTCGACGAGCAGGGTATAGGACACAGGAGACGTACTTGGTAGAAGCTGTAGAGTAATTCTGGGATCAATGGACTGCCCGGGCTCGGCGCCCCCAGCGTGTTCCTCAGCCCAAAGTGCGTCAGATCACCAATGAAGCCGCTCGTGCCCTGCGCTGAAAAGGCGAGAGAGTAACCCCAAAAATACCATTGGAACGTGATGACGGAGAAGCTTGCCATGCAGACCCATATCATCGTCAAAGCCGATTTTCGTCGTGCTAGGCCCGAGTAGAGGAAGCCCAGGCCGGGTATCATGACCACCACCATGGCCGAAGCCACGATGAGGTAGGCTTGGTCTCCGGGGGCGTACCATTGGTTCAGATTCTCGACCGCTACGCATCAAATCAGTCTGAGATTCGTTGGTTTCGCTTCATGATGCTCCCAAGCGAGTTTCTCGGTCGCACGGAAGGAGTTCGGGGGGGAAATATGAGGATATGGCGTGGAAATGTTCTGATTGACAGGATTTAAGGTATAGCAATGACAATAGGCACTGCATGTATTGAGACCAGCTTTCTGCTTACCTGAGTCACCGCCCGAGAGAGGATCTGTGCCATTGAAGGATGTCGGGGCTCCAATCCAGGAGTATAAAGGGGCATAACCCACTGGAGCCGGATAACTGGTTATATTGTTTGCCTCAGTTACTCAGATATATCGTGCTATAACCCTTTGGGGATAATATATACTTATTATATATATATATTATAATATATCTAAGCTTAAAAATATATAATCTTATTAAATCTGGTTTAACTTTAATAATATATTTATAAAAATCTTTATTTAATTTTTTTATTTTTAAAATATATATTTTATAATATATTAATAATAATAATAATATTTATTTTTAATTTTATAATTATTATAATTATATAATTAAATATATATTTTTATTTAATA